>Ga0105237_10002127_pt1 | contig 24939 bp, 16 predicted proteins | sample KBSC24metaG_FD_81520 | JGI IMG/M metagenome (GOLD analysis project Ga0105237, IMG submission 81520) | Corn rhizosphere microbial communities from Kellogg Biological Station, Michigan, USA - KBS C2-4 metaG | ecosystem: Host-associated > Plants > Roots > Rhizosphere > Soil | place: Michigan, USA...
AGATCCCCTGCACCGCCAACATCAACGGCCCCGGCGTATGCGCGGTCACTACCGTACAGCGGGTCGTGAACGCAGCACTCGGCGGCGCTTGCGTGCAAAGTCCGTAACGTTACCGCTATCTTCCGCGCCTAATTATCCAAGTTGAACTGGGAAGAGCGTTCAGTCGAACCTCGCCGGCAATTACCCGAATCGAGTTCTGCTGCAATCGACGGATAAGTTCCGATTTTGCGCCGTCACCTCCCTTGCGGCTTGACACTGGCCCCGTTACTTGCCACGATCACAAAATGCAGAGTATGCCTGTTAGACCTGACCGGCGGTACGCGTGCGGTGGATTGCGCCCTTCAGGATCGGTCTTATCGCTGATTGGCCTCTTGTTCCTCGCATCGGCCACGGCCGGTCTCGTGACCGCTCAGACCAGCGCACCGCGCCGGACCGTATGGGACGGTGTGTACACGGAGGCGCAAGCTACCCGGGGCACAATGACCTTCGGGCAAAGCTGCGCAGGCTGTCACGCGCTCGGGGCAGAAGGCAGGGCGCCGCTCGCGGGCGAAGCATTCTGGAAGAGTTTTGCCCAGAAAAGCGTCGGCGATCTGCTGGAGTTTGTCAGCACCTACATGCCGAATGGCACCCCCGGTTCCCTCAGTGAATCCGCTTACAACGATATCGTCGCGCTCATCTTGAAATCCAACGGCTTTCCGGCAGGAACCACGGAACTGGGGCGAAATAGCGTTGCCGGGGTGCAGATTGTCCCGAAAGACGGAGGTGCGGAGCTCCCGGCGAACGCGCTCGCTCGCGTGGTCGGCTGTCTAGGCCGAAATGGAGCGGACTGGGTGGTCACGAGCGCCACCACCCCCGAGCGGGCGGAACGCGCTGCGTCGGTCGAGGAAGACGCCGCGAGGCCCCTCGGCAGCCGCACGGTGCCGCTGAAGTTCGTCCTGACCCGCTTGGATGCGTTGGTGGGTTCGCGTGTCGCGGTCAACGGAATCCTGATCGGTGCCGGCGGAGCGGACGGCATCAACGTGACCGGGGTGAACCGCGTCGCCCCGAAGTGTCCCTAAACGAAAAAGGGCACGCCTCCTTCAAGGCGTGCCCTCTTTTCATTTCAGGTAGAGGCTTACTTAAAGATCGATTTTGCCGGTACTCGCTCCGATATTGTCGATCTCCGCGCCACCGACGTGCGCCACTCCCAGCAGCAGGTTCGAAGTTGGTGTATCCTTCGCGACGATGTGCCGGTTGCCCTTCATCCGGCCGTTGGCTCCGCCTACCAGGACCGCAGGCGGGCTGTTGCGGTCGTGTTGGTTGCCGTTGCTCATGCCGCTGCCCCAGTAGAGCAACGAGTGATCGAGCAGAGTCCCGTCGCCATCTTTCGTGTTCTTCAGCTTTTCAATGAACTCTGAGAACTTCACGATCTGGTAGGTAGCGATTTTGGCGTACTTGGCCAGCTTCTCCGGATCGTTCCCGTGATGCGAAATGGTGTGGTGCTGCTCGGGAATGCCGATGTGCCCGTAGGCGCGGTCGCTGGCTTCGTGGCCGGTCATGAACGAGAACACGCGGCTGATGTCGCCTTGATACGCCAGGTGCATCAGGTTGTAGGTCACGGTCATGTGATCGTCGAACGCATCCGGCAGGCCCACCGGCGCTTCCGGATTGCCGGTAATGGTGCCCAGGCGGGTTTCCATGCGGTCGAGCTGTTGCTCCACTTCCCGGACGTTGCCCAGATACTCGTCGAGAATGGCGCGATCGGGCGCTCCCAGCGAGCGCTTCAGTTTCGCGGTTTCTTCCGTCACCGAGTCGAGCAGGCTCTGCTTCTCTTTGAGCTTGGCAAAGCGCCGCTCGGTCGAATCCGTCTCTCCGAACATGCGTTCGAAGGTTACGCGCGGATTGATCCCCACCGGCAGCGGGCTGGTATCGTCGCGCCATGCGAGGGTGTTGAAGAACGTGCAGGAGAACCCGTCGCAGGCGCCGACGGCGGTGCCCATGTCCTCGGTACCGACTTCAATCGAGCGCAGCGGAGTATCGCCGGCCACTTTATCCGCGATGAACTGGTCGACGGTCTTCTTGGATTGAATTTTGCCGAAAAGGTCTCCAGCCTCACCGCGGTTGCCGGCGGCCGGTCCTATGCCATTCAAGAACGCCGAGCTGGCGCCCAGATGGACCGAGGAGCCCCAGGGCGCCTTCATCTTGCTGACCGTGACGAGTTGATTGCGGAACGGCTCGAGCGGCTGCATCACCGGCTTGAACGCGAAGTTGCTGCCCTCCGCCTCAGGATGCCAGGTGTCGGGATACACGCCGCAGGGAAAGTAAACCGCGCCGAACCGGAACGGCGAGACCGGCGCTGCGGAGAGCGCTGGGATCATGGCGTCCAGGAAAGGAAGTGCGACCGCGGTGCCCAAGGTACCACGCATGAACGTGCGGCGCGAGAGATGCTTCTTCGTAATGAACATGGCTGCTGCTCCTTAATTGTTTGATCTTGCCACTTTAACGGGTTCGGCTGGTCCCTTCACAGTTTCCGCCGGTTCCAACTTGGTGCGCATCTGGAACGGTGCGCTTTCAATAATACCTACGACAACGGACGAAAGCCGGTAATCGTTCTGCGCGGCCTTCTTCACAATCCGCCGGACCACCGGCATGTCACTGGGTTCGAGACCGCGGCCCAGCGCGTACGTCAGCATCTTTTCTGTAACCACGGTGGTGAAAGCTTCAGGTCGGCTCGCCAGGGCCTGCCGCAGCGCCACCGGACCATTCACCTGCGATCCGTCTGCGAGCGTGCCCGCCACGTCGAGCGGCGCGCCATCGGCGCCGGTATCGCGCCACTGCCCCACGGAATTGAAGTTTTCGAGCGCGAACCCCGCCGGATCGATCACGCGGTGGCAGGATGCGCAGACCGCACTCTTGCGGTGCAGCTCCAGCTGCGCACGCACCGTCTTCGCAGCCGTCGACGCCCCCTTGTTGCTTTCTTCGAGCGAGGGAACATTCGGTGGAGGCGGGGGCGGCGGCGTGTTCAGGAAGGTGCTCAGCACGTATTTCCCGCGGAACACCGGTGAGGTTCGGGTGGCGACCGAAGTCATCGCTAGGATACTCCCTTGCCCCAGCAGGCCGCGCCGGTTGGGATCGGTCAGCTTTACGCGCCTGAACTGCGGGCCGTAGACGCCAGGGATGCCGTAGTGCCGTGCGAGCCGCTCGTCGACGAAGGTGTAGTCCGCGTTCAGAAGGTCGAGAGTGCTGCGGTCGCTGCGCAAAATGTACCCGAAGAATAACTCGGTCTCCTGGCGAAATGCTTTGCGCGTATTATCGTCGAAATCCGGGAACATCAGCAGGTCTGGAACGACTTTTGATTCCAAATTCCGCAGTTGCAGCCACTGCCCGGTGAAGTTGTTGACCAAGGCTTGCGAGCGCTCGTCGGAAAGCATGCGCTGGGCCTGCGTCGCGAGCACGCCCGGCTCCCGCAGCCGCCCTGCAGCCGCCAGATCCAACAGCTTTTCATCGGGGATACTGCTCCATAAGAAGAAGGATAGGCGCGAGGCCAGCTCAACGTCGCTTACCGGATGCGCTACACCAGCGCGAACGTCTGCCGGATCGTTCTCAATTCGATACAGGAAGTACGGGCTCGAAAGAACGCGCGCGACTCCGGAGCGAATGCCGTCGTCGAAACTTCCACTCTGCCGGGCCTTCTTATAAAACGCTAGGGGTGCCGCCACGTCGGCGGGTGTGACGGGACGCCGGAACGCGCGGCGCGCGAGATTGGTGAGGATCTTGGTGGCACAGGCCGTCTCATCCAGATTTCCGCCGGCTGCGTTCTTGGCCGCAGTACGAGGGGCAGCGGAGGAAGACGCAGGGTGGCACACATACAGTAGCTTCCGGCTGGGTCCTTCGCTCAAGCCGAACACATTGTACGGGCCGTCAATCGACACGGTCCTCAGCTTCGGCAGGCCACCGATCATGTGGATTTCCTGGCTGTCGCGCCGGGCGGGCTGCCACACGTCCTGGAGCTGGAAGGGCCGTTCTTTCCATGTGAAGCCGACTTCGTGCGGACCCGCCGTAACGCGCACGCGCCCGGTCAGCCTTTTGTCGATAACAGGCTGCATCGCTGCCAAATCAGCACTCTGGAGTTCATGATCTTTGGGGCCACCGATGGGCGCCGAATACACTTCGGCCCCATCTACGGTAATCACAAACGTGTACGGTACGTCGTTGCCTTCGACACCGGCGTAGCCTTCTTGAACGCCGCGCACCAGACGGCCGGACAGTTTATACTCGGCGTCGGCCGGGAAAACGTGACGCACCACTGTCCCGCCAAAAGTTCCCAGCGGCAGACCCTCGATATAGCCGTTCTGACTGAATTCGCGAGCGATGGACTCCTCTGTAGTTCCGGGCTTCACCTGGGGATCGCCCACGGCCATCGCGCTGACGCGCTGTGCCGCGTTCAAGTATCCCTCCAGCAGCAGCGGCGACGTTTTGAGCGACGTCGCGATATTGTCGAACCCGAAGTCCGCGCCGTCGGTGGGCAGCAGATCGGACACATCCAGGTCGACTGCCAGCAGATCGCGGATCGCGTTGGCATATTCCGCGCGATTCAGACGATGTACGACGTAGCGGCCTGGGGTACTCTGGCTTGCCCAGGCACGATCGAGCGATCCCGCCAGCCAGGACGTAAACCCCGCGTACTCCGCCTCGCTCGGACGAGGCATGCCCGGAGGCGGCATCGCCCGCACGCTCAGCTTCCGCACAACTCTCTCCCAAGTCCCCGCATGGCCTAGCAGATCGTCAAAACGCGCCGTCTCGAGATTGACCGGGTCTTCCCCAGGAGACGCCGTCTTTTTGTTGTGACAAGCAATGCAGTACTTGTCGAGCATCGCACGGTACTTGACAGCCTCCGCACTGGAGGCGGACGGCGCAGCCGCTGCCGCACGAACGGGGGCCGCGGATGTCTGCGGCGATGGGGTTGCTGCCCGCGTTCCGCTCCCGGTCTGTGCTACCAACAGCGCAGCAACGCCGAAATAGGCCGACGCCGCCGTGATTGCGATCTTAACTGCCATGTTTTCCCGCTTTTTCATTGTTCGCTGATCGCCGCTACTGCTTCCGGAGTATTCTTCGCTTCCTTATCCTTATCTCTAGCGCCATCTTTAGCGCCGGCGTCTTTCTTGGTGGGGGCCGCTGCCGGCGGAGGCACCGGCGCCGGATCGTTAGGCCCAAGGTGCATCAGATCCCGCAAGGCCGCGATGACCTCCTCTTTCGAATCGTGCTTTGGACGATAAGCGTCCAAATCGACCATCTCGTTCGGATTCGGAACCTTAGGCTTTTCGGCCAGCAGCAAGGGTGTCAGGTTGTCCTTATTGACCGCGTCCAGCTTGCCACCGGCCGCCGCGAGGGCGCGAATGATTGCCACTTGCTGCTCTTGCACGGCCTGGTGAAGCGGCGTCGAGCCATCGGCTGCCTTGGCATTAGGATTTGCCCCGGCCGCCAACAGAAGCTTTAGCGCTTCGAGAGGATCGCGGCTGCCCGGCTCGCGGAATGGCGGCGGACCTAAGCGGTTGAACCCGGGACCCGCTGCGAACGGAGCGCCCGTGCCGCCTTTTAAGGCAGCCATCACAGGCGTCTTGCCGACGTTGGGGTTCGGGCGGCGCAAACGAGCTTCTCCGTCCTTAGGCTTGACGTCGGTGGGGCTCCATTCCAGCTTCGCGCCGTCAGCCAGCATCAGCTTCAGCACTTCTACGTCGGCTGCTGTCGCGGCGCGGTAAAAGGGCGTGCTGTTGATCGTTGCGCCGCAGCATAGCGTCGTCGAGTGCAAGGCACCGATGAAGGGCTTGTTCACGTCGGCTTTGAGGTCCAGCAGCGCCTTCACGAGGCTCAAGGCGGTCATCTTGTTCGGATGGTTGGGTTGCAGCCGTGAGCCGTCGTGCGCACGCATGTCGGTGGTGGCATCGTGCATATCCACGGCGAAGAACAAGGAGCCGTCATTGGGGTCGGCACCGAGATCGATCAACTCTTTGGCCAGATCGAAACGGTCGTTGACAATGGCCACGATGGTCGCGGTCGCGCCGTCGGCGTTCGTCAGTTTCAGATCGGCGTGGCCGTCGACCAGCGCCTTGGCAACATCCTCGTGTCCGTTACGAACGGCAAACATCAATGCCGTAAAGCCACCCGAAGGATGGTCTGCGTGGCTGCGTTCCGTGATCGTGGAGACGTGCGCCTTGAGATTTGGATCCGCGCCAGCGGCCAGCAGCGCCTTCACGACATCTAAATGACCTTCGGCGGATGCCCACATGAGCGCGGTCTCTTCCTGGAACGGATCCGCGGCGTTGACGAACGAGCCACGGGCGAGCAGTAATTTCACCGCGTCTACCTTGCCGGTGCGCGACGCGGCCATCAGGGGCGTCTCGCCCTCCGCGTGCCAGCGCGTCGGATTCGCTCCCGCATCGAGCAGTGCCCGTATGACCTCGACGTCGCCGTTGCGGCTGGCCTGGAGAAGAGGGGTTACGCCGTAATGATTCGCTACGTCAACCACAGCCCCCGCCGCAAGCAGCGCCTTCGTCATTTCCGCGTCCGAATGATAGGCCGCCCACAAGAGCGCAGTGGAGCCGTCATTGGCGGCCGCGTTTACATCCCCGCGATCCTTGATCAGCGTGCGTACCGCAAGCAGATCATCGGCCCTGGCGGCGTCCGCCACGGCGGTAACATTGGAAGCAGCTTGCAGAAGGGCATTGGGCCGCACCAAGACGAACCCCAGCATGAGCGGCAGGTACCACCATAGGCGCCGCACGGGTCTTACACTCGATCTTCTAGCCGTTCGCATCGCTACACCTCCGTATCCGCTGCAAAAAGATACCCTTAAGAAAGATATATCGCCGAGATGCAGAGTGCAAGGCCCCCCTCCTGGGCAGGCCGGAAACCATCAACGTGCAGCAAAGTCTGCCCAGTGACCTCGTATGAGTCGTCTCTTTTTTGGCACTCCAGCTTGACCCGGTGTTGAGCACTAAGAGTTAGTGCGAATGTTTCCGGTTGGCCACTGAGTAACGTGGGCAATTTGCGCGTTTTTCGTCCAAGTGCAACCAAGTGCAACTAGTGGGATCGCCCGGTTGCAAGGTTAAGATGTTGTTTATCGTGCCCTCAACTACAAAGTTTCTGGCGATGCCACCCTATACTCCCGGTCACCAGTTTAGTGGACGTTCTCGCGAACTTCGCCTCCTTACAGATTGGGCTGCTTCGCCGGCAACGCCCGTCCTTATTTTTGAGGCGATTGGCGGCATGGGGAAAAGCATGCTTTGCTGGCAGTGGGCCCATCGCCAACTGCAAAGTACTACGTTGGAGTTCGCTGGTGTGTTCTGGTATAGCTTTTATGAGCGCGGCGCCGACATGGGCGACTTCTGTGCCCATGCTCTCTCTTTTACATTGGGCGGCCCGGTAGATCAATATAAGCACCGCAAAACCGCTGACCTCGCGGCGGAACTCGGTCCCGTTCTGAGGAAACGTCCGTGGTTATTCGTATTGGATGGACTGGAACGCACTCTTGTTGCTTATAACCGCTACGATGCCGCGCAGGTGCGCGACGAGGAATTGAAAGCCCCTGACACTTTCCAGTCGCGCAAGCCGCAAGAGTGCATCCGGCCTGCGGACTCTCATTTGTTGCAGGCCCTCACCGCCACCGCTCCCAGCAAGATTCTGATTTCGTCCCGCCTGATGCCATCTGCGCTTCTAGATAGCCGGGGAAGCGAAAGGCCGGGAGTGGTTCACGTGTTGCTGGAGGGACTTGACGCAACAGACGCCGAGGCTCTGTTGAGGAGCATTGGTGTTCGCGGCGATTCGACAGCAATACGCAACTACTTAACAAAAAACTTTGGTTGCCATCCCCTCATCGTGGGTGTTGTGGGTGGCTTGGTCAACAGTTTCAGGAAAGCGCCCGGAGACTACGATCGTTGGGTTCGGGATCAAGCGGATGAAAACGTAATCAGCCCAGAGGCGGACTTGGTGCGAAGCCGCAGTCGTATCTTGTGGACGGCGTTTGAGGACATCAGCGAGGATTGCCGTACTCTGCTCACCCGCCTCGCGCTGATTTCCGAATCGGCAGATTACGAGACGCTGCTGGAACTGAATCCTCGGCTACCAGGCCGGCCGGAAGAAGTCTATCCACCGAGCGAATGGCTCCTGGACATTGCCGAGCTTGTCGACGTCTACAACAAGGAAAAGTTGGCTTACGAGACTTACCAAAAGGAACTGGTTCGATGGCGTAGTTCGCCGGACTTCGCGGAGGCAGAGAAGTTCTTGCAAGAGGCGATTCAGGATCTGACGTCTCGCGGTCTCTTGCAGTCTGACTATGAGGCAAGAAAGTATGATCTACATCCGGTCGTGCGCGGATACGCCATCAGTGTAATTGCGCCGGAGCGGCGTGACGGCGTTGCTCAACCGGTGGTGGATCACTTTTCGACACGACAGGACGTTCGATCCGACTTGGCCCAGAATCTCAATGACCTTAAGAACGGTCTGCAAGTCGTCCGTACATTGCTTCACCTGGGACGTTTCGAGCAAGCGGCTGATGCCATCGCCAGCCTTTCCGGCGCCCTGTTCTGGAGTTTGGAGGCTTTTGATGTCTATCTTTCCCTGGTACATCCCCTTTTCCCAAATAGCTGGCTGCAGGCCCCACGTGGAATCGAACGCGACACTCTGAGCTGGCTTTGGAACAATACAGGTTTAGCATTGTGGGCCTTAAAAAGATACAAGGAAGCTACGGAGTGCTTTCAACTTGCATTATTGGTTGCTGTCGATCTGGACGACGCGAACGGCGTTCTTGTCAAGTTGAGAAATTTGGCGGGTACCGCACAGGATGCCATGCAATTCCACGATCTGGAGCGCTTAGATGAAATTGTCCACGCTGCAACTGAGATCCTCGGTAATGTTCAGGATCTGGCCCTGCGCAGTCTACACCGCTCGGAACATAAGTGCACCATGGGTGATTTCGAATCGGCTAAACGGTACTGGTTGCAGTTCGATGCGCTACCACGACCGACCAGCCGGTCTTTGTACCGAAACGGTTACGGAGAATATTGCCTTGCCAGACTCCACCTGTTCCAGGCAACAGTTGACGATGCTCTGCTTTCGAAAATAGATGAACTTGCGAAAGAAGGAAATAGTCGTGGCATCATTCGCAACGTGGCTTGGCTTCGAGGCGAATGGAATCTTGCTCTCGGAAATTGGGGGAAGGCCGCCGAATTTTTTGATGAACACATCAGAATGACGCGTGAGGTCAACTTGGTTGCCTCGTGGGAGGAGGCCCGTTTGGCCCTGGCTCAGTTGAAACTCGGAGAATCGCATCCATTCAGTGACACGGCGGACCGAATCGCGAGCGTCGACGATCCACCTCACGCAGCACTCGCGGAGTTGTATCTCGCGCTGGGCGAATTTGAGAAGGCTCGTAAGTGTGTTTACGCGGCGTATGTCGAAGCCTGGAGCGCCGGACCCCCCTATGTTTGTTGGCGGACCCTGGAGCAGTGTCGCAGGATATACGAAGCTCTCGGTGATCCCGAGCCGAAGCTTCCACACTTTGATCCTAAGACTGTTCAGCCGTTCTCGTTTGAAGCGAAATTATCGGCTTACCTGGAAAAGAAAGCAGAAGAAAAGCGTACCAGCGGCGATGGCGGCAGCCAGTACGTGATGTAAGATCGCCACTTGGATGGATAGTCGGCAAAACCGTAAGTGATCCCGGCTTGGCCTCCACTCCACCGCAGGTCTCGGGCGTGAACCTCGCGGGTTTTCGACGATGCGATACTGCGGAGATGGAAGTAGGACTCTTCCCCAACCCACTCAGGCCCGGAATTGGCCTGCGACCCCGCCGCGAAGCCCAGCGCCCCCTTCTGCCGCAGCACGCCCGCCACTGTCCCGTGCTCGAAGCCGGAAGCACCGCAGGCTTCCTGGTTCATCCTCCGCTCGCTGAAAAAGAGACCTTTCAAATCGGCTATGAAGGGGAGGGCCGTTATCAGTTCGTCTACTCGGTGAACACCAAAGGAAGCAAGTGGGAGCCGGTCTTTACCGTGACGTATCTGCTGCCCGTAGGCGGGATCGGCGCCACCAGACGGGAAATCAAGATGCACATCCAGGACACGCCGCAAACCCGTGAGATCGCCCACTTGATGCCTGCTATGTTCATCGCCGAGGATGACATTGGGACACCGGCAGGCGCCGTGACTCTGCGAGGAGCGTGGAACTTCCAGACTCCGCAGGGCTGGGACACGGTCTACACTCCGGTCTTCAACATGATCGAGCGGCCCATAGCCCCCATGCTAGTGATCCGCGTCGAGACCGATTGGTACGTTCACGACTCCGAGTTCCGCTACGTCCTGCAGCAGGGCGAAACGATTTCTGCGTCACACAGCATGCCGATCGGGCAGGTGATGTTTGTGCCACGAGAAGAGATCACCTTCCGCGACGGCACCGAAGAGGAGATCGCGGCGCGACACCAATCCAGTCAGGCGTTCTACGCCGAAAAGGCGAGTATGAAGGTCAAGACGCCATACGGACTGGAATACAGCCCGCACTATCTGCGCACCAGCCGCCGGAAAAATCTGACGACCGAAGCGCGTGGCGGGGACGCAGCGGGCGATCCCACTTCTTAGGCAAGACGCCCACGTTGCGAGATATTGGGTTACGAAGGAGCCTTCGATGGCCAGGCTGGTGTCAGTGAACGTAGGTCTTCCGCGAGACGTCACGTGGCGGGGAGAGACGGTCCGCACTGCGATTTGGAAACAGCCGGTCGAGGGCCGGATATTGGCCGGGCGCCTCAATCTCGCGGGAGATGGGCAAGGGGATCTTGCCGGGCACGGCGGCGAGCAGCGCGCGGTCATGGTGTACCAGACGGATTCCTACCGCTACTGGGAAGCTCAGCTCGGCCGCCACGATTTCTCGCTCGGACAATTCGGCGAGAATTTTACGGTCGAAGGCTTGCCCGATGACGAAGTGTGCATCGGCGATCGCTACCGGATCGGCGGCGCGCTGTTCGAAGTTACGCAGCCGCGTGTCACGTGCTACCGCGTGGGCATCCGCATGAACGAGCCGGCCATGGCCGCGCTGCTGGTGTCTCATCGCCGGCCTGGCTTTTACTTCCGCGTGCTTGAGGAAGGCGAGGTCGGCGCGGGCGACGAGATCACGAAGGTCGCCGACGGACCTGAGCGTATGACCGTGGCCAACATCGATGCGCTGCTCTATTTGCCAGGCCACCCGCACGATCAACTGATGAGTGCCTTGCGCATCCCGGCACTCAGTCCCGGATGGAAGACTTCGTTCCAAGCGCTGCTCGATCAGGACGCTTCCACGGCGGGCAATTCGGGTCTGAGCGCATCAACGGGACCGCCTCCGGCTTGGCCTGGGTTTCGATCCCTGAAAGTCGCGAACGTCGATCGCGAGAGCGCCAGCGTCATTTCGCTGTCATTCGAAGAGGGAGATGGCTCCTCTCTGCCCGCGGCTTTGCCGGGACAATTTCTAGTCTTGCGGCTGCGCGTCAAGCCGGATGCGCCACCGCTGCTGCGCAACTATTCGATGTCGGGAGCACCGGATGAAAACATTTACCGGGTGAGCGTCAAGCAGGAAGTGAACGGCACGGCGAGTTCATTCCTGCACCAGCATGTGCATGCCGGCGACACGCTGGAGGTGAGCGCTCCGCGGGGAGCTTTTACGCTGCGGCCGGGCGACGCGCCAGTGGTCCTGGTGAGCGCCGGGATCGGGGCCACTCCCGTGCTCGCGATGCTGCATGCGCTGGCCGCCCAGCGGTCCGCGCGCCAAGTGTGGTGGCTGTACGGGGCGCGCAACCGCAACGAGCATCCGTTCGCCAAGGAATCGCGTGAACTCTTACAAACACTCGCCCACGGCCAAAGCCATGTGGTCTACAGCCGGCCCGAGCCCGCGGATCAGATCGGCCGCGATTACGACTCCGCCGGTCACCTGGACGCGCCCTTGCTCCAACGGCTCGGCGTGGATCGCGACGCTGAGTTCTACCTCTGTGGACCGACGCCCCTTCTGCGTAGCTTCACCGCCGGCCTGAAAAAATGGGGCGCGGACTCAACCCGCATTCACGTGGAGATCTTTGGGCCGGAGGAATCGATCACACCCGGGATCGCACCGTCTGCGCGGCCTGCGCCGCATGTTCCCGCAGGGGCTTCGGGTGCCGGTCCCCAGATTTCGTTCACGCGCAGCGGAGTGACGGCGCGGTGGGACGCGCGATTCCCCAGCTTATTGGATTTCGCGGAAGCCTGCGACGTCCCGGTTCGTTGGTCATGCCGCACCGGCGTTTGCCACACCTGCGAGTCCGCTTTAATCGGCGGCGCGGTGGACTACCAGCCTGCGCCTCTAGAACCTCCCGCGCCGGGAAATGTTTTGATTTGCTGCTCGCAGCCCAGGGGCGATGTCGAGATCGACCTTTAGCGTGACGCCAAGGCCGGGAAATCAACACGGAATAACCGGCAAGATCAATGTATGATTTGCCCTTTATGCCGAACAACACCTCGGAGGGTATAGCGCCGGCGTCTACAATTGTGTTCAGGAGCTGTGATTGCGCGAACCCACATCCACTTCGCCGCCGCGAATATTCCACGGACAGAGTAGAACCGTGCTGCTGGCTGGATTCGGCGGGCTTCTTCTATTAATGGTATTCGCCGGTATCGATGGCCTCCAGGTGCTGCGCCGCATGCAGAACCGGAGCGGCACCATTCAACACGAGTTTCTAGAGCGCAGCCGGGTTCTGAATCAAATCCGGTCTGACGTTTATCTTTCCGGAACCTATGCCCGCGACTACCTTCTTGATCCCGAATCTGCCGCGGCCGAAAAAAATCGCGCCGAACTCACGCGTTTGCGCTATGAAATGGACGCCATCCTAGCCGGTTACGCTGGGCTGATGCGGCCAGAGGAACGGACGCCCTTAGAGGGGCTACGCCACAGCCTGGACGACTATTGGCGGGTGCTCGACCCGGTCTTTAAGTGGAGCCCCAACCAGCGCAGTCAAAATGGATTTCGATTTTTGCGCGATGAGGTTTTCCCCCGCCGCTTGACAATGCTAGGGCTCGCCGACCAAATCCAGAATGTGAACGAGCGCCAGTTGGATGCGGCCAATGAGCGACTGAGAGCTCTATTCTCTGAATTCCGTACCCGATTGACCGTCACGTTAGCCGTCACCGTTGCCATCGGCGGCCTCCTTGCGGTCTTCGCCAGCCGCCGAATCCTGGACCTCGAAGGCCAGGCCGCTTCACGATTTTCCGAGGTAACCGAAGCGCGCGGGCAATTGAAGAATCTCTCAGCCCGGCTGGTCGAAACGCAAGAGGAAGAGCGCCGCGTGCTCTCGCGGGAATTGCATGATGAAGTGGGTCAATCGCTCTCCGCGATTCTCGTGGGTCTCAGCAATCTCTCCGCGGCCATACGCGCGAACGCTCGGGAACATATGGACAGCGAAGTAACCGCGCTCCGCCGAATCGTGGAAGGCACCGTAAAAATGGTGCGCAATATCACTTTACTGCTGCGCCCGTCGATGCTTGACGATCTGGGCCTGATTCCCGCGCTCGAATGGCAGGCCCGCGAAGCATCACGGCAAACCGGCCTGCGCGTTGACGTGGCCGCAGCCGGTGTTACCGCCGAATTGCCGGACGAGTTTAAGACCTGTATCTATCGACTTGTGCAGGAAGCCTTGCATAACGTAACTCGCCACGCCATAGCCGCCTCGGTGCGCATTGTGGTTCAGCAGGAGCCCGGGCGTCTGCTGCTCTCTGTTCAAGACGACGGACAAGGCTTCGATGTGCGGCGGTCACGCGGGTTGGGCTTGCTCGGGATGGAAGAGCGCGTCGCGCATCTGGGCGGGACCCTGCAACTGAAATCCGAGCCGGGTAGCGGAACATTGATATCGGTGGCCTTACCACTGGTCACGAATGCGGTAACAGAAAGAGTGGCTACGTCGTGAACCCTATCCGCATTCTGCTGGCTGACGATCACACCGTAATTCGCCGGGGGTTGCGAGCGCTGCTCGAGCGCCAGAACGGATTCGTAGTAGTAGCCGAAGCGGCGGATGGCCGCGAGGCGGTGGATGCCGCGGCTACCGTAGGTCCCGACGTCGCGGTCATTGATATTGGGATGCCTAACCTAAACGGAATCGAAGCTGCCACCCGAATCACGGAAAAGCGGCCGGAGACCGCCGTGGTCATCCTCAGCATGCACGCCGACGAGAGTTATGTTCTGCGAGCCCTGAAATCAGGGGCGCGCGGATACCTGTTGAAAGACTCGCCGGAGGAAGACCTGATCAATGCCATTCGCGCCGTGCACCAGGGGAAGGCATTTTTCAGCCCGGAGATCAGCAAGATGCTCGCGGAAGACTACATGCGCCAGATGCGGCAACGCGGTGTGGAGGACAGTTACGAATTATTGACACCTCGCGAGCGCGAAATCTTGCAGATGCTGGGCGAAGGGAATTCCAACAAGGACGTAGCCACCAAGCTGAACCTGAGCCTGCATACAGTGGAGACCCACCGTGGCAACATTCTTGAGAAACTGAATCTTCACAGCACGGCTGAGATGATCCTCTATGCGGTGCGCAAGGGAATCGTCATGTCCTAAGCGGAAGGCGGCTCCGCCTTCCAGTAATACCAGGCTCGCCGCAGAGTGTGCTCCACTGCGGTTTCCTCCAGGGGCTTGGCGATCACGTCGTAGCCGCCGTGCATCGCCACTTCGCGCCATAAATATTCGTCGCTCACGCGCGAAGTGAGAAGAAAGCAAACCCGGGGCGAGGTCTCGACAATGTTCGCCATCACTTCGCGCCAGTCCCGTCCGGGAAGATCCCGATCGCACAAGACGATGGGAAATACCTCACGACCCAATAGATGGAGAGCTTCCGGCACAGACTGCGTAATCACTACGTTCCATTCGCCCCGCGCGCGCAGGCTGCGATAAAACGATTGATCCTCGAAGGAAACTGTGATGGCCAGAACTCGAGGTAGATGCGGTCCTTCGGTACCGTGGCCGGGAAAAAGAATGCGGCGCCATAGCGAGTCCGCCATATCGATTCCTAACGCAGCGCTCCGATCTGATACGCCACATTGGCACGCTGCACCTGATAATCGAATTGCGCGCTGGAGCCGGCGATCTCCGCCGCCGTCACGTTGAGTTGCGCCTGGCTCAATTCGACGATCGATCCCAAACCAATGTCGTAGCGCCGTTGCGCTAGATCCAGCGCCAGCCGGGCTTGATCCACTAGCTGCGCAGTCAGAGCCAGGCGCTCGAAAGCAGTCGCTGCATTCAAGTAGGCGACGCGCACATCCCGGCTCACCCGGTTCAGCAGATCGTTGACATTCTGCGCAGCGGCCTGCGCGCGCAGCTCCGCTTCCGTACGGCGTGCGCGAAAAAGGTGCCCGTTAAAGATCGGAATATTCACGTTGACACCTGCCGCTCCGTAACGGCCCGGCACTTGCGCGTCGCCCGCCGGCACAAATCCCGCCGCCGCCGCCACACCTATGGTCGGCAGGACAAGATCCTTCTCTGCTTGCACAAACCGCTCGGCAGAGTCCTGTTCCAGGCGGAGGTTCGCGAGTTCCGGCCGATCGCGGAGCGCCGCACTCAGCAGAGGATCGACAGTGCCAGGAAGTGCGTCGGGCAACGGCTCCGGCGTCAACGAAAATCCCCCTTGCGCGTATTGCGCCGGCAGACCCATCGCAGCGGCTAGTTCCGCGTAAGCAGTTTTCACATCGCTCTGGGCGTTTGCCAACAGGAGGCGCGCGTCGGCCAGATTCACGTTGGCGAAGCTAACATCCAACGTCGATTTCAAATTGCTTCGCGCCAGCGTGGACACCTGATCCGCTACCAATTGGCGGGCGTCCACCGTCTGCTGGGCGACTTTCAGGACGGCTGCGGCGCGCAATGCACCGAAGTAAGTCTGATTGACCGCAAGGAGAATCTGGGCACGCGTGGTCTGCGTTACCTGGTCTTGCGCTTGCGCGTGCAGTTTTGCGGAGCCGACCAGATTGCCGGTGCGTCCGAAATCGGTGACCAATTGGCTGAGTAGAAGGCCGGTGCCGAGCCGATTGAAAACCGCCGGATTCGTCAATCCACCCGCAGCTAGGCGGCTTCCGGAGTCCGCCCTCACCCCCGTGACCGCACCGGACAGGTTAGGCTGAAAATTCGCGCGCAATTCCAACGGGACCTGCGCCGACGCGGCGGCGTTGAATTGAGCGGCTTTCAATTGTGGATTGTTCGCAACTGCCAGGCGTTCCGCTTCTGCCAGTGTCAACGGGAGAGATCCCTGGGCGCCCGCGAAGCTGGCGAGGCCCAGCAACGTGAGGACGCAGATGCGAGGCCTCGTCATTAAGAGATACCGTCGGCGTCCTGGCGCCGGTAAACCAGGAAGTAAGCAGCGGGCACCAGGAACACCGTAAACGCAACTGACAAGCTGAGTCCCCCCAGAATCGCGCGCGCCAGCGGAGCGTAACTCTCGCTGCCCTCACCCAACTTCAGCGCCATCGGCAGCAGTCCTATAATCGTCGCGAGCGAAGTCATCAGCACCGGTCGCAGACGCACGCGGCAGGCCATCGCCACCGCTTCGCGCACCGCCATTCCGCCCTCGCGCAATTGCCGCGTAAACTCGACGATCAGAATGCTGTTTGAAACCGCGATGCCCACCAGCATCACCACGCCCATCAGTGACATCACGTTCAAGGTGGTGCCGGTGAGCCACAGAGTGAGAAGTACGCCGGTCAAGCCAGGAGGAACCGCGAGTAGAATGATAAACGGATCTACGAAGCTCTTGAACTGCGCCACCAGGATTAGGTACAGCAGTACCACCGCCAGCACCAATCCGATAGCGAAACTTCGGAAGGAAGTGCGCATCCCCTGCACCATTCCGCGAAGAGTAACCGTGAGCCCTTGGGGAACCGTGGTGTGCGCAATGATTCCATCGATCCGATTTGCGATGCTGCCCAGTTCCTCGCCCAGCGGGCGAACATAGATGTCGGTGACGCGCCGGATCTGATAGTGATCCACTTCGGTGGGGGCCTGCACTCGTTTCAGGGTGCTGATCGAGTCCAGCCGCGCCGGCAGCGCGCTGCCCGTGGCCCGCAAGGAAATGGCTCGTAAGTCGCCGAGAGACTTTACCTGGTTCTCCGCGTACTGCACCGTAAGCATGTAGTCCTGGCCGGATTTCGGATCCACCCAAAAGCTGGGAGCGATCATTTGGTTGCTGCTGAGCGCCGTGATCACGTTGCCCACCACTTCCTGCTGATCCAGCCCCAGCTCGCTCGCCCGCGTGCGATCCACGTCAAGTTTCAGCGCCGGATAATCGACGTCCTGCGGAATATAAACATCCGCCACGCCAGGAATCCGCTGGATTTCCGTGGCTAGATTTTGCGCGGTCTGGTGCGACAGTTGTAAATTGGAGCCCGCCACCTGCACATCGATCGGCGCGGGCAGGCCCAGGTTCAGCACCGCGTCCACCATGCCGCCCGATTGGAAATACGTGCTCAGTTCCGGCAACTCCTCAGCGATCCGCTTTTTCAATCTCGCCATGTACTCGTAGCTGCCCACGCTATGCTCGTCCTTCAATCGCACTTGCACGAACGCCGTGTGCTCGGCGGAATTACTGGTATAGATCGCCGAAAAGTCAGGTGTAGCGCCGATGTTCGACAGAATCATGCCCAGATCTTTTTCCGGAATGGTCTTGCGGATTAACGCCTCCACTTTTGCGATTTCGTTTTCCGTGACCGAGATGCGCGACCCGGAGGGCGCTTTGACGTTCATGATGAACATGCCGGCATCCGTGCGCGGAAAGAACGACAAGCCCAGCAAGGGAAAGAGAGCGAAGCTAGCCGCAAAGGCCGTCCCGCAAACTGCAAGAGTCACCCACGGAAAGCCCAGAGCTCCTGCCGCCAGGCGATCGTAGCCTCGCAAGAACGATTCGAAACGATCGTTGAACCAAATATTGAAGCGCTCACCCAGCCGCCATCGGTGATGAGTGCTTTTCAGCTCCACCTCCACAGGCTCTTCCGAGGATGGCGTGCCGTGATGCGCAGCAGCCTTGATAAAATGCGCGCAAAACAAGGGCACCACCGTCATCGCCACCGCATAAGATGCGAACAACGAGAGCACTACCGCCAGCGCCAACGCCGTGAACAAAAATTGGCTCACACCATAAAGAAAAGTAACCGGGAAAAACACCACTGCAGTAGTAAGCGTAGCGGCCAACACCGGAAGGGCAACTTCGCTACCGCCATTCTCCGAAGCCGTCTGGGGATCTTCGCCCAGCTCCAGATGCCGGTATATGTTTTCGAGCACCACCACCGAGTTATCGATCAGCCGTGACAACGCCAGCGCCAGCCCCCCCAGCACCATGCTGTTCACAGTGCCGCCCCCCAAGGAGAGCGCCATGAACGTTGCCAGTACTGAAAGCGGAATCGAGAAAAACACCGCGACAGTAGCGCGCATGCTTCCAAGAAAAATCAAAATCATGAGCGACGTTAGGAACAAGCCGATAGCGCCTTCATCGAGCAGCGTTCGAATCGCAGTCTTGACGAAACGGGATTGATCGAACAGAACGTCGGTGATCAAAGTTTTAGGAACGTCCACCAGATGTTGGATCACGTTGCGCACACCATCCACCACGGCAATGGTGTTCGTGTCGCCCCCTTGTTTGAGCACGGGAGTGTAGACCGCACGCTTTCCGTCCACCCGCACCACATTGGTCTGAATCTGACGCGAGTCTTTGGCATAGCCAATGTCGCTGATGCGCACCACCGAACCGTCAATCACCTTCAGCGGTAGCCGGTCGATCGACTGCATATCCGGAAGCTGGCTATTGGTATAAATGCTGTAATCGAGCGACCCAATCGGCACGTCGCCCGCCGGCAGAATCAGATTCGAGCGATTGACCGTACGGACCACGTCCATCAAGCTGAGCTGATGCGCTTCCAACTTGTAAGGGTCGGCGTACACCATGATCTGCCGGTAGCCCCCGCCAAAAGGCGTCGGAACACTTGCGCCCGCAACGCTGGCCATTTGATTACGCACCGAGAACTGCGCCAGATCGCGCAGCTGTGTTTCGCTGAACCCTTCGCCGCCCACCGTCACCAGGCACACTGGAAGACTCGAGGCGTCGAACTTCAGAACCACCGGCGGCAGCGTACCCGGAGGCAGACGCCGCAACTGCGCCATCGCCAGATTGGAAATCGTAGCCACTGCCGAGTCCGCGTTCGAGCCGGGCTGGAAATAAACTCGAATGATGCTGGTCCCTGGCAGGGAGCGCGATTCAATGTGCTCAATTCCGCTCGCCAGTGTGAATTGCCGTTCGAACCGGCTGGTGATGTCCGTCTCGATCTGCTCCGGGGGCATTCCGTTATAAAACGTCGCGACCACCACCACCGGAATGTTGATGTTCGGAAACATGTCCACCGGCATGCGCAGCAATGCTGTGCCGCCGACCACGGCGATGATCAGAGCCACCACGACAATGAAGTACGGGGTTCGAATGGCGAAGCGCGACATAGTTACTTAGGGTGTGGCGGCAGCACTGACATCGGTTAGCTTGGGTCTCACATGTTGGCCCGGCCGAAGACTTGCCCGATTGCCCGTGACCACCATGTCGCCCGCCTGCAGGCCGCCGCGGACTTCAAAACTGTCCGCTGTTTGCAGTCCCAACGAGACGCTGCGCGCTTCCAGTACGCCGTCGGATGAAATGGTCAGAACCTGGCCAGTAGTCTCGCTTCCCGCGCTCAGGTCGACGGCCGCCACCGGAACTGTCAAAGCGTGGTTCCGGCTTTCCGTGGTGAAGTCTACTTCCGCGTACATTCCCGGAATCAACGTGAACCCGGGATTCGCCACGTCCACCTCCGTATCCATGGTGCGTGTAGAAAGCTGCACGCGATCCGAAAACCGCGCCACCTTGCCGGGAAAGCTGCGGTTCAACGTCGGCACCCGCACCATGAGCCCTTGGCCAACGTGCACCAGGGACACATCCGACTCAGGCACAGGCAGAATCAACCGCAGCAAACTATTTTCCGAAAGACGCACCACCGGCATGGCCTGCGTCTGCGAAGCAGTGCCCGCTTGGATCATGGACCCGGTATTGGCGAAACGCTTTGTGATCACGCCCGCGAAGGGCGCCGTGACCTTCGTGTAAGCCAGCATCGTTTTCACGCGCGCCAACTCAGCCCGAGTAACGCCCACTCTTTGCAGCGCCGCTGCCAGTTTTGAATTTGCGCCTGCTAGTTGAGCCTCGGCCCCTAAGTCACGGCTGTGGGCGTCGTCGATTTCCTGCTGCGCCACCAGGCCTGGGCGTTCCTGGACCACCCCAGCGAGCCGCTGATAAGAAAGATGAGCGATGTCATGGGAGGATTCAGCGCGGCGGACTTCATCGCGTGCTCCAGTAACTTCCGCCTCCGCCTGGTCGATGGTCGCCTGTGCTCTGGTGATGTCGTCCTGCATCTCGGGAATCTCGATAGTAGCCAGCGTGTCTCCTTGCCGGACATGGTCACCCACATCGACACGGATTTCCTTGACGTAGCCCGAGACTTTGGCCATTATGTCTACTTCCTGGAAGGGAACGAACTCAGCAGTAAGGACGACCTTACGGGAAAGGTCTTCTATAACTGCCTTGGCGACAGCAACGGCCGGCTCCGGGGCGCCAGATTGCTCCTCAGCCTTGCGCTCCGGGCTTCCACAGGAATCCAGGAGTACGAGCCAGGATGCGCCCAGAACCAAGGCTACGGTCAGACTCTTCCTGGGTGCTCGCAACACATTTTAACGTTAAGGGACCGACCGGCGAGTGCCCATCCCAACTTTCGAGTAGATTCCTCGCAGTTTTAAGGGTAGAGGCGAAAAGAGGGGCGACAGAGGACCAGCCGGGGTCGCGCCCCGCAATCGGATGCAAGGAGGTGGCTGCTGAATCGCCGCGACGCCACCGGCTAGAGAGCGGAACAAGGTTCTCGGCCGCATTGGAATATTGCCGAACGAGTTCTTCGCGGACTTCACAACCAACCATGGCTCCGCCCGATTTCTAGCGCGGCTACGCTGGCGCTTCACGGAATAAAAAGGGGCCAGCTTCACTAGTGCAAAGGGAGTCTGGCCCCGCGGGTGGATGCTGGCGAATTTTCGCGTCCGAAAACGGGCCAGCTTCCACGGCGTCCGTAGGATTGGAGCCAGCGCCGAAGGAAATGTTTCAGTTTTTTTTTAATCCTCCGCTACAACAATCAGCCCAGGGGAATTTTCAACCACCGCGCCAAAACTACCAAGCCGATTAAAGCTACCCAAACAACCGCCACAGTATAGTCGTTTCGTATTCGCATCCTGGCCTTACAGTGGGCTCCAGCACCCTAGACCAGATCCCGTTCTTCGACGGGTACGGCTGTGATGCTGGAGCCTCAACGCGGGATAGTTATCCTCCGCTCCAGTGTTCTTGGGAATGGAGTCGGCTGTATAAAAAGAGTTTCACTAATTTTACGCATCCAGCCGAAAATAGCGGAGTGCGCTTTCTGCAAAGCGGCTACGGAACTCTACGACGGCGGCGTGCCAGTGTGCATTAATTGCGCGGATGTGCGGGAGGGTAAGCGCAAACCGCCCACCTCGGAGCCTCAAGTCCTAGATGTTCTCCGTCGGGATCTTCAGGCTGCTACGGAGCGAGCCAGTGCGGCGAGTGCCTCGTTAGACTCGTGCCAGGGAAGTACCGAGCGGCCTACCCCGGCCGGACGGAACGCAGGGTATTCACAATGCCTCGCGCGAAATGTCGTTCGCCCGCGCGGAATTGATGAGGGCGCACAAACGGATCGATGACTATGTTGGTCGTGGGACCTTGCCGGAAGACTCGAAGCGGCGCGGCGGACCCTGACCGTCGGGGTGCATCGATCTGGCCTGCAAAGGTTGCACTCTATCTTTGGAGTTCGATCCATTGACACTCATCCAAATGGCGATTATGGTAGGGGTCGTCATGGAACGATGCGCAGTCTGCAAAGTGGAAGAGACCGCCATATGTGATAGCGGTGTTCCGATTTGTCTCAAGTGCTTAGATGCCCGGACCAAAGGCAGGCCGCCGGCAACGGAACCACAGATTCGGAACGCCCTGCTCCATGACATCCTTCAGGCAACGGCGTTAAATAACGAAGCCACCAAGGAATTTGACTCCGTCATAGGCCAGTTCCCGAGCGGTCTCGCTCCAGATGGAGCGCAACGGATTAGGAATGCCTCCGCTAACCTATCCATTGCTCGGAAAGAGATGATGCGAGCGCATACGCGCCTGAATGACTTTATAGAGCGCGGGATCGTGCCGGAAGACTTGAAAAAGAGTGGTTGAATATAGGGGACCTTGAGCTTGCTGATCAGGCCACGGCCACCGTCTATGCTCACGTGATGCCAGGCGATGTCTTGCTGCAGCAGCCTGGGAGAAGTTTCAGAATGCGGGGCGACCGTCGAAGCCCCGCGTCGCGAAACCTGTAAAGCCAGGCCGCGCAAGAAGGAGCGCTTGAGAGCCGTCCGCCCTAGGTTTACTGCATCTTCATTTTGTAAACCATCGGTTTACAAAACCGGTTCTTTAAATTTGTTGCGGCGGGGCGAGGGAATAGCTCGCGCTGCGGCCCCCTTCGGGATTGCGAACGAGGACGCCGTGATCGAACAAAGCGAGAATGTCCCGATGAGCGGTGTCCTGGGAGCACGTGGTAAGACTGGCGTGCTTGGAAGTCGTGAGCTTGCCTTCGAAGCCGTCGAGCACGCGGTTGATCACAAGCCGCTGTCGGTTATTGAGCTGCACACTTTTTATATGCTCCCAAAACCCTGCTTTATCGAGCACGGTGCTTAAGGTGACCTGAGCCCCATCGATGGCGCGGCCCCGGCAGCCAAGGAACCATTCCATCCAGGGCGTGACGTCCATCGCGCCCTTTTGCGTGCGTTCCAGAACGTCGTAATACTCGTTGCGCTCTTGCCGGACCTGCGCCGACATGCTGTAGAACCTTTGCGGGCTGTTCTCGGACCTCGCCAGAGCCATATCAGCGATTATATTCAATAACTTATAGGAGAACTGCCCGCTATCAGGGGCTTAGAGCTGTCTCTAAATAATGATACTGGCTTCCGCGCACATCGTGGCGCCCATCTTTGTAGGAGTGCAGGCATCTGGACTTTGGTCCGTGCAGACATGTAGACTAAAGCACCTCCGTGAAGCAACCACTCGCCGGAACCGTCGCAACTCTGGTCATTTGCGCCGCCGCATTGGGATTTATTTCGCTGTTTCCTTTTCCTTTATTTTCCGGATGGGTCGCCTATCTGCTTGACTGCATTATCCCGATGCAAGTAATCGTGGGCGTGATCTGGGGCGGGAAGTACCCGGCGTTCGCCGCCAACCGGCCGCAGCCGGTCAAGGGCTTCCTCCTTCTGTTGCTGAATCTGGCGGCGGGAGCGGTGTTCGCGGCGGGGCAGTGGCAATGGATTGGACATGGCATCGATCCACCGACGCCGATTCTGATTTTCTATATGATCGCGCTGGTGCTCACCACGTTCTGGCTTGCGATCATGTGGGGAGGGTGGCCGTTCGTGGGATGGTTTAAGAGTCCAGTGACCGCAGGCTTCGCCGTGCTGCTGGCCACGGTGGTGGTGACCACGATTCTGTTCCGCGTGTTCTTCGACTTCAGCTTCATGCAAGGCGCGCCGTTCTACCGGCCCGGCGCCGACCCGCACGGCCTGTTCAATGCCTGGAACGCCATCGTGTACTACGTCACGGTGATTGCGGCCATGTTCTTCATCGCGGGCTTCGACCTGTGGCCGCTGACCAAATTTCCGGCGGTGATGCGTCAGCCGGTGCTGGGGCTGGCGTGGACAGCGCTTTCAGCCGCCGTGGCCGCCGTGGTATTTTACCTGGGCATCGGAGTGTTGAAAATAGACATCGCGAACTTCATGGTAACGGTGCCGATTCCGTTTATCTTCGGAACGATCGTGGTGCTGAACATGCTGCAAGGCTCGCTGTACGGCACGCTGACCCAGCCCGGCAAGGGAGTGGCTACAGTAGTCACCATCGCGCTGGTGGGAGGCCTGCTCGCCAAGGTGTACGGGACGCTCAGTCCCATGATCACGGGAACGCTCAAACCGGGGTTGCCGACCTACGATTTCGAGATCTGGCTGGCCTCGGCGCTGCTCAGCGTAACTTTCCCGTCGCTGGTTTTCTACGCCGAGTTTTTCAAGCTCTGGCCGTTGCGTAAGGCCCAGTAGCGCAACGCTGCCACGGCCGTTGGGCAACACGCAGGTCTCCTACTACATTGCAACGCCTCCCTTAACAGCGATAGGATAGCCCCGAGGGTTTCGCCGTTGGCAGGCTGGCGGCATCCAGAAAGGTCGTGCCAGTCATGGTGCTTCGTGGGCAATTCGCGCTCCCTCTGTTCTTTGTTTGCTCTTTCATTTCGGCGCAACCACCGGAAGCGCCAGCCAACCGCGAGGCGCCCGTCAGCGTGGTCCCGTTCGAACGAATCCTGCGCGCGAGTCAAGAACCACAGAACTGGCTCACCTACTCGGGAACCACCCTCAGCCAGCGTCATAGCGCCCTCACGCAAATCACCCCGGCCAATGCGAAAGACCTCACGCTGCAGTGGGTGTTTCAATCGCGCTCACTCGAAAAGCATGAGGTCACGCCGCTCGTTGTGGACGGGGTCATGTACACCGTGCAGGGCATCAACGACGTGATCGCACTCAACGCGGCTACTGGAAAGACGATCTGGACTTATAGGTATAATCCGGAAGCCATTGCTCACAACTGCTGCGGCCAGGAAACCCGCGGGCTGGCCATTCTCGGCGACAAGATTTTCCTCGCTGCGCTCGATAACAACGTAATCGCCATCAACTCGAAGACTGGCAAGGAGGTTTGGCGCACCCAAGCCGCCGATCCCAAGCAGGGTTATGCCATGACTCACGCTCCGTTGGTCGTCAAGGACAAAGTAATCGCGGGCGTGGCGGGAGGCGAGTACGGTA
>Ga0105237_10002128_pt1 | contig 24938 bp, 20 predicted proteins | sample KBSC24metaG_FD_81520 | JGI IMG/M metagenome (GOLD analysis project Ga0105237, IMG submission 81520) | Corn rhizosphere microbial communities from Kellogg Biological Station, Michigan, USA - KBS C2-4 metaG | ecosystem: Host-associated > Plants > Roots > Rhizosphere > Soil | place: Michigan, USA...
AGCAGGCCGCCGAGATCAAGCAGACAGTTCCGGGTGCCACCGTTACCCGTGCAGGCGAGGGCATCATTGTGAAGTTCGACTCGGGCATATTATTCGACGTGGATAAGACCGACATCAAATCGGCTGCGCAAACCAACCTGCAGAACCTGGCTGCGTCGATCCAAAAAAATCAGCAAACCAATATCCTGATCATAGGCCATACTGATAATACCGGTACGGATGAGCACAACATGGACCTATCTGTCAGGAGGGCTGCGACAGTGAAGTCATACATTAGCGCTAATGGTGTTGACGGATCACGACTGACTACCCAGGGCAAGGGCGAAAATGAACCGATCGCCGACAACAGCACCGCAGATGGCCGTGCACAAAACCGCCGTGTCGAGATCGTCATCGTGGCTAATGATAACATGAAGACGCAAGCTAAGCAAGCATCAAATTAATCAATTAATAGTTTTAATAAGATTCCCGGCGTCTGAAAAAGATGTCCGGGTTTTTTTATGTGACTGATCAAAATTCAGGGCAAAATAAAAGCCCCCTCACTCTTGCAGTTTGGGGGCTTTCAACCTAAACCTTATCACAATTAAACCGGCAAGATTGCCAGTTCAGATATAATAACGCAATTACTATACCAAGAATTGCCCTATCGTTTAATTTTTATCGTATCAAATTTATTTAGCTTAAGCAGGGGTCAAAAGTAATTGGCGACTGTGTTTTTTTGTTTACAAAAGTGTTTCTTTTGCAATACACTATTGTACACCTTTGTACTGTTTTGATGCGCCACGCCTGCGCAACCAGGCGTCGAAAAGAAAGAGACCCAGTACTACATCAAAGAAAATGAACCCTTCTAAAAGCCTGATGTTAAAGAAACCCTTCAGGTCCGGCAGCTTTACAGCATCAGGCACATGGACTGAAACATTGGCAGTTGACACGTGAACTGATGACAGCATATAGATGACAAAGAACAATATTGTCAGGATAAAGAAGCCCGCTATTGCCTTAATTATCCGGGGGTTAATGGCAGCTTTAAGTGGTTGCCTTGCATGTTCGGCGCGTATGCCTTCCATCACATTGTAAGTGAAGGCCATCGGCGGCTCATCCAGTTCCATTTGTGAAAACTCCTGGTTAAGCTTTAACAGTTCCTCGTATTTGCGGCGGTAAACTTCGTCCTGCGCAATCAGTAGACCAATGGCCTTTTGCTCATCTTCTGAACAAGTGCCATCAATATAGTTCCAGAGTTTTTCTTCTATCGTATTCATATCAGTTCTTTTACCTCACCTTTTAAATTGCGCTCCAGCTTCTCTTTCAAACGCTGGCGTGCACGGAATAGTTTTACCTTAACCGTATTGGCCTCCATATTTAATGCCTGGCCTATTTCCTCAAGCGATTGTTCGCCCATGTAAAACAGGCTTATGATCGCGGCATCGTCAGGCAGCAATTGTGCTATGGCCTGGTTCAGATAATAGGACCGCGATTTATTTTCAGCCGAATTAACATCAAACCCCGAATGATTTTCAAGCTGAATATAAGTGCTTTCATCATCTATCGAATCCGTATCCACCCGTTTCTTTCTCAAAAAAGTCATGGCCGTAGTATAAACAATGCTGTACAGCCAGGTACTAAATTTCGATTGCCGCTGAAATGACGAAAGAGACCGATAAGCTTTTATAAAACAATCCTGCGCGATCTCCTCAGCATCCTCACGATTTTTACTAAAACGCATGGCAAGCGTAAAAACAAAGCGCTGATGGCGCTTGATCAGGTCGGCATAAGCCGCCTGGTTTCCCGCCAGGGTTTGTTCTATCAACTCTATATCCGAAAGCTTGCTTTGCATTTTATACAACCTCTCTGACTACCTCTACGCGCACAAGGTTACAGCCTTTATGTAAATATAGTTGTTTTTGGTTGTAGATGTTGAATTGGTTGGAGTCGTTGGTGGGGTTGTATTGGTTGCAGATGTTTTTATTAATTATTGACACTATATAAACGCTGCCCTTGTTGGTGTTGTCACCAACAAGTTGCTCGGATACACATTATACCACGCCAATTGTTATAAAAATAATTCAACTTTTGTTGACAACACCAACAAAGGCGAAAGTTGTTTTTGGTTGTAGATGTTGAATTGGTTGGAGTCGTTGTTTTGGGTTGGAGGTGTTATTTGTTATTTGGGGTATCCACTACTTCAACTAATACAACCAGTTTAACCAATAAAACTTAATCCCTAAACTTTTTTCAACCAAAGTGTAACCTGCTTAAAAACCATGTCGTCATAGCTTACAAATACACCAAAATGGTGCTTTTGAAAAGGAAAAATTAACAACTTAAAAAATTAAATATCATGGACAATATGGATACCGCCAATCTGGGAATTATGTGCGGGATTATCGTTTCACTCGGTTTCTTCGCAATGATCTTCGGTGCAGTTTACCTTTACAGGAGAGAAAGAATGGCAATGATCGAACGCGGAATGAATCCCCGTATCGATCTTCCAAAACCACATTCAAATCTAAAATGGGGTTTATTATTAATAGGAGCCGGCTTAGGCTTGTTCTTTGCCTATCTGCTTGACAGGACAGTATTTGCACGGTCGGAAGATGAAAATGTAGCTATCTACTTCGCGCTGATCGCTGTATTCGGAGGTTTGGGATTATTCGTTTCTTATGTGATGGATATGAAATATCTTACCAAGAAAGAAACCCAGGAATAAATAAGAGGTAAAAGGATAAAGGTATTGAGTTGCAACAGAAAGCACCTTTTACCTTTATCCTTTCGCTTTTAACCTACTAAATATCTCTCCTTAATTATCGCCAAATGATGCAGCTCGTGCCCGGCCAGCATGTATACCAATGCCCTTACCGTTGCGGGGTTACCACTGGCGATGCCTTTCCGGTTTAACTGCTCGTCGGTTAACGATTCCACCATATAAATATTCGATTCCCTTGTCGCCCTGAATTCAGCGGCCAGGCTTTGTATGGTTCGGGCATTAAAATTAGCGTTATTAATATACACTTCCTGGTCAAAGCCGGGCAGGTCGACCGTGTCTCTCGAGAAGCAAAACAAGCGATAGGCAAATGTCCGCTCCGTGTCTATCATATGTCCTACTGCCTCCTTGATGGTCCATTTACCTTCGGCATAGGCATGGTTTGCCTTTTCATCGCTTAGGGTGCTGAATAGGTGGTAACTCGAATCTTTTAAACTCTTTAGTAATTCGACAACGTCGCCATCCGGTACCTTGCTGATGTAAGTATTGTAAAATGGATTAAATTCTTCAGGCTGCGGTTTGGTTATCATTATTTCTTATGTTTTTTAATACTATTCTGAAGGTTGTGCCCTTACCCACCTCGGAGTCTTTAACAAAGATCTGCCCGTTATGGTAATTCTCTACCATGCGTTTGGTTAGCGACAGACCCAATCCCCAGCCCCTTTTACGCGTGGTGTAGCCCGGCTGAAAAACGGTATCGAATTTTGAACGCGGTATCCCTTTGCCGGTATCCGTCACATCAATAAAAACCTGCTGCTTGGTTTTATTACCTGATATCTCCACCTTGATACTCCCGGTGTTCTCGATAGCGTTCACCGCGTTTTTCAACAGATTTTCGATCACCCAATCAAACAGTGGGATATTTAAACCTGCCCTTAGATATGGGTTGCCCGACATTTCAAAACTGATCTTATTGCTTACCCTCACCTTAAAATAGTCTACGAAATCCTTCACCACCTCGTAAACCTGGTGATCCTCCAGCACAGGTTTTGAGCCAATCTTTGAAAAACGATCAGCCACGATCTCCAGGCGTTTAATATCGTTCTCCATTTCGGCAATGAGCGGATCATCTTCGGCATTGAATTTCTCTTTCATCAATTCTACCCAAGCCATTAAGGACGATATTGGTGTGCCCAACTGGTGGGCCGTCTCTTTGGCCAGCCCGACCCAAACCTGGTTTTGTTCTGATTTCCGGGAGGTGTTGAAAGCTGTATAAGCGACCAGCAGGAAAATAGCGATGACTGAAAGTTGTATATAAGGAAACACCCGCAATTGCGTAAGCACAAAGGAATCCTCGTAATAAACATACCAGTTGGCGCCCATCACCTTTAGTTTGATAGGCTCATGCTCCAGCTTCATGGTTTCGAGCTTATTTCTGAAATAAGCCGGGTCATACGTTTTTTGAGCTTTGCCTTTAACAGCTGGCCCGGCAGGAAGCTTGATGTATGTTTTGTTGGAATCCAGTCCCCTGGTGGTTATAAAATCAGCTTTATCATCCACAATAATGGCAGGTACGGTCAGGCTATCGCGCACCGCAAAAACGTAGCTCAAAAAATCATTATCATCCGACGAGAACATCTGTTTGATGCTCAATGCCCATATCTGCGCACGGGTCCGTTCAGAATTCTTGATCGTATTAACCAGGTAACGCGTATAAAACAGCGAGCCGCTGGCAATAACAACCGCAAATACAAGCAATGAATACTTCCAGCGTTTTCTCTGTTGATACGGGTTCATGCGTTAGTCGGGAAGTCCGTAAGTCCGTAAGACGGTAAAGAACACCGAAAAACAGATCGCGGAAATCATGCCTAAATTACACAAAAATGTTAATTACATTGAATTAAGCTAAAAGCCATATTACACCATGAAATGGCTTTCGGACTTACAGACTTTCCGGCTTCCGGACTAAACCCTATCTTTGCCCCATAATGCCAGATAAAAAAGTAAGAGTCCGTTTTGCGCCGAGCCCGACAGGTGGCCTTCACCTGGGTGGTGTGCGCACCGTATTGTTCAATTACCTTTTCGCCAAAAAGCACCAGGGCGATTTTGTTCTCCGTATAGAAGATACCGACCAGAGCCGCTACGTAGCCGGTGCAGAAGATTATATTTTGGATTGCCTGAAATGGTGCGGGCTGACCCCGGATGAAAGCCCGGTGGCAGGTGGCCAATATGCCCCCTATCGCCAAAGCGAACGCAAGGCGCTTTACCGCGAATATGCCGAAAGGCTGGTGATGCAGGGGCACGCTTATTACGCCTTTGATACGCCTGAAGAGCTGGACCGTAATCGTAAAGAGATCCCTAATTTTCAATACGGACATGCCTACCGGGATACCCTGCGCAATTCACTCACGCTGAAACAGCAAGAGGTCGACCAATTGCTGGCCGCAGGTGAACCGCACGTGATCCGCATAAAAATGCCGGATAATGAGCATATCCATTTTAACGATATGATACGCGGTAATGTGAGCTTTGAGACCAGCCAAACCGATGATAAGGTTTTATTGAAAGCAGACGGCATGCCCACTTATCACCTGGCCGTTGTGGTGGATGATTACCTGATGAAGATCACGCATGCCTTCAGGGGCGAAGAATGGCTGCCATCGGCTCCTGTTCATTTATTACTTTGGGAATATTTGGGATGGAAAGCTGATATGCCGCAATGGGCGCATTTACCTTTGATATTAAAACCTGACGGTCATGGCAAACTAAGCAAACGCGATGGCGCGCGATTGGGCTTTCCGGTTTATGCTATGAATTGGTTCGACGAAAAAACGGGCGAACTGACTCCCGGTTTCCGCGAGCTGGGCTTTTTGCCGGAAGCATTTTTAAACCTGTTAGCGATGCTGGGCTGGAACGATGGAACCGATAATGAAATATTCTCACTGGACGAATTGGTTGATAAATTCTCTATCGAACGGGTCAATAAGGCCGGTGCTAAATTTGATTTTGAGAAGGCAAAGTGGTTTAATGCGGAATGGATAAAGAAGTCAGAAGCCAGAAGTTTGAAGTCAGAAGTCAAAAGGATTTTGGAGGAGAATGACGTTGTTGTAAAGGATGATGATTTTCTGTTAACCGTGATCGACCTGGTGAAAGAGCGCTGCACTTTGATGCCTGATTTTTACCAGCAGTTAGCCTACTTTTTTGAACAGCCGAAAGAATATGATCTCAACGCCGTCAAACCAAAATGGACGGATGCAAAAACAGAATTCTTTAATACCTTTATTCTCATGCTGGGCGAGAGCGAAGCATCTGTTGAGGCTGCTGAATTGGAGCAAAATTTCAAAGCTTTAGCCGAAGAAAAAGGCATCAAAGCAGGCGAGCTGATGCTGCCCTTCCGCATTATGCTGGTTGGCGGCAAATTTGGCCCGCATGTATTTGATATCACTGTTTTGTTGGGAAAAGAGGAAACGATCAGCCGCATTCAAAAAGCGCTGGAAGCTTTTAATTCATAAAATTTCGTATTATTGGATTAAAACATTAATCCAGCCAGTATGAATAAACTATACTTCAAAGGCATCATGGCAACCGTGATGCTTTTTTTTGCTTTTAACTCTTTCGCTCAAGATTCGGTAAAAGTGATAAAAGCCGGCCGCTTTATCGACGTGGAGCATGGCAAAGTACTCACCAACCAATTGATCCTGATCGATCATGATACCATAAAAGCAGTTGGCAGTAATATCACCATTCCGAACGGCGCTAAGGTAATCGATTTGAACAATGCAACGGTATTGCCTGGACTGATCGACTGCCATACACACCTTACCTCCCAACCGGGTGATAATTATTATGATGATATTTTCCGCAAAACACCAATCGACCTGGCAATAGTGGCCCATATTTATGCCAAACGTACTTTGGAGGCCGGGTTCACTACCTGTCGGGATGTCGGCTCCCCGGAATTTATGGATGTCGCCTTAAAAAATGCCATTAACCATGGTGATATACCCGGGCCGCGTATTCAGCCGGCCACACTTTTCATCGGCAGTACGGGTAGTCATGGCGACCTGAACGGCTTTTCGCCTTACCTGCAATTTACAGGCCCACCTCAAATGAGCGGCGTAGCCAATGGCGTGGATGGGGTGCGTGCCCAGGTAAGATATAACATAAAATATGGCGCCGAAGTGATCAAATTCGGAGCAAGCGCGGGTGTGCTTACCGAAGAGGAAAGCGTAGGCGCGCCACAGTTTACCCAGGAAGAAATGAATGCTATAGTTGACGAAGCGCACCTTTGGGGTAAAAAAGCCTGCGCACACGCGCACGGCACCATAGCCATCAAAATGGCGGTGAAGGCGGGTGTGGCATCTATAGAACATGGCAGCTTCCTGGACGATGAAGCCATTAGCCTGATGAAAGAGCACGGCACTTATTTAGTGGCCGATATTTATAATGATGAATACATCATGAGTGATTATGCCAAGCACGGCACCCCGCAAAAAATTATCGATAAGGAGAAACTGGTGGGTGTGGCCCAGCGGCTTAGCTTCCAGCGGGCGGTAAAGGCGGGTGTAAAAGTTGCTTTCGGTACCGATGCAGGAGTTTACCCGCATGGCTGGAACGGCAAGCAGTTTAAATACATGGTAAAGTTTGGGTTGACACCCATGCAGGCCATCCAGGCAGCCACCACGAGTGCTGCCGATTTGTTGGGCTGGACGAAGAAAGTAGGTTCCATTGCGCCCGGCAAATATGCGGATCTGATCGCAGTTAAAACTGATCCCCTAACTGACATCACGGCTTTGGAGCACGTGCAGTTTGTGATGAAGGGCGGCGAGGTATATAAAGACGAGCTACAGAAATAAAGAATTTTAGTGCTGTTTCAGGTGTTTCAAAGTGTTTCACTTTTTTGGTGAAACAGCAAGAAAGTTAGCTTTTCAATGGTCATTAAACTGATAATCAGTTATTTATTAGGGAAATTTGACTGTTTCGGGGTGTTTCACCTGAAACAGCGAAAAAGGCAGCCTACAGAATCAACAAGACGCTTTTACGACAGCTTTTCGATGACCTGGTCAGCAGTTAATTTATCCTGTAAACCGCTGGTCATATCTTTTAATGAAAGCAGGCCACTCTGCATTTCATCGCTGCCAATCACGATGGTGTAGGGTATCTGCTTATTATTGGCGTACTCCATTTGCTTTTTGATCTTGGCTCCGGCGGGATATAACTCGCTGTTGATCTCCTTGCTTCTTAATTGCTGTAGCAGTGGGAGTGCGTAGCTTTCGCCTTCTTTATCGAAGCAACAGATGAGTACTTTGGTGGATTGATTGGTGGCTTCCGGGAAAAGATTTAACTCATCCAGCACATCGTAGATACGGTCGGCACCAAACGAGATACCTACGCCGGTAAGGCCCTTCAGGCCGAACATGCCGGTCAGATCATCATAACGTCCGCCACCGCCTATGCTGCCCATGGCAACCTCGTTAGTTTTCACTTCGAAGATAGCACCGGTATAGTAGTTTAAGCCGCGGGCCAGGGTGATGTCGAGTTCTAAGTGGGCAGTTTTTAGTGGGCAATTGGCGATGTAGTTGAATACGGTTTCAATTTCTTCGCAGCCTTTTAAGCCGGTTTCAGACTCTGCTAAAGCATCGCGCAGGCTAGCTAATTTGGCTTCGTTTGAACCTTCCAGTAAGATCACCGGTTTTATCTTCTCAATATCCGCCTGGCTAAAGCCTCTTTCCAAAAGCTCCTTGATCACCCCATCAAGGCCGATCTTGTCCAGCTTATCAATGGCGACGGTGAGATCAATAATGTTATCGCTTTTATCAATAAGTTCCGCTATGCCTGATAAAATTTTCCGGTTGTTTATCTTGATGGTAAAATCCCTCAAGCCCAGCTTGCCCAGGGCCTCATCATAGATCATCACAAACTCGGCCTCATTCAATAATGAATCAGAACCTACCACATCGGCATCGCACTGGTAAAACTCGCGGTAACGTCCGCGTTGTGGCCTGTCGGCACGCCAAACCGGCTGCACCTGGAAACGCTTGAAAGGGAAAGTGATCTCGTTCTGGTGCTGTACCACGTAACGCGCGAAGGGCACGGTGAGGTCGTAGCGGAGAGCTTTTTCGGAAATCTTGTTCGTTAAGAGTTTATTCAAACTTTTCCTTTGATCGGCAAACTTATCTATATCACTACCAACAGCAAATGGGTTTTCGCTATATGCCTTTGGATTGACAACAGTCACTGCACGTTTATTTCCTTCTTCACCAGGAAACTCTGAGTCTTCAACTCTTATAGTATTTATTGTGTTTGATTTGTTTATACCGTCCTGAAATTGATAAATTGGTTCTGTTATGTCAGTTGATATAATATCGCCACTATTCAAAATCCTAAAAATCAACTTGTCCCCTTCATCTCCATATTTACCCATTAATGTAGAAGAATTCTCCATTGAGGGTGTTTCTATCTGCTGATAACCATATTTGCGAAAGATGCTTTTTATGGTATCAAAAATATAGTTGCGTTTGGCCATTTCGGCCGGGGAGAAGTCGCGGGTGCCTTTAGGTACGGATGGTTTAACAGATGCCATGCGGCAAAGGTAACACGATTTACCTATTTTTAATAACCTCTACGATCACGGTAATCTTTACAATCCCGTTAATCGTGGTTCGGACAATTAATCTAAATTTGACTATGCAGATGATCGCCCAAACCCCACGTTTCGTAATCCGTAGTTTCAAGCCCGAAGAGGAAGCTGTTTACATGGCGCTCTTTGATGACAAACGGGTTACCCTGCATTTGCCAAACAGGAGCCGGAAAGAGCACCTGGAAATATTCAAAAAAGCACTGGACGATTACAAAGAAAATAAGTCCCTCGGCCGTTGGGGAATCTTCAATAATGTTGACGGTGATTTTATTGGCATGTGCCTGCTCAGGAATTATTACGACGAAGAGGGAAAGATAGAGCTCGGCTATTCATTGCACCAAAAATACTGGGGCAAAGGCATCGCCAGCGAAATGGCCATCATCATGGTGGGTTACGCGCTTACGCATACCGACGCCAAAGAGATCGTAGGAGTAACAACATTGGGTAACACCGGCTCACAAAAAGTACTGGAGAAAGCAGGGCTGGAACGCCTGCCTGATATTAAAAGAGACGGTGAGGAACTGGCTTATTTCAGGTTAATCTGCAATAAATAATTAGAATTGAAGTTTGTGGGTTAGACAAAATTAAACTCATTCAGAAAATAAGAAGGCGAGATTATCGGGATATTTTGAAAAGGATTTAAAACTAACAGGTCCTGATCGCCGGTAACAATACACAGGGCGTTACTATCGAAAGCAAGATTTAAAAACTTATTATCTTTTATATCCCTGCAATCAGTAAAATCACTAGATGTGTTTATAATTTTCCCTCTTGTTTCCAACCGTTCTATAAACTCAAGCCTTTCATCCAGGGATGCGTATTTGTCAAATTTTGATCTTATTAAAACTTCTTTTAACTCAATTAAGGTTTCCTCCGAAAAAATTAAATTTCCCGCATCATCAGCTTTTTTTAAAGCTAGGCGGTTGACCGACGAGGGGATAAGTAAAGCGCTTATAAGGAATTGGTATCAAAAACAAAGTTCTTATTCTTCATTTAACAATTTAGTCAGTTGTTCTTCGGTAAGCCCGTTTGCTTCAGCCTTTTTCCCAATCCTGTCCATGAATTGCCAAAAATCATCCTCACTTTTATCAAATGCTTTTCTTAGAATACTATTTATGGTATTATTCAACCGGTTCTTTTTTTCCTCGGATGCATACCGCCATTTTTTAGCAGATATATCGTCTACTTCAACAACTATCCTGTCCATATTAAATATATATAATCAAATATAACTATTTAATTATTTTCCCTGAAGTATTATATGTTCGATTACTTTCTTACAGCCGCCCTCGATCAACTCAAACACCTGTTCAAATTGGTTGTCATTGTAATACGGATCAGGAACTTCCTTATCACCCAACAATAATTTCACTTTTTCCGCAGCCTCATTATTAGGTGCCATATTCAGCACGTCTCTTAAATTGAACTTATCCATCACCAGGATCAGGTCGAAATCGTCAAAATCACTTTGCCTGAATTGCCGGCAAACCTGCCTGCTGATATCGATACCATGATTAGCCGCCGTACGGGTTGACCGCCTGTCTGGCCCCTCGCCTACGTGCCAATTACCTGTTCCGGCGGAATCAATTTGCCAGTCGAGCCCGTTTTTCTCAACTAAATGCTGCATGATCCCCTCCGCCAACGGTGAGCGGCAGATATTTCCGAGGCAAACCATTAGGATTTTCATTTTTTGTTGAAAGGTTTTAAAGTTGAAAGGTTGGAATGTTGTGGTTCGGGGTCAATGAAATAACTTTCAAACCTTACAACATTCCAACTTTACAACAACATTCTACCCAAACAATTCATTCAATATCCCCGCCAAACGGACACCGGCCTTTACCAGTTGCTGGTTGACGATAGCGATGTGATTGAAGTTATAGTTGTAAGTATTTAGGGTGTCGCCATTTTTTACTTCTGAGTAAATTTTTTCGGCAAGCTGGTTCGATTCAAATATCCACTGACTGATCGGCGCTTTTTGCCATTCTGTGCGTTGTGCAACTGTAGTATGGTTGATCATCGCGGTGTACTCAGTGTAACTTAGTTGCTGAAATTCGATCAATTGTGAATCCCATATCGAGTGCAGGTTGGTTGGCGTAGTAAACCAGTTAACCTTGATGTCATTCCCGCCTTTATCATCGGTATGCCCGGTGTGCAATGGCTGGTGCAGGTCCTCTACGATATGGATCAGCATACGCAGGTAAAGCAACTTGTTCTCCTGGCTCAAGTCCTTCTTTTTCAATTCTCCGATCAGAAAGTTTAATTTAGTATAAGCATCTACTTTAGTATCCTGGTTCAGATATTCCTGTAGTTCGGGATAAGTATAAGCCTTATCCAGGTCGATGAAATGCCAGTTGTACAAGTAGCTGTACGCTTTGTCTGATTTGATGAAGTCGGCCCAGTTACTGCTAATGGCGATGCTTTCATCGCCCAAAATAGCCTGGATGGCTTTGCGTGCCTTAGGTGTTAAATAGCTGTCGGCAATTTGGCCGGCAATGCGGTGACCGTGGATACCCCAGGCCATGGATTGCAGCGGGGCGTAAAGGATGGCGACAGCAAGTAGCAGTTTTTTGATGATTTTCATATCACAGGGATTTTGGATTACAGGTAGAATGTTTTATTAGATGTGCATTGATGGGTATAACGCTGGAAGTGCTTGAAAATTGAATGAGCGAATCCGTTTTTTTACTGACTTTAAAAAGCTCTTCATAAGGCCCGGCACGGAAACAGCCGCCTTCTTCCTTTAACTCGTAATCAGCATTGCAGAATTGCCCTTTTAAATGCAGGGTATCGTTCTGCTGACGGTAGTCACCCTTCACATATTCAACCCAATGGCCGCCTTTCACACAGGTATCAAGGCGATTATTCACTTTACTGAATGAATTAATTGTAAGATAAAACGAATCGCAGTTGAATTTTAAATGATAGGTGGAATACTCCAGCAGCTTGTTCTGCATCGGGATAGAGTCCTGCTGCCATTCGCCCTGCAGGTACACTTCGCCTTTACCCTGCAGGTTAGGGTTTACCCCACAGCCAAAGCACAAAGCCGCTATTAAGGTTAAAGCCGAAAGGTAAAAGGCGAAAGGTTTTTGCATTTGCTCTTAAGAATGACAAATTTAAAGCCCCTCTCTACCGGAGAAGGGTTTGGGGTGAGGCTTATTTCAATCCGCCGATCATATCTTCAGGCCTTACCCATTGGTCAAACTGCTCATTGGTCAGGTAACCTAAACCGATGGCCGCTTCGCGCAGGGATGAATTTTCCTTTAAAGCTGTTTTAGCAATCTTCGCTGCTTTTTCATAACCGATATGCGGGTTTAAAGCAGTTACCAGCATCAGTGAGTTTTCCAGGTGCTTTTTAATTCCCTCGTAATTAGGCTCGATGCCTTTGGCGCAATGGTCATTGAATGACACACAGGCATCTCCTATCAGGCGGGCTGATTGCAAAAAGTTTGCGGCCATTACCGGTTTGAAAACGTTCAGCTCATAATGCCCGTTTGATCCGCCAATGGAAACCGTTACATCATTGCCCATCACCTGCGCAGCTACCATGGTTACCGCTTCATTTTGAGTTGGGTTTACTTTACCCGGCATGATGGATGATCCCGGTTCATTATCCGGTATATGGATCTCGCCGATACCCGAGCGCGGGCCCGAAGCCAGCATACGGATATCGTTAGCTATTTTCATTAAGGATACAGCGATTTGTTTTAGTGCGCCATGGCTCTCCACAATAGCATCATGCGAAGCCAGCGCCTCAAATTTATTCTCAGCCGTGCGGAAAGGCAGATTGGTGAATTTGGCGATATAGTCAGCCACCTTCACATCATAGCCTTTTGGCGTATTAATACCGGTACCTACAGCAGTTCCGCCCAGAGCCAATTCTGACAAGTGGTCCAAAGTATTTCTTAAAGCTTTCAGTCCATGGTCCAGTTGCGATACATAACCAGAAAACTCCTGTCCTAAGGTAAGCGGCGTAGCATCCATCAAATGGGTGCGACCAATCTTTACTACCCCTTTAAAAGCTTCAGATTTTGCTTTCAGTGTGTCGCGTAGCTTTTCAATACCCGGTATAGTCACATCCATTACCATTTTATAGGCCGCGATGTGCATAGCGGTTGGGTAAGTATCGTTGGATGACTGCGATTTGTTTACATCATCGTTGGGGTGGATAAAGGTTGTGCCTTCACCCAATTTGTTACCCTGCAATACGTGCGAACGGTTAGCGATCACCTCGTTCACATTCATATTGGATTGTGTGCCCGAGCCGGTTTGCCAGATCACCAATGGGAATTCCGTCGCTAATTTACCTTCCAGTATCTCATCGCAAACTTTGGCGATTAGGTCGCGTTTTTCAGCCGGTAAAACACCACAATCTGTATTAGTGTAGGCTGCGGCTTTCTTTAGATAAGCAAAAGCGGCAATAATCTCCTTCGGCATGGAAGCTTCAGGCCCTATTTTAAAATTATTTCGTGAACGTTCTGTTTGTGCTCCCCAGTATTTGTCGGCAGGTACCTGTACCTCGCCCATGGTATCGTGTTCAGTTCTGAAACTCATGGAATATGTATTTTTTGCAGGGGCAAAGTTAGGGTTTTATGTGATGTAAGGAATTTCAAACGGTAATATTATCGTTAATATCACAGGGAAAAACGCCTGTAGCCGTATATTAAAGAAAGAATTACCAAAAAGAAAACGCATCTATATAAAAGCGGCTTATAGGATGGCGACCTCAAGTTAAACAGGCAGATGATCAGAACTAATGAGAGAGCTGTATAACATGCAATGCTATACGCTTGCAGGTAAGGCCACTTCTGTAAACAGAATAAGCAACCAATAATAGTTGCGCTAAATGCAAATCCTGCAATAATCCTATTTATGGGTGATATATCCGTTTGAGCATATAACCAGAATGACGCGTAAAATAGATCGACGAAATTACCATGGCACTAATGGCAGTGATCAATCCAGCATATGGCGTCTTAAAAATCACGCATATTCCTGATATCAGAAAGATTGCTAACGGTATAAATTCTATAAGTTGCTTTTTATTCATGATGCCCTTTAGTCTGCAAAAGAGACATAATTGAAACTTGGCATTAAATATTAGTGAAGCGCTTATTGATCGTCGCTCGTATCCTTATCTTCTACTTTTTTGGTGACCATGGCCCATTGAGGTTTGCCTATCACCCTGTAATTGCCGTCACCTTTAAGTATGGATGCAACTTGGTTTTTATCCTGCATTATTTTTACAGACTGGGCCAGTTCCTTGTCGTACTTAAAGTTGGTTTCGTAGCGGCCTTTTTCATAGTAATAGCGTGAGGCGATCTCATTTTCAAGAACTTGTTTTATCTCTGCTTTATTTTGTTGCAGGTCATTCTTTTTGCTGTTGATCATTTTGGTCTTCAGCGCTTCATATTCAGCCTGGATATTATCGAACTGTTTTTCCTTGGTAGCTTCGGTTTTTAAATTATTTACCAATTTCTCTGTAGCTGTAGTGTAAGTATAATTTTTATCCCCCAGGTACTTCACAAAGTCAGCATAATCACCATCGCTCAAACTAAAGGAATGCGAATCGTTTATTTTAGGATGCGTATTGCGATAAAGCGTGGCATAATCAAATATCAGCAGTTTAGAAACCAGCGTTTGGGTGATATTGGCAAAATGCTCCTGCTTTACAAAAATATCAGGGTAAACACCACCGCCGTCATAAACTGAGCGGCCGTCTTTGGTTTTATATTCATGCATCAGCGAATCAGCCACTTTTACCACGCTGCCGTCTTCCTTGCGATGCGTATAATCCAACGCCTGCACACAACGACCCGACGGAACGTAGTATTTGGCAATAGTGATCTTTACCAAACTGTTGTACGGCAAATTAAATGTTTGCTGAACCAGTCCTTTACCATAACTGCGCTGCCCAACAATCACTGCACGGTCAAGGTCCTGCAATGAACCTGCAACAATTTCAGATGCAGAAGCTGACCGGCTATTCACCAGCACTACCAGTGGCAGATTAGGTTCAAGCGGCGTATTTTGAGTACTGTAGGTAAAATTCTTTTCCTTTATTTTTCCTTTTTGCGATACGATCTCGGTATTCTTAGGCACAAAAAGGTTCACAATTTTTACAGCTTCCTGCAAAATGCCGCCACCGTTTGACCTTAGGTCGAGGATAATGCCGTTGGGATTATTTTTCTTAATCTCGATCAGGGCGTCGGTTACCTCCTCGGCAGAGTTTTCAAGGAACTTATCCAGCTTGATATAACCCATGTTGCCGTCAACCATCCCGGAGTAGGAAACATTCGGTTGCTTTATTTCATCACGAACTAACTTCTTTTCTACCTGGTCGGCATTGTCACGTTTAATAAGCAATTTTATGGATGCGCCTTTTGAGCCTTTTAAAAGCTGGCTCACCTGGTCGTTATTTTTGCCGGTAAGGTCAACGTCGTTTATTTTCACCAGTTGATCACCGGGCCGTACATCTGCTTTCTGCGCCGGGAAACCCTCGAACACATCCGACACATATACCTTACCCTTACGGGCAAAAATGCCTGCACCGATGCCGCCATATTGCGTGCTTACATAATGCAGCTTATAATCTTCAATTTCTGATTCGGGAACAAACTCGGTATAGGGATCCAGGTTTTCGAGCATCGCATCTACACCTGTCTTGAGCATTTTTGATGAGTTGATATCATCAACATAATTGATATTAACTTCCTTGTAAACAGAAGCAAAAACATCCAGGTTTTTAGAGATCTGGAACAGATCATCATTAAAACTCCATACGCCTACGGCCAGCAGTAACAGGCCGGCAACAAAACCCCACTTTTTAAAATTCCTTTTCATTACACGCTTAATTCTACCTCAGATACTTATACGATTAAAATATGAAAATAGGTATAAGGTTTTAAATTTAAGATGTTTATAATTTAATCTTACTTAAAAATTATATAATAGCTTAATTGTTACTGTATCAACTCTTTTTACAGGCGATTATTATCAATATTCACCAACGCTTTTTTCAGGGTGAATACCACGTATTTTCGATCCCGGTTCACCAGTTCCATTACCTTGCTGATCAGGCTTTCTTCCTGCCCCTCGCTATATTGTAGCTGGTCATCGGTAAGGTGATTATATTTTCGCTGAAGTTTGATCTTTACACGCGGCCAATCCTTATTGCTGATACTAATTTCTGCCATAGCTAAAAATGTTTCAGCAAAAATATAAAAAATCCGTTGTTGCGCTCTGCAATAATTTGGCGCATTAATTGTTTAAACCCTCGTTAAGGTTTAACATCTAACCTGTTTATAAACTAAATTAATATTTCTATGAAAAAGTACTTATTGAGTGTCGCACTACTGATCGCGGTTAGCATCGGGGCAAAGGCACAAATCTCAGTTGGAGTTAAGGGCGGGGTGAATTTTTCGAAAATTAATACGGATAACCTCAACGAATCAAGCAAAACCGGTTACCAGGCAGGCGTTTTCGCCCGTATAGGGAATGCATTTTACTTGCAGCCAGAAGTATATTTAAGCAGCACCGGTGGTAAGTTTAACACCAGCGACGGCAATTTTAGCGCGAAAGTAAATTTTACTAATGTTAGCGTGCCGTTGCTATTGGGCCATTCATTTGGCTCCAAAGACCTTAATTTCAGGTTAATGGCAGGGCCGATATACACTTATGCGCTTGATAAAAGCGAAAGCTTTTCGGACAATACCAATGGAGCGCTCGCCGATTTTGGCCACTACAAAAATAGCACAATAGGTTTCCAGGCCGGCGGAGGTGTTGACATCGGCCCGATAACAGCCGACCTGCGTTATGAGGGGGGCTTGACTAAAATTAGTGATGATTTTGGCCAGCGCCAAAACCTTTGGGCCTTGAGCGTAGGATTTAAATTCTTCTAAACACTGCCCGAATTTAAAATGAAAGAGCCCAGGTAAAAAATTTGCCGGGGCTCTTTTTGTATATTTTAACATACAGTTTCAATAAATAGCCCGATCGTTAAAATCTCAATTAAATTATAATAGCCGGTATTTTTTTGGTATATTAGTAGTACCAAACCATATTACTTGAAAAGACTTTTTATCCTCGCTATTCTTCTCTTTATATCCTTGACACTTCGGGGTCAGATCAGGGGTATGGGTAATATCGATACCGCTGATCTTAAACTAACCACCTGCGACTTTGAGAAGGATGCCAACGCCATGGTATTATTTGATAGGGGAAAGATCGTGTTCACCATGTTCGGTAATGCGATGGAAAGGCATAGAAGGATAAAGGTCCTCAACGACAAGGGAAAAGAACAGGGAAATATAAAAATTGAATACCATAACCTTTATGGCGTTGATCATATAGTAAATATTGAGGCACAAACCATCAATCTCGAAAATGGGAAAATCGTAATTACCAAGGTCGATCCAAAACTATTTTACCCTGTACACACCGATAAAAACAAGGATTACATTGCTTTTACGTTCCCTGCTGTCAAAGCTGGCTCGGTGCTGGAATATCGTTATACATTGGATCGAAATGTATCTACCAATTTCCCGGCCTGGTACTTTCAAAGCGATATCCCCACAGCTTATAGCGAATTTGACGCATATTTTGACCCGAATTTAAAATTCAAGTCATTAACCCGGCTCAACGAACCCTTATTAAGAGACAGTTCTCTTAACAACGGACATTTGTGGGCAATGGCCAATGTTACCGCGTCAAAAAAGGAAGCTTTTATGCGTTCGGATGATGAATCACGCCAAAGCATTGCCTTACTTTTAAATGAGGTTAATATTAACGGAACAGCTACCCAGTTTTATGAATCATGGTCGTCAACAGGGAAGAAACTTGCCAGTGAAAAAGACTATTATAAAGAGTTGGATCAGAACCTCGGCGATGAGGATAAACTGATCAAACAAGCCATCTCACTCAAAACAAATGATGAAAAAATAGCATTCCTGTTCAACGCTGTAAAAACCACAATGAGTTGGAACGGATCAGAAGCCTGGGGCTCAAAAGACGGGATAAAAAGCGCCTGGAAAAAAAGAGTAGGGAATTCGGCGGAGGTTAATGCGGCACTTTATCATTTGCTGAAAAAAAGCGGGATAAAAGCCTATCCCATGCTGGTAAGCACGCGCGAAAATGGCCTTCTGCAAAAGGATTTTGTCAACATGTTTCAAATTAATAACCTGGTAACATACATCCCGGTGGATAGTACCAAATACTATTTATTAGACGCAACGGATAAATATAACAGTTATAATGAAGTGCCCTATAGCTATTTAAACTCGTATGGGCTGTGGCTGAATAAGGAAAATGACAAATATGATATGATTTACATTGAGGCGAAAACACCGGCCAGGCAAGTTATCATGATCAACGCTGATATAAGTCCGGATGCTAAAATGACGGGCACCGGCCAGATTGCCAGCTTTAGGTATAACAGGACTATGGAGCTGGAATTATATAAAACTGAGGGAGATAAAAAATTCGAAGAATTTCTTACAGGCGGAGACAATAATATCAAATTAACAAACCTTAAGCTTGAAAATGCTGAAGTGGATACCTTACCGCTTCGCCAGGATTTCAATTTTACCTATGACCTTAATAATTCTGACAAATACATATTTTTCAACCCTAATATATTTACTTCACACGATAATCCTTTCCTGAGTGAGAAGCGAAATGCAGATGTTGATTTTGGATATGGGAATGACAAAATAATTAACGGTCGTTACAAAATGCCGGCGGGATATATGATCGAATCATTACCAAAGAATGCCAGCTTCATCATGGCCGACAGAGGCATACGGTTTAAGAGGCTGCTTAGTGTTGAAGACGGTTATATTACTCTGCATTACGAGATCAATATTCAGCGGACTAAGTTCGGGAAGTCTGACTACCCTGCATTGCATGATTTCTACAAAAAGATGTACGAACTACTAAACGAACAAATAGTCCTCAAAAAATCATAGGGCTTTTAAAAAGCGCCCCACCAGAAAGAAAAAAAATTAATTACTGATATAATTTTTTATAAAAAATATCGGATTATCAAGTTTATCACTATATTCGAACAACCAAATCTTACGCATGAATAAAATTTTTACCCTTCTTATGCTGGGTTGCCTGGCTATAACGGCCAAAGCGCAAACAGCCCCAACAACACAATCTTATGGCAAAGTGGACCAGTCTGATCTTGAACTGAAAGCCTGTGATTTTGAAAAAGATGCCAATGCAGAGATACTTTTTGATAAGGGAGAAGTAGTTCCTGAAGGTGCCGGCGCACGCACAATCCTTATTTTACAACGACATACCAGGATAAAGGTTTTCAAAGATGCCGCCAAGTCATTAGGTAATATACGCATCAAGTATTATAGCTACATGGACAAAATTGTTGTTAATGATATTCAGGCCGAAACAATCAACCTTGTTGAAGGCAAACAAGTCGTTACCCTGCTCGACAAAAAAGCCATCTACATTGAGAAGATAGACAAATGGACCTCGGCATTAGTTTTTGCTATGCCGGAGGTAAAAGCAGGGTCAATAATTGAATATAAATACCGTGTAGCCAGTCAAACCTTTCCGACGTGGAATTTCCAAAATTATATGCCTACCCGGTACAGTGAGATACAGGTGACCATACCAAACAGTATTGATTTTAAAAGTGTGCCGCACACTAGACAGCCCTTTGTTAAAAATGTAGGCGATCTCAAAGACCTTTACCAGGTGAGGGCTATGGAAAATATACATTCCATGCCGGATGAGCCATTTATGGGTTCAAGAGATCAAAATCTGCAAAGAATAGATTATACTGGCATCAACGGTGAGTTGGGAACATGGGCTAAAATTGGTGAGAGCCTAATACAATATGATGATTTTGGATCAGACCTCAATAAGTCATTAACCGGTAGTGAGGCTATCATAAAAAATGCAAAAGGCTTAAAGTCTGATGATGATAAGATAGCCTATCTTTTTGATGCGGTCAAAAATAGCTTTAAATGGAATGGGCGTTTCAGTTATTATGCCGAAGACGGAGTCGCAAAAGCATGGGTTAAAAAGTTGGGAAATTCAGAGGAGATCAACATGATACTCCTTAATCTATTAAAAAAAGCGGGCATAAAAGCATTTCCTTTAGTAGCCTGCACAAAAGACCATGGTAAAATAAATCCAGGTAATCCAACTATTTTCCTTTTTAACGATGCCGTTGTATATATTCCGGTAGACAGCACAAAACACTATATTTTAGATGCATCCAGCAAATTCAATCTTTATAACCTGACACCCACCAACATATTGAATTCGTTTGCATTGTCCCTGAACCCTCATAACAAGATCAGCACATCTGCTATTGGTAAAGAAAGTGAAATCATATTTATAGAAAATGAGGACCTATCCATGCAATCAATTTCATTAAATGCTGAAATTAAACCTGACGGAAAAATGGAGGGGTCTGTGGAAATTAATAACAATAGCTACAGTAAAATAAATGCTTTGGGGCTCTATGATATAAAGGGCAACGAAAAGTATCTTGATTCTATGAGGAGCAACGATAATAATCTCAAAATTTTGTCTTACACACGCGAAAATATGAATATAGATTCATTACCGCTGATCCAGAAGATCAATTTCAATCTTACCCTTTCTGGCTCTGATGATAAATACATTTATTTTAATACCAATTTATTTAACCCAATGGGTAAAAATCCATTTTTTACCGATGAGCGTTTTGCAGATATCGATTTTGGCTACAGAGATAATTTTTCTGTATACAGCGTATATAAGTTGCCTTCTGGGTTCAAAACCGACGCTTTACCTAAAACAATTACCGTTGTAATGCCTGATCAAAGCATTGTTTTTAAACGGACTGTGGCCGAAGATGATGGAAACATCCTGGTTAAATATGTGCTCAACCATAGAAAAACAATATATTTCAAAGAAGATTACCCGGATATAAGGGAGTTCTACAAAAAAATGTATGACTTAATGGGTGAGCAAATCGTATTGAAGAAATCATAATAACCTGGGAATAAATATCAACAAGAAAAAATATTGAATTATTGAGCTAATCAGTATATTCGAACAACCAAATCTTAACGCAATGAATAAAATTTTTACACTCCTCCTCCTGGGCGCAGTGGCAACTACAGCTAATGCACAAACAATTCCCTCAGCACAGCCCTTTGGAAAGGTAGATCAGGCCGACCTCGAACTCAAAGCCTGCGATTTTGAAAAAGACGCCAATGCCGAAGTATTGTTTAATACGGCTTCGCAATATTATGATCAGGATATTAACTATATATCCGAAGAGATCCACAAACGCATAAAAATTTTCAATGATAACGGCAAAAAGGAAGCCGATATACATATACCCTATTTTAGCGGAAATCGCCTTGAGTACATCACCAACATCCAGGCTGAAACGATCAACCTGGTGGATGGCAAGATCGAAATAACAAAACTGGATAAAAAACTCATCTATACTAAGTCTATTGATAAAAATCACAGCGAGATCACCTTCAGCTTTCCAAATGTTAAACCCGGTAGCATTATAGAATATAAATACAAGTGGAACACTATTGCTTTTTATAATATACCCGATTGGGATTTCCAGGATAAGATACCGGTGAGATACAATGAACTGGCTACCGAGATACCCGATGTTTACTATTTCAGGGCACAATCAAATATCTATCAGCCACTGGTAAAACACACCACCAAAAGCGAAGGAAGAAGCCTTGCTGATGGTACTGTTATGATTCCATACAATATTGATAAGGAAACTAGGGCATTGGCAAATATTCATTCCCTTCCCGATGAACCTTTTATGTCATCCTATGCGGATAATATAGAGTCGATAAATTTTCAATTAACATCCGTAAAATCCATTAACAGCGGCTTCTCCAGGTCGTATTCAGAAAACTGGGCTAAAGTAGGAGGTATATTGGCTGATGATGAGGATTTTGGCGGACAGCTTAAACGCAGCCTGAATAAAGAAGAGGAGATCATCAACAAGGCCAAAGCTTTGAAAACGGACGATGAAAAAATAGCCTATATTTTTAACCAGGTTAAGAACAACATGAAATGGAACGGACGTGATGACTGGTATACCATTGATGGTACCTACAGGGCCTGGGAGAATAAAACAGGCAATTCCGCCGAAGTGAACCTGATCATGTATCATTTATTAAAAAAATCGGGGATCTCCGCTTATCCTATGGTCGTTAGCACACGCAAGCATGGTAAGGTGCGCCCATATCGTACGTCGCTGGATCAATTTAACAGAGCGGTAGTTTATGTACCTGTCGATAGTACAAAAAGATACGTTCTGGATGCTACCGGTAAGTATAATATGTACAATGAAACACCCGAGGAATTGCTTAACTCTTCTGGCTTATACATCGATAAATCGGAAAAGATCTATGATATGATTTATATCAGGAAAGATCAGCCGGTGAGGCAAGTGGTATTAATAAGTGCCGATATAAAACCCGGAGGCAAGCTCGATGGGACAGCAGAGATCAGCAGTGGCAGTTACGATAGAATTGATGCGATACAACGTTACAAAACAGATGGGGAAAAGAAGTATATTGAATATATACAGAACAAGGATAATAACCTGAAGATATCTTCTGTGAAGTTTGACAATATGGAAGTGGACACTTTGCCGTTAACGCAAAAATTATCGTTTAATCTCGACCTGGCCGGCTCGGATGAAAATTATATCTACCTGAATCCCAATATATTTACACCGCTTAAAACCAATCCTTTTTTGAGCGAGAACCGTATGACGGATGTTGATTTTGGGTACATGCAAAGCTATTCTATCAATGGTGTTTACAAGATACCTGCAGGATATAAAACTGATGCGATGCCAAAAAGCGTTACCATCGTGATGCCGGATAAAAGCGTGAGTTTCAAACGCTTTGTGGGTGAGCAGGATGGCAGTATCATTGTGCGGTATAGCATAAACTATAACAAACCAAACTATTCCAAAGAAGACTATCCCGATTTCCACGAGTTTTTTAAGAAGATGCACGAGATGCTGAATGAACAGATCATATTAAAAAAATCCTGATAACGATGTTTTATAATAAATATTTAAAAAGTCTGCTTTGTGTTACAACCGTTTGTCTTTTAATCGGAACAAAAGGTTATTCACAAGATATACCGAAAGAACTTTATACAGCATCAGGCATACCCGATTCCTTGAAGGAGGATGCAAATTCGGTGATCCGCTATTCAATGGATATAGTTAATATTAAAGGGCCCGGTAAAATGACGCTTAAGCACCACAGCTTGGTAACCGTTTTAAATGAAAAAGGCGATCACGAAGCCATCATTCAGTATACTTACAATAAAAAATATGATACTTATGGCTTTATAGACGTCCATATATATGACGCCGATGGAAAAGTTATAAAAAAGTATCACAAGAGTGACATGTATGATGGCCTGGCCTCAGATAATGAAACCCTGGTAACTGACGAACGTTTCCTGGGCCTAAAGCATACCATTTCCAAATACCCGGAAACGATAGAAGTAGAGTATGAGGAAAATATGACAAGCACTATTGACTTGGGCTCCTGGTATATTCAGAAAAAGGAACAATCTGTCCAAAACTCCAGCTATTACATTTCGATCGCATCAGATGCCGGCTTTCGTTACTTAAATAAGAATACATTCATAACACCTCAAAAAAACTCCTTCAATAATACGGATAACTACTTATGGAAGGCCAATAATTTAAAAGCGATAAAATTGGAAGATGGGGCCATGTCATGGCGGGTTTTGCCTTCTGTCAGGTTTGCCGCCAATAAGTTTGAATTTTACGGCGTACCGGGCGACATCAGCACATGGCAAAACTATGGAAAATGGCAACAAACGCTTAATGCGGATGTAAGCGATCTGAATCCTCAGCGTGTTCTGGAACTAAAGAAAATGACGGATACTTTTAAAACCGATAAGGAAAAAGTGCGGTTTTTATATAACTACATGCAAAAAAGCATGCGTTACGTAAGTATTCAATTGGGTATCGGCGGGCTAAAGCCATTTGCCCCTACATTTGTTGATGAGAAAAAATATGGCGATTGCAAGGCCCTGTCAAATTATATGCGGGCAATGCTAAAGGCTGTGGGCATTAACTCCTATTATACTATCATAAATGCGGGTGCAAATGCGGAGCCGGCCAGTTTTTCGTTCCCGAGCGATCCTTTTAACCATGTTATATTGTGCGTTCCGTTCAAAAACGACACCACCTGGCTCGAGTGTACAAGCAGTACACAACCATTCGGCACATTGGGTGCATTTACAGAAAACAGGAATGCGTTGGTAGTTACAGACGAAGGGGGTAAACTGATCAATACGCCAAAAAGCACCGCACAGGAGAATCAATTTAACAGCGAGGCCCATGTGGAGCTGGAACCAGATGGAGGCGCGAAAACACAGATAAAAATACTAAGCACCGGTGAATACCGCGATATGTATATCGGGATGGCGACCATAAAAGCCGACGAACAAAAAGAGTTCCTGCTGCGAAGCCTCAGCATCAAACAGCCCTCTATTTTTGATTTCGATTCAGGAAAAGATGTCGACGGTATAAAGGAATTAGAT
>Ga0105237_10002131_pt1 | contig 24916 bp, 19 predicted proteins | sample KBSC24metaG_FD_81520 | JGI IMG/M metagenome (GOLD analysis project Ga0105237, IMG submission 81520) | Corn rhizosphere microbial communities from Kellogg Biological Station, Michigan, USA - KBS C2-4 metaG | ecosystem: Host-associated > Plants > Roots > Rhizosphere > Soil | place: Michigan, USA...
ACCGGCCCCCAAATGATGAGAATCCTGAAGCTGTCGTCCGATGCTGGCGCTGAGTACAAGATGGTTCCTAGTCTGGGAGAACTTATCCGGGACAAGCGGCTTGATGGGCAGATCCGCAACATCGCGGTCGAGGACCTCCTGGGAAGGCAATCCGTACAATTGGATCAGAGACCAATCAGTGAACGACTTCGTGGGCAAGTGGTCCTGGTCACGGGCGCAGCAGGCTCGATTGGGTCCGAATTGTGTCGACAAATCTCGCGCTTCCACCCGAGATCCCTCGTCGGGTTCGATCAAGCGGAAACTCCGTTGTTTCAAATTGATAGAGAGCTGTGCGAAAGCTTTCCCGGTCTCGCATTTCACCCTGAGATCGGTGACATTACGGATATGGATGACCTGCAACGCGTAATGGAGCAATATCGTCCGACCATTGTCTATCACGCTGCAGCTTACAAACATGTTCCTCTAATGGAGAAGCATGTTTTCTGCGCGGTCAAGAACAACATTCTCGGTACATGGCAGACCGCGCTCGCCGCCATCCAAAATGGCGTCGCGGATTTCGTCATGATCTCGACGGATAAGGCCGTGCGGCCGACAAGCATGATGGGTGCAACCAAGCGCATAGCAGAGCTGGTGATTCGTGGCTTGCAGGACCAAAGCCACACGAAGTTTGTGGCAGTTCGCTTTGGAAACGTGCTTGGAAGTAATGGCAGTGTTGTACCGATCTTCAAGGAGCAAATTGCAGCTGGAGGACCGGTTACGGTCACACATCCTGAAATGCGAAGATATTTCATGACAATTCCGGAGGCAGCACAACTAGTGCTTCAGGCGTTTTCATTCGGCAAAGGCGGAGATGTTTTCCTTCTTGACATGGGTGAACCAGTCCGGATTGTCGATCTCGCAGTCAATCTGATTCTTCTCTCAGGATTCAAGCCTGAGAAGGATATCCGCATCCAATTCACCGGTCTTCGTCCGGGAGAGAAACTGTTCGAGGAATTGAATCTGCAGAATGAATCATTGCTGAGCACCTCTCACGCAAAGATTCGACGGTACGCGAGCCCTTCGTCGCTCGATCGCTCCCGCCTGAAGACGCTTATAAGAGACTTGCAGCGAACAATCGATGACAAAGATCTAGCGAAGTTGCTAGCGATACTCGAAGAATATATACCGGACTATAATCCGAGCAGATCACTTTTGAAAGCTGCTGCCGCCCAGTCATCTTCCGATGATATCGATGTTCCAATGATCGTCGGTCAGCAGAGTTCATCGATGCCTCTATCACCGCTGCCTGAGGCCGGATATTGATGCAAACAGCGCGAGCGGCTTGACAGTGGTTCCCGGATCCCGCGAACAGTAATCAAGCTCAATCCCAAATTTTCCAAGGACTAGTAGTGAATCATTTAGAAGTTCAAAACTCGGCGATGGGCACTGGAAGGGTATTGCGGCCAGACGAGTTTGCCAGAACGATCCATTCAACGGGCTTCACAAGCTTGATGCGGCTGCTCAGTAGGCGTTGGCAATGGCTGGTCGCATCGGTGTTAATCTGCGCAGCAGTAGCTGTCATTGTTTCAGTTGTCACTCGTCCGATTTATGAGGCAACAGCAACGATCGAACTTAACAAGGGGACGTCGCTAGGCATAGACGCCGGACTTGGAGACGTTCTTGCTCAGCCTTTTAACTCCGACTCGGATAGTCTTCTGACAGATCAGCAAACGGAAACGGCTATTCTCCAGGGTGACTCCCTGGGACTTGCCGTTATTGAGAAACTGGGTTTAGCCTCACTGGTGCCTTATGAAGCAAAGCGTGGTCCGGACCCTGAACAGGGACTTCCGCTCGAAGAGGCCCCGCAAACTCGAACTCGGCTTCTCGGCGCCTTCAAAAAGAACCTAAAGGTGTCTCCAGTCCGCGGAACGCGGCTGATCCAGGTTTCTTTTCAGAGTGAAAATGCCAAGCAGGCGGCCCAGGTTGCAAATGCATTAATCGATGCTTACAAGGATCAATATCTCCTGTCGCACTACAAGGCGACCAGTGAGACTTCCGATTGGCTGGCGAAGCAACTCTCTGATCTCAAGGCAAATGTGGAGGCGTCGGAGAAGAAGCTCACGGATTTTGAGAAAGATAACGGGATTCTCAGTTTAGATGCGTTGCCAATGAACTCCGGAAATGGAAGTGCCGGAGGCGGACAAATCCATAGTGTCACCATTCAAAAGCTCGACCAGCTCAATACAGAATTGACCGCCGCGGAAGCAAACCGCATTGAGAAAGAGGCGATTTATCATCTGGCTCAATCAAACAGTGGCGACGTGGTCCTTGGCCTTGCAAGTGATCCTCTGGCGCTGCAGAGCAATTCGACGGTGCTGAATCAAGCCGGTGGGCTGTCCAACCTGCAGCAGCTCAAGCAACAAGAGAATGAGTTAAAGATGCGAATGGCTGCAGCCTCTACGACCTATGGAGCCAATAACCGGCACCTCAAGGAAATGCAGACAGAACTGCAGGCACTCAACGAGCAGGTTCATCTTGAAATGATCGCAATCGGGCAACGGGCTGGTGCTGACTTCCGCTTGGCCAAACAAACAGAGGATCAGATCCGCAAACAGTTTGATCAACAGCAGGCCGAAGCGGGAAAATTAAACGAAAAAACGGTCCAGCTCGCAGTCTTGAGCCAAGAAGCGAACTCTCGCAAAAGGCTGTATGAGGATCTTTACACCAAACTTCAGGAAGCAAATGTCTCAGCCGGATTGACCGCGACCAATATCACCGTAGTCGATCCGGCAAGGTCGCAATCGATTCCCGTTAAGCCGAAGAAGACGACCAATTTAGCTCTCGGTGTTTTTTTCGGGATGTTCTTTGGGCTTGCAAGCGCCTATGCGTTCGACGCGCTAGATCGAACTGTCAGTAATCCGATGGAAGTTGAAGAACTCACTGGAAAGCCGGTGATCGGCGCCATCCCGAGCTTTGAAGAGAGTGTGCATCATCGCAGGCTGGGGCTGTCTTCTATTTTGCAGCGCATGCGGATTAAGGATCCAACTGACAAGACGTCAAACGGGGCTCCTGTGTCGATCTGGATCCTGGACCATCCCCGGTCAGCAGCCGCGGAAGGGTTTCGAGTGCTGCGGACCTCAATCTTGCTTTCTCGTCCCGGAGGAGGGTTGAAGACAGTCCTGATCACCGGTTGCGCTCCTGGCGAAGGCAAGACAACCATCGCTGCGAATCTTGCCGTTGCGTTCGCACAGCACGACAAGAAAGTCATCCTGGTTGAAGCCGACATGCGTCGTCCCGTTTTGACGCGCAAGATGGATTTCCGGGGGAAAGTTGGCCTGAGCAATGTTCTCACAGGTACATGTTCTGTCGATGACGCGATCGTTCGTGGCAGCTATGTGTCGACACTCGATATTTTGCCGGCTGGCCCCCACCCACCGATGCCTTCTGAAATCTTGGGCTCGAGCGCTTTTGACGGCTTGATGGAGAAGCTGAAATCTCAATACGACATCATCTTGATTGATAGCCCGCCAGCCCTTCTCGTAACGGATGCCGTATCCATTTCTTCGAAGGTGGAGGCGGTGATCTGGATCGCGCAATCGGGAGTGATTACGCGGCCATATCTTGCTCGAGCAGCACATTTGATTGACCGTAACCGGATGCCGGTTATCGGGTTCGTGGTGAATAGGATCAGTCGGAAGACATCGGGATACGGATATGGCTACGACTATGAGATCTACGGATCTGAATATGGGGAAGGAGTCCAAAAAGATGCATAACCGTCTGCTCCTAGAGCCCGCTCTGGCAGCGATTCTAGGGATGTGTTCCTGGCCGAGTTGTGCCCAGGTCAATCCAGAAGTCTTCTCCGTGCAGGGTCCTTCACCTGCCGCCGTGAACAGAAATGGATCTTCCGCTCCCTCGTCCATCCCCGCCTCTCAATTAAGGATGGTGCCGGAGGACTTCGCGGCGCTCAAACTCACTCCAGGCTTCCTTCTGCGATTGAATGTCCTCGACGATAACGATTTCACGGGCGAATATCGGGTTGACGATCAAGGCAATATTGCTGTCCCGATACTTGGAACGTTGCATGTTGATGGACTCACTACGGCACAGGCGGGAACCCAGATCAAGACCCGCCTCGCCAGCGAGCAGATTCTCAAAGATCCGCAAGTCAGCTTGACCGTTGTCGAATTCGCCGCTCCGCAGGTGACCATAATTGGAGAGGTGTCTGCGCCTGGCAAGTACCCGCTGTTGTCCACTCGGAATCTGGTTGATGTGCTTGCATTGGCGGGAGGACCGACAAATCTCGCGGGCAATGAGGTGCAGATTACTCGAACGGGCAAGGAGAACAAACCCTTGGTCGTGCATTACTCAAAGGCATCAGATCCCAAGGCTTTTGAAGATACAATTGTGCGCCCAGGAGACACAGTAAAGGTGAATCGCGCTGGAGTTGTTTACGTCCTAGGCTCAGTGAACCGACCTGGCGGGTATGTTATGCAGGAATCCGGAACGTTGAACGTGCTGCAGGCGATATCGCTCGCTTTGGGAACGTCGGCGGCTGCTTCTACCAAACATGTATACCTGTTAAGACGGAATCCCGACGGAACAGGAATTAACATGGAAATAGCCTACAGGGATATCAGCAAAGGGAAGGCGTCTGACATCCCACTTCAACCAATGGACGTGCTGTATGTGCCCACGAGCAGGATGAAATCGATCTTTACCAGTAGCCAACAGGCGATCAATGCTGCTGGTGCGGCGGCGATCTACAAGTATTGATACTCGATTTGTCTCAAGGCGTGCAAAAAATGAACCAACTCTTCGGACTCGAGCCTCACGAACGTTCGCTCTTCACAATCCATTGCGCCAAAGGCCTGAAATACAGTCCAAAGATCTCCCGTTTGTTTTATCTGGAATCATGTGGAACCAGTGCAAGGCTCTCGGAAACGGACGGGATCTTCTCGTGATCTCTGGTCCGCGGATTGCCCAAGCGTTTTCGATACTCCGACTTAAGCCTTTTGATCAGTCAAGCGAAAGCGGCCGATCGAAGGAGCGATATCGCCGCGCTGCATTGACGACAGCGAGTTCGGTCCTCGCCAAGACCATTGGACTATTGGCATCGCTTATTTCGGTTCCCCTGACATACCGCTACCTGGGCGCAGAGCGATACGGAATTTGGATGATTCTGATCTCTTTCATGGCCGCAATGAGCTTCGCCGACCTTGGGATTGGAAATGGGCTGATGAACGCTGTTTCCGAAGCCTATGGCAAAAATGACCGAAACCTGGCAAGTGAATATGTGACGAGCGCCTTCGTCATGATGTTCTGCATTGCGGGCCTTCTTGCTATTGCGGGTGCCATCGCCTATCCAATTCTGCCGTGGACGCGGTTGCTCAACGTGAGATCAGTCATGGCCGCTACAGATGGGGCCCAGGCATTCGCGGTATTATTTGGCTCCCTTGTTGTCAACATTCCATTGGGCGTCATTCCCCGAGTGCAGGCCGGACTCCAAAAGGGGTATGCGTCTCAAATTGTTACCTCTTTCGGAAGTGTTCTATCGCTTGCCGGTATTGTCCTGGTCATTTGGGGAAAAGGGAGTCTGGCCGGTCTTGTTTTTGCCTCGGTGAGTGGACCAATTGTCGCAACATTGATTAACGGCCAAATTCTATTTCGGGAGAATCCCTGGCTGATACCCGCTTGGCATTGCTTCAGACGTAACTCGGCGCAAAAAATTCTCAACCTCGGCTTGATGTTCTTCGTGCTCCAGTGTGCCTTTGCCATTTCGTTCAGTTCCGACAATATCGTCATTGCGCAGATTATGGGCGCTGGGGCCGTGGCGGTCTATGCAGTTCCTCAAAAACTCTTCAGTTTTGTGTCGTTGCTGATCAGTCTGGGGGCAACGCCGTTATGGCCGGCCTATGGAGAGGCGATCGCTCGCGGCGAAGGAACCTGGGTGCGCCGTGCCTTCCTTCGATCATTATGGATTACGCTTGCAATCACGATTCCGCTCTCGGCGCTCTTGACAATCAGCGCTCCTAAGATCCTAAGGATAGCCCTAGGTGAATCACTACACCCACCAACATCGCTGTTGAGCGTCTTGGCAGTTTGGGCAGTCGTAAATTCGCTCTCAAACGTCATTGCGGTTCTGCTCAATGGAGCAGGAGTCCTGAGGGTAATGACCATCACGGCGGTATTCGCAAGCGTCAGTAATTTAGGTCTGTCGATTCTGTTAACCCGCCGGTATGGTTTGATGGGTGTGTGTCTTGCCTCGATATTTGCTCAGATGTTCATTACTATTCCAGTCTGCTCTTTTCTCATACGAAGCCTATTCAAGAAGGTGATAGAGGTCAAATATAGCGACAATCTCCAAAAGGCGATCGGCTAGGCGGGCACCGAATAAGAAGATGAATGGATCAGGATCGGGATCAGTGGCCTCAACTAAGCTCAATACAGGAATACTTTCTTGCGAGCAGTAGAACGGTGCAACATTTGCATGGGGCACTCAGAGTTCTTCGATAAATCTGAGGTGCTTGGCAAATATGCGGTAAAGTATTTCCGCTGCGCGGCTTGTGGGTTCGTTCAAACCGAGGAGCCGTATTGGCTTGAAGAGGCATATTCATCCGCAATCGGTCGGATCGACACCGGAATTCTCTACCGGAATCTGCGGAACCGACAATTCACGTGCGCCCTGCTCAATCTTCTCTTTCCGAGAGCTCAATCATTTCTTGACTTCGGAGCTGGGCACGGAATATTCGTCCGCCTTATGCGCGACCGTGGATTCAATTTCCATTGGTCCGATCGTCATGCGTCGAATGACTATGCAATAGGTTTTGAGCACACCGAGGATCAAATCTATGATTGTGTCACGTCATTCGAAGTACTTGAGCATTTGGTAGAGCCAATGCGTGAGTTGTCGGTCTTGATGAAATGCGCCCCAAATGTGTTGGTCTCCACTGAGTTAGTGCCAACGCCAACTCCCAAGATTGCGGAGTGGTGGTACTACGCCACTGCGGGAGGGCAGCATATATCGTTCTACACAATAGAGTCGTTACGGGTGATTGCGCGCCATTTCCGACGAAATCTCGTATCAAATGGGTCATATCATCTGTTTTCTGAGAAGCCGCAAAGTCCCCTCCTGTTCCGCCTTGCCACCAGCAACAGATCATCGCAGATTCTGAATGCAATTCGCAGGCGGCCGAGTTTGATAGAGCCGGACTTCCGACTCATGAGCGGTTAGCGTTCTTCAAATTGCCATGCGACTCGGCATATAGGAGCATCACTAGGATAATCCTTGAACCAAGTACCTAGGAAAACACCATGATTGAATCTCGACCGAGCAGAACAGCCCATTTGCGACCTATGCACTCTGGAGATGGGAGGGCAAGTGCGACTCCGATTCCTGTCGCTGCTCCCGATCTGAGTGACAGGGAAGAACAAAACGTAGTTGAGGCGTTACGGAGTACGTGGATTTCTTCCGCCGGTGCGTTCCTCAATCAGTTCGAAACGGAATTTGCCCAACTCTGCCATACAAGTGGTGCACTGGCGGTATGCAATGGAACCGTGGCATTGCATCTCGCCTTGTTGGGTCTAGATGTACGTCCTGGTGATGAGGTGCTCGTCCCGTCGCTTACATACATTGCCACCGCCAACGCCGTTCGTTACGTCGGTGCCGAACCAGTCTTCGTCGATATTGATCCCGCTACATGGTGCATCGACCCGAGTCTGCTCGAAGGCAACATCACCCGACGCACGAAGGGTATCATTGCGGTACATCTCTATGGTCATCCGGCCGACATGGATGCAATCAACCATATAGCGGCAGTGCACGGACTCTGGGTTGTGGAGGATGCGGCTGAGGCTCATTTTGCGAGCTACAAAGGGCGTCCCACGGGTGGACTAGGCGACCTTGGCACATTTTCCTTCTATGGCAACAAGGTCATTACCTGTGGTGAAGGGGGCGCCATCACAGTCAAGAGCGAGCATCTTGAACTCAGGCTTCGAACCCTACGCGGCCAAGGAATGGATCCGCAGCGTCGTTATTTCTTTCCTGTCACCGGATATAACTTTCGCTTGACAAATCTTGCGGCGGCGATTCTCTGCGCTCAGTTGGAGAGGCGTGAAGAAATCCTTGAGGCTCGTGCGCGTGTTTTCAGGGCATACGACGAACTGCTCGATGGAATCCCCGGTATCCGCTTTCAGCCGATCGCTCCATGGGCAGAACGAACTCCGTGGCTGTACTCCATCACGGTTGATTCAGATGAATATGGCCGTTCGCGTGATGAACTAGCCTCGCTGCTCTCTGAAAGTGGAATTGAGACTCGGCCGTTCTTCATGGCACTTCATAGATTGCCTCCTTTTCGCCAGGAATCGAGATTGAGAGGCGAATCGCTACCGTTGACAGACTCGCTCAGTGAATCAGGAATGAATTTGCCGACTTTCTCGGCGCTGAGCGACTCCCAACTCGAATACGTCGCACAAACCATTCGCAGCTTAAGGAAGTAAAAGCGTGCCACTAGAGATTCGAACAGTATGCCCCGAATTGGAGCAGCAACTGGCAGAATTCTTTAGCGCGCTTCGCCTTTCAGATGAAGGCCATTTTCATCCCCATCCGTTTACATTCGAATACGCCAGTGAACTCGCCCGTTACTGCGGACAGGATATGTACTATCTTTGTTTGGATTGTCAAAAGGTTCTCTGTTACGGAATGCTCCGCGGGTGGGATGAAGGTTTCGAGATCCCGAGTCTTGGAATCGCTGTTCACCCCGACGCACGACGCGCAAAAGTGGGTGAATCCATGATGCATTTCCTGCACTCCGCGGCACGATGGAGAGGCGCGAAACGTGTACGTCTCAAAGTCTACGAAGCAAATATCGCCGCTCGATCACTCTATGAAAAGATGGGTTATCGATTCGAGTCGATCGAAGACGGTCAACTGGTTGGCCTAATAAATTTATGAAGCCTCTTCGGGTGGGGATGTTGGCTGCCGGGTTCACGTGGGGCGGAGGCCGGGATTTTCTGAAATTCTTGACACTCGGTCTAGCGCCCACCGGTGCAGATATCACAGTTCTTGTTCCGGACCCAACAGTCATATCGAAAATCCGCGCAGAAGCGGTGAGATGTCGAAGCTTTATTCGCGCACTTGCCCGATTCGAGAGGCCGAGGTTTCATCGGGGGCAGATCGATGATTACCGGCCTTTGATTGAAAGCTTTTCATCGGCGGTAGGCTCCATGCGCGTGGTGCATTATCCTGCTTCACGCGCTGGTCTCACGCGCGTTTTAGCGAAAGAGCAGATTGATATCATACTTCCTTCGATTGATACTCTAGGGGGCGGTTTTCCGAAACCGTGGCTAGGATACATATTTGATCTGCAGCACAAATATCTTCCACACCTTTGTTCGAGAGAGCTCATTACTTCTCGAGATCGGAGGTTTCAGCGCATGTTGCGAGATGCTACCGCGATCATCGTGAACTCCGAGCAGGTTAAAAATGATCTCAGATCGTTTTACGATTGTGGAACTTGCGAGGTTCATGCGTTGCCTTTTTGTCCGATTCCGCAATCGGAGTGGTTTTCCCTCGATGTTGGGGCAGCGAAAACGCATTACGAAATCCGGGAACCGTATTTTCTTATCTCCAATCAATTTTGGCTTCATAAAGATCATGCAACGGCATTCAAGGCCTTGGCACTTATGAAGAATGGGAATGCTCAACTGGTCTGTACTGGTAGTACTAGTGACTATCGGGATCCGGAGTATTTTCCTCGCTTGGAGCAGCTGATTTCTGATCTCGGACTCAATTCGCGCGTAAAAATTCTCGGACATATTCCGAAAGCGGATCAGATTGCAATCATGCGCGGAGCAGTCGCAGTCATACAGTCGACCTTATTTGAAGGCGGTCCTGGCGGAGGGTCTGTATATGAAGCCGTCGCCATGGGAGTCCCCGCCATTGTTTCTGATATTCCTGTGAATCGCGAGATTTCGGAGCGAGGCGTAACATTCTTTGCTGCTGGATCGGCGGAGGCACTCGCATCCGCGATGATCGAACATCTAGAGATGCCGCGTCCGCGTGAAAACAGTGAATTGCTGCTCCAACGCGGTGCGTTACGCGTAGGGCAACTTGCCGCGGCGTTAACTGAAGCAATCGTGTCGGTTCATTCAGTCTAGGCTTCAAAAGGATCCAATTCCCTATGTGTCCCATGGTTCTAGAACGCAAGCCAACTAATGCCTCTATCGGCATCGCGCAATCCACAGCTGAGAAATGTACGAGTGCGCTCCACTCATTTCTCGCAACGGTCCAATTTGATCACACCATTCTTTCCGCGAAGGACCCACAGTTCACGCGAATCTCGATCGTGATGCCGTCCTATAATCAGGTCACATTCATTGAACGCTCCATCCTTTCCGTCTTGAATCAGAACTATCCGAATCTCCAGTTCATCATTATGGATGGTGGGTCCACTGACGGAACGGTTGAGATCATTCGCAAGTATGAACGATATCTCACGTGGCGGAGCGAGCGAGATCGCGGACAGGCAGATGCCCTCAACAAAGCGTTACAGTTGGCGGATGGAGAGCTTGTCGGTTGGCAGAACTCCGACGACGTGTACTTCCCTGGCGCGTTTCAACGAATGCATGAGCTATCGCGGCGGCGGCCCAGAGCCGTGCTCTACAACGGAACAGTAGTAAAGATTGATAGCGAAGACCGCATCACATATATCTCCAAGTACATCCGTCCAAGCAGGTTGCGTCTGCTATACGAGGGATTCATCATGTCGAGTCAGGGTGTGTTTTGGCGCAGAGATATTCAATCATCTGTCGGATTCTACAACCCGGATTTATATATCGCGATGGATGTGGACTTCTGGTTGAGGGTTCTAGAGGTGGGCACCGCGGAGTTCCTACCTCAAATAATTGGCGGGTTTCGAGCCCATGAGGGCACGAAAACTTCCTCATTTGCAGAACGCGGTCGCGCTGAAATCCGACAGATCAGAATGAAGTATGGTGTGGATGACCAATCCCGCAGTTGGAAGGTAATGCGAGCAGGCTTGCGGACGTCTCGCCTCATCTGTTGGGCGCTCAACACGCGGCGTCGGTGCGCCATATGAGCGGGAAGGACATGCGTCACAAGAGGGGAAGAAGAAAGCCCTTCTTCATCGGCAATCGGAAGCATGGAAGCCCGTTTAGGAGTTGATTTGTCGCTCGAAGTCGCAATGATTGTTGACGCCTTATTGCTTTTGCAATCGCTGTTGGTCGTCGTGCGCGTTGCCGACCGAACCGTTTACAGCCCCATCTTCTGGTATATCGCGCTTCATGCATACTCGGTTACATTTCGTCTGATTACCTTGAATCTCGGGTTTGGGTCCGATCCACTCATTGGCATTCACTCCGATGACGAGCTTGTGCGCGCTGCGATTGCCTCCGATCTTGGTTTGATGGGTGCAGTTGCAGCTTCAATGTGGGTGGCTCATCGGGCGGAACTGACTCCAGACTATCTGGGAGAAGTCAAGCGACCATCTCTCAAAGCAGGGTTGGGCTGGGTAATTGCGATCGCGAGTTTGGCGATCGGAACCTACGCCTTGATTCGGTACAGCGGCATTTCGGCGATCGCTGAATCGCGAGGCATCGATCTTGCGTCGCAAAATACAAGCAGCTTGGATCTTGCTTCGATTCCACGAGTGCTCGCGGGGTTCGCCGTGCAGGGAGCATTAATTGTTTGTGCGATTCGCGGGTTCTCCGCCAAGAGTATTGGGTTACTGGTGCTCCTGATTGCAACGAGCTCTCTGGGACTGGCCAGAACATTCTTCGTGCTTCCCATCCTGTTGGCGGTGCTGATTTATCTCGATCAGCACCGGCGCGACAGCCTCTCGTTTAAGTGGATTGTAGCCGCTCTGGTGCTTGGAGTCGTGTGGTTTGCGTTCAAGCCTTTCTCCCATGGGCTCCAAGCTGGCGAAAGCATCTCGGGTGCATTCCAAGACGCTGAAGATTACATTGCCGGCTCTCGAACGGCTGGATCGGGCGATACGCAGTTTCTGGATATGCAGGCGACTTTTATGGCGGCTGCGGACGAAAGCGGCAAACGATTTTATGGTAGTACGATCCTTCCGATCTTCTATCTTCCAGTCCCGCGGTTTCTCTGGCCAGACAAGCCCCGTGTCAATGAATTTGCGGTACAACTCGCATCAAAATCGCGTTCCTTTGTGGTCGAAGGCAGGACACCGAATCTATCGGGTGAAGCGTACCTCGATTTTGGCTGGTTCGGCTGCGCCATCATTCCGTTGCTCTACATTTTGGGAATGCAGACGGCTTATTGGCGGCTGAAATACAGAGAGGTCTCCAGCCCCGCTCGCTGGATATACCTGATCTTCCTGGTATCGATGGTCCAAGTCTTTCGCGATGGACTAGTCTCGCTCGTACTGTTTCCATTATTGAATTTCCTGCCGCTGACCGGCTGGGGAATCGGTAGTATGGTGCTTTCCGCTCGCGGGCCAGTGTCGGAATTCCACGGACTGCCGCGAATGCGGCAGACCTAATGCGGTGTCCGCCAGTATCCCTTGCGGCCGTGTAAGAGAGCTGTACAAAATCTCAATTGATAGCCAAATATGCGTATAGCTGCTCTGTGGATCGAGATGAATGGGCACTGGAACTCATGTCTGCGGGAGATAGCCTCCCGTCCAGGAGTTGAGGTCTTTCTGGCACACAGACCTGGAGGATCGAACGCACCTTTCGACGTTGCTCAGTTCTCGTGGATCGATCGACAGCTGCTGTGGAGATCTCCATCAGATCTGAAAGCTCTCGATAGGATGCTGATGGAGTTTCAGCCAGATGTGATCATTCTGGCAGGCTGGACTATTCCGGCCTACAAGAGAGTGGCCGCTCGTTGGAAGAAGCGGGCTCTTCGCATCATGACTATGGACACTTGCTGGCGTGGTTCACTCAGGCAATGGATCGCGAGCCTTACGGCGCGGATTGTGGTCCACGGGATAGCGGACGCCATCTGGGTTCCAGGTGAGCGGCAGGTACTTTTTGCGAAGAGATTGCGCTTCAAGCAGTCTCGCATTCTGCGTGGTTTGATTTCTTGTGACTATTCGGCCTTCTCCGGGTTGCATGAATCGCGATTGCGCGAAGGCCAGCTTTTGAATCGATCATTTCTATTCGTTGGTCGGATGGTCGAAAGAAAGGGAATCTCGACATTGCTCGCGGCTTACCGTCTCTATCACGGAAGCGTGCGTCAACCATGGCCGCTAATCTGTTACGGAACGGGACCGTTGGGTTCACTTCTGGCGGATGTCCCGGGGGTTATCCATGGAGGCTTTATTCAGCCAGATGAACTCCCGACGAAAATGGCTGAGGCTGCGTGTCTGATTCTTCCGAGCAATTTCGAGGCATGGGCAGTCGTCGTTCACGAAGCTGCAGCAGCGGGTCGATTAATCATTGCTTCCGATGCCGTTGGTTCCAGCCCGCATTTGGTCCAGGATAACTATAACGGGTTTATTTTCAGCGAAAACGATGCAGGCGAGCTCGCGAATCTTATGGAGCGCGTCAGTTCATTCGGCGACGAAAGGCTCAACACTATGTCTGCGGCGAGTTTCTCTCTCGCTCGGCAATTTACCCCAGTGCGATGGGCCAATACCCTCATGGAATTTGTTGAACGCTCTACACAGTCCCACTTCTATGCTTAAGGAAAAGACGGTTGCTAAACTCTCGTCTGAGGACGAGCTGACAATCATCGAAACTGTTCCGGGATTTGGACGGGGATCTTTTGGGCTCGGATATGCCGCCCTGCATTTAAGCGCGGCCCTGGAGCGCATTGGAGTGGACGTATATCTGGCTTCTCTCGACACGAGAGAGAGCGGATATGAAGCATGTGAGGCAGTCGGCTTTCCGAAGGATCGGTTCATTCACGGGTTTGCCATAGGCCGCAGCCCATTTCGCATCTCTCCGTTTCTTCGACAGGGTCTGTTGGACAGATCAAGTGGCCGAAAGCCTATCGTACATGCTCACGGTTTATGGACTTATGCCTCTTACGTGGCGGGGGCTGTGAGCAGGGAAAGGCAATGTCCGTTGATACTCAGTCCCCATGGGGAATTGGAGCCGCATGCTTTGACTCTTTCCACTAAGAAGAAGGCGATTGCTTCGAAGTTGTTCGTTCAAGACAATCTGGCTCGAGCCAGCTGTCTTTGCGTCTTGACGGAACGCGAGAAATCCTCGGCGCGCAGTTATGGTTTCACTAAACGAATAGAAATAATTCCTAGCGGGGTTTCGCAGGCCAGGCCCTCTCCTTCAGAGGAGATTGCTGCATTTCGATCTCGCTTCGATGTAAAGCCGAATGAACGAGTGTTGTTGTATCTCTCGCGTATTGCTCCGATCAAGAATCTCCCCCTGCTTTTGAAGGCCTTCTCACGCAATGTGAGAATACGGCCCGACTGGAAGCTCTTGATTGCTGGTCCAGACGAGCGCGGTCACGTCAATGAAGTTCGAGGGCTGATCCGAGACCTCGGGATTCAGGATTCAGTCTCCTTTGTGGGAGCAGTCTCTGGGCGGGAAAAGTCTTGCGCGTTTTCTGCGGCGTCCCTTTATGTGCTTCCATCGGTCAGTGAGGGCTTGCCGATTGCAGTTCTTGAAGCGATGTCCTACGCAAAGCCGATCCTCATTACAGATGGGTGGAATTTCCCAATAGCGACTGACGCGGTCTTTGCTTGGAGAGCCTCGACTCAAGAGCAAGCCTTTGAGAAAACATTACTCGAGGCGATGAATTGTTCGGACGAAGCCTTGACTCGTATGGGTATAGAGTCGAGATCGATTGTCCGCCGGCACTTCGATTGGGAATTTATCGCAAGGAGAATGCTCAAGGTTTACGAATCCATCTACAGGGGGAACGGTGAGCAGTACTCCTGTCAAATGGCGTCGTCAATGCTCAGCTAGGCATTGCGGTTCCGAACGTGAAAGCTATCGACTCTGTCATACGAAATCTACATCGTGAAATCGCAAACAGTTTTGATGGACTCCCGGACATTGATCAAGGCGGTAACGACGCTCGGGCCCCGTTGGGCTCTGACGCGCTCCAAGCTGGCCCTCAAAACGCGCCTCGGTCTGCTCGAACGCAGGACACCTTTGTGCAATTGGGAAGACATAAAGCTACGAGAACTGCTCAAACCCGAGTTTCCATACGATCCATACGAACTATATGCATGGCGGATACAGCACATGTCTCCGTTTTTCTTCGCAAGTCACAATCTGGATGCGGCGAAGTCCTTCGTGGGAAGGGGAGCGCTTCGGCTCGCCGACGGGATACTCGAGGGGAAGTTTCCTTTTTTTGGAGAACCGCTGGAACTGGGGTTTCCTCCAGAGTGGCAGAACGAACGAAATGGAACCCAAAACTCCCCCGCTCACTGGTCTTCGATCAATGAGTTCGATGCAGGCGATATTAAACTCACATGGGAGCCTAGCCGTTTCAGTTGGTCATATACGCTTGCCCGGGCCTATCGTCGTACGTCTGATGAGCGCTATGCCTCCGCTTTCTGGACGCTCCTTGAAAGCTGGCTTCATTCCAATCCACCCAACTCAGGCGTGAATTGGAAATGCGGGCAGGAGGCGTCCTTCCGGGTAATGGCCCTGTGCTTCGGGCTTTACGCCTTTGTGCAATCTTCCGCATCCACGCCCGAGAGAATCGCTGCCTTCTTGATAGCGATGGCGGCGCACGCAAATCGCATCGACGCTTACATCGAGTACGCAACTTCTCAGAAGAACAACCACGGCATCAGTGAAGGTATTGGTCTGCTCACGGTTGGGCTCCTGTTCCCGGAATTTAAGGAATCCGACCGCTGGAAAGCAAGGGGCAGAGAAGTTATAGAGAGGGAGACCGATCGACAGATTTATGCCGACGGGAGCTACGTTCAGCATTCAATCAACTATCATCGTGTGATGCTGCAGGATCTTGCCTGGGGTCTCAGGCTCGGCGAGTTAAACAACTTTCCCCTTTCAAGGAATCTCTACAAGAAGTTCCGAGCGAGTATCGGCCTGCTTCGTGAATTGACGGACCGTGAATCCGGCCATGCACCCAATTGCGGAGCGAACGATGGTGCACTCGTACTTCCTCTTACTGACTGCGAATTTCCTGACATGCGACCTGTCCTGCAATCGTGTTATTTTCTTACGGAGCAGAAGAGGCTTTATCCGCCCGGCCCTTGGGACGAAGAAATGGCATGGCTCAATGGCGTCGAGTCACTCAGTGCCAGCCAGGCGTCGAATCAACCCGTCATCAATCTGGAGGCTCGTTCGGGAGGATATTATAGCCATCACTCCACCGACAGCTGGATCATGCTTCGCGCTGCATCTTACCAGGATCGGCCATCTCATGCGGACGAGCTCCATTTGGACATGTGGTGGCACGGCGAGAATGTCCTGTGCGACCCTGGCAGCTACAGCTACAACGCCCCGAGCCCATTTGACCATGCATTCGCATCTTCGCGTTTCCACAACAGCGTTGTCATTGATGACGCCGATCAGATGAGCCGCCTCAGCCGATTCTTGTGGGTGGATTGGGCCAAAGCCCTCGTGAAAAGCTATGATTTGGCCGGCGGACAAAGGGTTCTTGAGGCTGAGCATGATGGCTACGCCAAACGATACGGAGTTAGGCACCGCCGTTCGATCGTCTGTCCCGAGCCGGACACCTGGGTCATTGTTGACGACATCATAGGTACCGGGACTCACCAAGCACGGTTGCACTGGCTCACACCAGATATCCCGTTGAGATCGGTGGACCTTAACACCATAGACCTCGAATATCGGAACGGCATCGCTCGGCTTTTCGTGGCAACGAACGCCGAGGGGCGATTCGATGTAGTTCGGGCTGGGCAACAAATCCTCGGAAAACATGGCCCTTCGCTCGATGCGTCAAGAGGGTGGCTGTCCCGCTACTATGCCCGTAAGGAGCCAGCCGTTTCCATCGCGCTCGATAGTAGCGCGCTTTTACCGATCCGTTTCATCACCGTTTTCATGTTGCAAGAGCAGAGTGAGATCAAAGCTTCGAAGTTGCTGGATCATCTCCAGGTTCGGTCCACACAGTGTTTCCTTTCTAAAATTGGAACCTCACCGGTTTTCGCCTTAATCAAATGAACAAGCATCTACTTCTAATTCACCAGGCGTTTGCGTCTAAAGATGACCCGGGCGGAACCCGTCATTACGAATTTGGCAGAAGGTTGGCAGCAGAAGGCGTTCGATTTACGGTAGTAGCCAGCGATGTCAGTTACCTCACTGGCAAACGAATTACTTCCGGTAAAGGACTGATGGACGACTCATGCGAGGATGGTATCCGCATTCTGCGCGCGTTCACCTATTCATCATTGCACGCCAACTACTTTGCAAGAGTAATTTCCTTCCTCTCGTTTATGGTCACGTCTGTGATCGCAGGGTCTCGGGCAGGCAAACCCGACATCGTCATGGGAACTACCCCGCCCATCTTTCAGGCTATTTCCGCGTGGGTTATTTCGGTCGTACGGGGTCGGCCCTTCTTGCTGGAAGTGCGCGACCTTTGGCCTGAGTTTGCCATCGACATTGGAGTCCTTCGAAACCCCGTTCTTATTCGGCTTTCGCGTTGGCTTGAGGGCTTTCTCTATGCACGCGCCGACTACCTGCTGGTCAATTCTCCAGCCTATCGCGACTACTTGATCGGAAAAGGTATCGAGGCGAGCAAGATCACGTTTATTCCGAACGGGGTCGATCCATCGATGTTTGATCCGGGCGATCGAGGGGAGAATTTCCGTGCCCAACATGGCGTCAAGGACAAGTTTGTCGTTACTTATGCCGGAGCCGTCGGTATGGCGAATGATATTGATGTGCTCCTTCAGGCGGCAGCACGAGTGCGCCATCGGAAAGATATTCAGATACTTATCGTTGGTGATGGAAAAGAACGCAAGCGCCTTCAGGAAGAGGCAAAGCACCTCGACCTCACAAATCTAACCTTTACGGGAGCTCTTCCGAAAAGTCAGATGCCGCAGGCACTTGCAGGCTCAGATGCCTGCATCGCGATTCTTCGAAACATCAAGATGTTTAGAACGACCTACCCCAACAAGGTGTTTGACTACATGGCGGCTGGACGCCCAACAATCCTTGCGATCGATGGTGTGATTCGTGAGGTTGTGGAAGCTGCCTCCGGCGGAATGTTTGTGCCGCCGGGTGACCCGGATCGGCTTGCGGAGGCGATTACTTATCTTGCTGATCATCCGCAAGATGCAAGCCGAATGGGCTCCGAGGCGCATTCATTTGTGGTGCGATATTTCAATCGTGACAATCACGCAAGCGAATTCATGGAACTTATCTCGAGAATCGCCCTGGAAAGAGTGGTGACCCCGTGAGATTCGACCCCTCCAAGGTTCCACACCGCCGAGAGATCCACCTGCTCACCTCATATCAGTTACCGGAGAGGGACTCATGAAGCAGTTGTGGCAGAATCTCTCAACCGGCGAAGCTGCAGTTGTGGATGTCCCTGCCCCCCAGGTGGGAGACGGTCAAATCCTGGTACAGGTGAAGGCTTCTCTGATCTCCGCGGGCACTGAACGTACCGTGATCGAGTTTGCGGAAAAGAACCTCTTCCAGAAAGCGATGGCGCGTCCCGAGCTTGTCAAGCAAGTGGTCCAGAAGGCTCGAAGGGAAGGCTGGGCTTCGACCATTGAAGCTGCGCGCAACCGTCTAGACTCGGAAATGGTCCTTGGCTATAGCAATGCAGGCATTGTGATCGAGGTCGGCAGAGGTGTTCGTCGGTTTCAGGTGGGTGATTACGTGGCCTGTGCCGGCGGCGACTTCGCAACACACAGTGAAATCGTCCGAATTCCTCAGAATCTTGCGGCCATCATTCCCAATGAGCCTGGATTACATGAGGTTTCATTCGAAGAGGCAGCTTTTGCCACCGTCGCCGCTATCGCGCTGCACGGGATTAGGCTGGCCGAGCTTCAACTTGGCGAAATTGTCGCGGTGATCGGGTTGGGACTCATTGGTCAGATTGCGATTCAGCTTGCTCGGGCAAATGGATGCACTGTCATCGGAATGGATCCGAGCGATGATCGCTGTGCTCTCGGCAAGCGCTTGGGGTGTGAACGGACCGCAACTTCTAACGATGAGATGCAGCTGATAGCGGCCCAACTTTCCGGGGGAGTCGGCGCCGATGCGGTAATCATCACGGCGGCTACCGAAAGCAATGCTCCTGTGAGGCTCGCGGCGGAAATTGCCCGAGATCGAGGTCGCGTCGTGGCGGTCGGAGCTGTTGGGCTCGAATTACCGCGTAAACCTTACTACATGAAGGAACTCGACTTCCGGGTCTCACGCTCCTACGGGCCGGGCCGTTATGATGACGAATACGAAGAAAAGGGCCACGACTACCCGATCGGCTATGTGCGCTGGACCGAAGGCCGGAATCTGGCAGCAATCCTAAGGCTTTTGGCTTCCGGGCAACTTCAAACCGCACCTCTCATCACACATCGTTTTACGATAGACGAGGCGGATAAGGGGTACGAGCTTATCTCGAACAAGAGTGGCACGAAGTTCTTGGGTGTGATCATCACCTATCCCCATGAACCCTCAGCCGCGCGATTCATAAAGCTTGACTCCCCGTCATCCTCGGTATCAAGAGGACAAAACGAAGTCTCGCTTGGACTCATCGGAGCAGGGAATTTCGCGCGAGCAACTTTGCTGCCTGCCATCAAAAGAGTAGAGGGTATCACCCTTGCGGGTGTCTGCGCAGTTGGCGGAACGAGTGCACGGGCTGCAGGTGCTCGGGCAGGCTTTCGATTCTGCACCAGTTCCGTTTCTGAACTGCTTGCGGATTCCTCCGTCAACACCATCGCGATTGCCACCCGCCACGAAGACCACGCAAGACAGGTTGTTGCGGCACTCGATGCGTCAAAGCACGTGTTTTGCGAGAAACCGCTGGCGATAGATCATGAGCAACTCGCCGATATCATAAGAGCCTACAGGCGGCAGGCGCCAGCTGGGTTGTTGATGGTTGGATATAATCGTCGCTTCGCTCCCTTAACGAAACTGCTTAAATCGCATGTCGCTGATGTCTCGGAACCCTTTGTAATGAACTATCGCGTGAATGCCGGATTCATACCTGCTGACCATTGGACACAGGATATTGAGCAGGGCGGGGGACGAATCATTGGGGAGGTTTGTCACTTTGTGGATCTCCTTTCCTTCATTTGCGGCAACCCTGTTACTTCGGTATCCACTTCTCTAATGGATGACGCCGGTCGCTACTCTGCCGATAACCTGATCGCCAATCTGCGCTTTGCAGATGGTTCGATTGGTACCATTACTTACGTTGCCAACGGCGATAAGTCCTTCTCGAAAGAGTATCTCGAGGTTTTTGTCCAGGGCCGTGTGGCCGTTCTTGACGATTTCCGGCGGCTGTTGACAGTTCGTGACGGCAAGCTAAAGCGGCGTAAATCCTATCTGCGTACCGACAAAGGGCATCGCGGAGAATGGCAGGCCTTTGCCGATGCTATTCGACTTGGCAAACCATCACCGACTCCATTCAGCGAAATTGTCAACAGTACTCTTGCGACCCTTGCGCTCGCACGCGCATGTTCCAACCACTCCTGGATTGACATTGAAACCGAGAGTGTTCTGACCGAATTGCATAAACAGAACGAGATCGTTCTCAGCGATAAGGAATAGCGATGCACATCCTCCATGTAGTTGGCGCACGTCCAAATTTCATGAAAGCTGCACCCGTTCACCGCGCTCTGGGAGAGAAGGGCCATCAGCAAACTCTTATTCATACGGGCCAGCATTACGATACACAAATGTCGGAGGTGTTTTTTGAGCAGCTCGCCATGCCGAATCCGGATGAGAATCTCAATGTCGGCTCGGAATCGCATGCACAACAGACTGCCGCGATCATGAGCCGCTTCGAACCCGTGGTTCTCGAGCGGAATCCAGATCTTGTTCTCGTCTATGGTGATGTGAATTCAACCGTAGCGGCAGCGCTGGTATGTTCTAAGTTAGGTGTTCGCTTCGGCCATGTTGAAGCTGGCCTACGTTCCTATGATCGTGGCATGCCGGAGGAAATCAACAGGCTGGTTACCGATCAACTCGCCGATCTGCTATTCACGCCCTCAGCCGATGGGAATCAAAATTTGCTCAAAGAAGGTATCCCAGCTGAAAAGATGTATTTTGTCGGTAATGTCATGATCGACACGCTGGTGCAATTGCTGCCACAGGCGGAGGTTGTGTTTCATAAGCTGCGTGGTGATTTGTCGCTCGAATCCTTCGGGCTCGTTACACTGCATCGGCCTTCCAATGTCGACGAAGAGAGTGTATTCCTGCCGCTTCTGCGTGTTCTCGACAAGCTAAGTGAGTACCTCGTTTTGATCTTTCCGGTCCATCCTCGCACTCGTGCAAGGTGGTCTGATCATCTTAAGCGGTGTAACAGGAACATTCGGATTGTTGATCCAATGGGCTATCTGGAGTTTCTGGCTCTTCAGAAGCACGCCCAACTTGTAATCACCGATTCCGGAGGTATCCAAGAGGAAGCAACCTACTTGAGGGTTCCGTGTTTTACGCTCCGTCACAACACCGAACGCCCTGTCACCGTAGATGTCGGAACAAACCTTCTCATTGGAAACGATTGGGCCTTGCTGGAGTCGGAGTTTAAGAAGACATTGGACGGTCATCGCCGACTCGGTAGTGTACCTCCCTTATGGGATGGAAGCGCATCAATTCGTATCGCAGAAGTTCTGTCCTGTTGAACCTGGGCAGGGCACCAGGGCCGCTTGAGCACTTCAGATCACTTGGCTAAACCGAGGAGTGTGAATTCGTGCAGGTGTATAGGATCCTCAAAAGGCTTTTGGACCTCGTCGTAGCGATCCTAATCCTGGGGATTGGGGCGCCATTGCTAGCCGCAATCGCTCTAAGCCTTTGGGTCCTCCAAGGTAAGGTTCTCTTCCGGCAAGTTCGTCCGGGAATGCACGGCAGCCCCTTCACCCTGTACAAGTTTTGCTCCATGACTGACGAGCGAGACAAGAATGGAGTACTGCTTCCCGATGAGCTCAGGCTCACGAGTATTGGGTCTCTCTTACGTTCGACCAGTCTTGATGAATTACCGCAACTATGGAATGTCCTTCGGGGGGAGATGAGTATAGTTGGACCTCGACCTCTTCTCATGCAATATTTGCCGCGGTACAACAACGAACAGGCAAGGCGTCATGATGTGACGCCTGGCATAACCGGTTGGGCACAGGTGAATGGACGCAATGCGATCGACTGGGAGACCAAGCTCGCTCTTGATATTTGGTATGTAGACCATCGGAGTATGGCTCTAGACTCTCAGATTCTGTGGATGACACTCCTGCATGTGATGCGCCGTTCAGGCATATCCAGCCAGGGGCATGCCACCATGCCCGAGTTTAAAGGGAACAACCTCGATGCCTGAGGCTCAGTTGCTTGTCTATGGTGCAGGTGGCCATGGAAGAGTGGTGGCAGACGCAGCAGAACAGTCGGGTTGGATAGTCAGCGGATTTATTGACGACAGAGTGTCTTCTGGGACGGTCGTCGGTTATCGTTACAGGGTTCTGGGAAATCGAGAGTGGCTTGGTTCTCAGGCCCGTACCTATCGCATCTGCCTGGGCATCGGTGACAACTACATTCGTCGGGCTGTTGCGTTATTTGTCGCTTCACTTGGGTTCTCGATCGAAAGCATCGTTAGCCCACATGCTGTGATCTCCCCATCGGCTCGCATCGGAGTTGGGTCAGTCATCTTCGCCGGCGCAGTCGTAAATTCAATGGCGAGTCTCGGCACGGGAACAATCATAAATTCAGGTGCGATCGTCGAACATGACGCAATAGTAGGTGAGTTTGCGCATCTTTCTCCTCGTTCCGCGCTTGGTGGCGGAGCTGCAGTCGGCGACCTTACGCATGTTGGTATGGGCTGCAGCATCTTGCCTCTAATCCCTATCGGAAGCCGGAGCATCGTGGGTGCCGGTTCTGTCGTGACGCGGCGCGTGCCTGACGATGTTGTCGCTTTTGGAGTTCCTGCGCGAGTCCGGCGAAGCGTAGCTGCGAAGCAGATTATCTGAACTCAGTCTTCGATAACATCATTCACAAAATGAGGCGATCATGTCCCCAACTTACTCGGAACGCTTTGCACGTACCGGCGCTAGATTGTCGTTGATATCAGGCTCTGAACCATCACCTTGGCCCTACTTCGAAACGGATGAGATCGAAGCAGCCGCCCGGGTGCTACGATCCGGCCGAGTCAACTACTGGACGGGGGAAGAAGGGGAACAATTTGAGAAGGAATTCGCATCCTTTGTTGGGACTCGCTTCGCGGTCGCTGTGGCCAATGGAACAGTGGCGCTTGAACTCGCCTTGAAGGCCCTGGGTGTGGGTGCCAACGACGAAGTGGTGACGACGCCGCGAACCTTCATTGCCTCCGCCAGTTGCGCGGTTGCCGCAGGCGCACGGCCGACATTTGCGGATGTTGATCGGGAGAGCCAGAATATCACAGCCGAAACCATCAGGCGTGCATTGACTCCTTCAACGAAGGCAATCATCGCGGTTCACCTCGCCGGATGGCCCTGCGATATGGATCCAATCATGGAGCTAGCTCTGGAACATAGACTGAAGGTTATCGAAGATTGTGCACAAGCGCACGGTGCCCTTTACAAGGGACGGCCGGTAGGCTCGATCGGCGATATCGGTGCGTTCTCCTTCTGCCAGGACAAAATTATGACGACGGCGGGTGAGGGTGGAATGATTACTCTCAATTCCGAGGAAACGTTTGAAAAATGCTGGGCACACAAAGATCATGGTAAGAGCTTCGACGCCGCCAAAAGACGGAAGGATGGCCCGGGCTTCCGCTGGCTGCATGAGTCATTCGGGACAAATTGGCGAATCAGCGAGGTCCAATCTGCGGTAGGCCGTGCACAACTACGAAAGCTTCCCGAGTGGGTGGCGATTCGCAGAAGCTTTGCGGAGGATCTGCAGTCTTGCTTTAGGAGCATTCCTGGTCTACGCGTTACAACTCCAAGCGACGACTATCAACACTCCTACTACAAATATTATGTCTTCGTCCGCCCTGAAATGTTGAGAGAAGGGTGGACCCGCGATCGCATTTTGAAGGAGATCACATTCGAAGGAATCCAGTGTTTTCAGGGCAGCTGCAGTGAAATATATCTCGAGCGCGCATTCCCCCCTGAATGGCGGCCCGAAAGGCCCTTGCCCGTGGCACGTGAGTTGGGCGAAACCAGTCTGATGTTTTTAGTGCATCCCACACTGTCGAGCGAGTACATCGCAAAGACGTGTGATGTCGTCGTAAATGTAATGCAGAGCGCGACGAGATAGGCTTTCCGCCTCATGACCTCAGAAGGCAAGGCGTTTCACATGCCGACCCTATTCCGAATTGTGCCGCTGAGCATCTGTCAACAGGAGGTTGAGTCGGCTGAAGAGGGTTGTGAGCGTTTGATGTTTGTGTCTGCAATCCTGTTTATAGAGAAGAAGATTTCCGTCTTTTGATGCGAACGAAAAGAGTCGCCCGGATCACTGAAGCCAAAGGGAGTATCCTAGCGCCGAAGTTCGAACTTGGAGTCAGGTGAAGTTCTGCTGCCATCTCTTAGGAACTTCGTATTGTGGGCGAGCTTATCGCGAAATCGACCCGATGACGAATTGGCCAAAAAGATATCGTAGCTACGACCAATCAACACGTTGTCCAGTGACTCAAATTCTGTTGAACCATACGACAGAACACCAAATTGAGGCATTCCGTTTTCAATATTTGTGTGCAGCGTAGCTCCTTTGACGGCGTTGAAATAGAAAGTAGCTTTTCCGGTTCCAGAGCACGAATTGTTGGCAAACGTGTTGTAGTCTGCATGAACGTAGCCGGTATAGACGTCCTCGATACAAAACTGCGAACCGGTGTAGCCCTGCACTGTGTTGTTGGAGATGAAGCCGC
>Ga0105237_10002133_pt1 | contig 24902 bp, 25 predicted proteins | sample KBSC24metaG_FD_81520 | JGI IMG/M metagenome (GOLD analysis project Ga0105237, IMG submission 81520) | Corn rhizosphere microbial communities from Kellogg Biological Station, Michigan, USA - KBS C2-4 metaG | ecosystem: Host-associated > Plants > Roots > Rhizosphere > Soil | place: Michigan, USA...
CTGCACGTTGTTCTCCGGCTGCGCCTCGGTCAGGCCGAGCGAGTTGACCTGCACGCCGTAGCGAAAGCGCAGGCGCCGCGGCTCGCGCACGCCGTAGCGCTCGCGCCCCAGCTCCTCCCACAGCACCGACATCGCGCGCAGCTTGGCGTGCTCCTCGACGAAGCGCACGCCCGCGTTGACGAAGAAGGAGATGCGCCCGAAGACCTGTTCCATCAGCTCCTGCGCATCCGACTCCTGCTTGCCGTTGCTGTGCGTGCCGCCCGCGGAGTGCGCGGCCTGCACGCGCTCGCGCGCCGCGTCGAGCACGGCGATCGCATTGCTCATCGAGTAGGCGATCTCCTGCACCGGCGTCGCGCCGGCCTCCTGTAGGTGATAGGAGCAGATGTTGATCGGGTTCCACTTCGGCACGTGCTCGACCGTGTAGGCGATCATGTCGGCGATCAGCCGCATCGAGGCCGCCGGCGGGAAGGCGTAGGTGCCGCGCGCGAGGAACTCCTTGATGATGTCGTTCTGCGTCGTGCCCTGCAGCGCCTGCTGGGACACGCCCTGCTCCTCGGCGGCGACGATGTAAAGCGCCAGCAGCCATGCCGCCGTCGCGTTGATCGTCATCGACGTGTTCATCTCGTCCAGCGGGATGCCGTCCATCAGCGCCGCCATGTCGCCGCGATGGGAGATCGGCACGCCGACCTTGCCGACCTCGCCGCGCGCCAGCTCGTCGTCGGGGTCATAGCCGGTCTGCGTCGGCAGGTCGAAGGCCACCGACAGGCCCGTCTGGCCCTTGGCCAGGTTGCGCCGGTACAGCTCGTTGGACGCCTTCGCCGTCGAGTGCCCGGCGTAGGTGCGCATCATCCAGGGCCGGTCGCGCTCGGGAAGCCGCGGGGACTGATCGCCGCTCATGCAGCAATTGTACGGTTGCGCCGCGCGCTTTATCCTCTTGTGCGTGAGCGAGACCGTCGAGCTGCCGCGCGTGGGAGGCCCGGGCAGTGGCCTGGGAGGCTCCTGGCGGGTGATCGTGCGCAACGACAACCACAACACCTTCGAGCACGTTGCGCGCACGCTCGCGCGCTTCATCCCCGACATCAGCCTCGACCGCGGCCACGAGATCGCCAACGTCATCCACACCTCAGGCCAGGCGATCGTCTTCACGGGCATGCAGGAGCCCGCCGAGCACTACTGGGAGCAGCTCAAGGGCGCCGGGCTGACGATGGCGCCGCTGGAGCAGGGCTGAGACGACGCCGGACACGGCGCAAGGCGCCGGACGGGATCTACGCGCTCTCCCCCTCGACGATCCCTCGATCGCCGTTGGGGACTTTGCCGTTGCCGGCGAGGCCGTTGCCCTGCCCATTGCCGATCGGAGCGGCGTCGCCGGTGCGAATCTCGCCGCCGGCGGTGCGGTCCCACCAGCCGTAGACGACCGGCACCTGATACCAGCCTGAGTGCTCGATGCGAAAGCGCGTCATCTCCGGGCCCGACCAGTAGCGGTCCCACTGCAGGTGGTGCTCGAAGCGCGCGAGCTGCTGGAACTTGTAGCGGTCGTCGCGCGCGCGGTAGACGTCATAGGAGCTCGCGCCGTAGCGCAGCGCCGTCGCGGCGACGTCGCCGAGCGCCGACTCGAAGGCGTCGGCGCGAAAGCCCGTGGCGTACCACGGCACGATCACGGTGCCGGCCACTAGGCGCCGACCTCCGCGTGGATCGCGCCGGGGCCCTCGGCGGTCTTGCCCTGGCCCTCGCGCTCGGCGCCGACGAGGATGGAGATCTTGCCGAGGTGCTTGTTTTCGAGCATCAGCTGATGGGCTTCGGCGACGCCGTCGAAGCCGAGCGTGCGCCACAGCACCGGGCGGATCTGGCCTGACTCGATCAGCTCGTTGGCCTTCATGCACTCATAGGCGTTGGCGAAGTGCGAGCCGAGGATCTCCTTCTGCTTCATCCACAGGTAGCGCACGTCGAAGTCCAGGTTGAAGCCCGTCGTGCCGGCGCAGATGACGACCTTGCCGAAAGGCTTGACGGTGAACACGGAGGTCGGGAACGTGGCCATGCCGACGTGCTCGAAGACGATGTCGGGCGCGTCGCCGAGGATCTGCTTGACGCGCTTCGAGAATTCGCGCGAGACGCCGAAGCGCGCCTTGTCCTCCTCGGGCGTCTCCTTGCCCGTGCGCATCATGCCCTCGAAGTCGTTGCGGTCGATGTAGTCGACGGCGCCCAGGCGCTTGACCAGCTCGCCCTTCTCGGGCGAGGAGACGACGCCGACGCAGTGCGCGCCGGCCGCGGCGCAGAGCTGCGTGGCGAACACGCCGAGGCCGCCCGCGGCGCCCCAGATCAGCACGTTGCGCCCGGCCTGCAGGTTGCAGCGCGTGATCAGCATGCGGTAGGCGGTGAAGTAGACAAGGCCGTAGGAGGCCGCCTCCTCCCAGTTGAGCGCGTGCGGCTTGGGCAGCAGCTGCTGGGCCTGCACCTTGGTGAACTGCGCGAAGGAGCCCCACGTCGTCTCATAGCCCCAGATCTTCTGCGAGGGCGCGGCCATCGGGTCCAGGCCGTGCACCTCGGGGTCCTCGTAGGAGGCCTGGTTGCAGTGCACGACGACCTCGTCGCCGGGCTTCCAGCGCGTGACGCCCGCGCCGACCTTCCAGACGACGCCCGACGCGTCCGAGCCGCCGATGTGATGGCCGAACTCCGGGTGGTCGCCGTACTTCATCACCGACACGGGCTTGCCCAGAGCGGCCCACACGTTGTTGTAGTTGACGCCCGCGGCCATCACGCGCACGATCACCTCGAAGGCGCCCGGCTCGGGCACCTCGATCTCCTCGACCTGGAAGGCGTCCTTCGGTTCGCCCTGGCGCTCCTCGCGGATCACCCAGGCGGCCATCGTCTTCGGCAGCTCGCCGGGCTCGGTGCTGACGTCGGATACTTGTTGCAGGTCGAGTGCCACGTGCGGTTGAACCTCGCGAAGTCGGGGATGGGTGCGTTCGTTCGCAATCCTACCCGGGGGTTGCATCGCAAGCGTTGGCGCCGCCCGGCGTCCGCCCACCTTGGCCGATAGCCATGGTAGTTACGCGGCGTAAGGGCGATCTGTGCGGATGGCGCCAGCGATAGCCATGGTATTTACGATGCTCGCCGCGCCCGGCGTCAACATCTTCTCCAGCGGGGCATCGTATATACGATCGCTATCGCAACGTGCAAAAGCAATACAAGCCACACCTCACGACGCTGCTGAGGTCGACGCTCGCGAACGCGCCGCGCTGGAGACGTATTGCTCCAGCTCGCCTGACGCCTCGCTAGTGGGCGCCGACCGTCTCCGGCTCGCGCACGCGCTCTGCGCCCTGCGTGGCGGGCGAGGCGGCAGGGGCGGGGCCGGCGGGGGCCTTGCCCGCGGGCGTCGCGTCGCCCGCGAGCGCTGCATCGCCTGCGGGCGCAGCGTCGTCCTGCGTGGGAGCGATGGCCGCGGCTTCGTCCTGCTCGTCGGAGCGCTTGCGGATCAGCGCAAATGCGGTGATGGCGCCAAGCAGCGCGACGCCGGAGCCGAGCAGCAGCCCGTAGTGCAATGCGTAGACGAACGCCTGCTGGGCCGCGTCGACGACGCGCGCGGGCACGCCGTGCTGCACGCCGCCCGAGCCGAGGCCGCCGGCCAGGCGCGAGCGCGCGGCGTCGGGCAGCTGGGGCAGGAGCTGGTCGATCTTGGAGCGCCCGAGCGTGGCGACGAGCGCGCCGAGGATGGCCACGCCGAAGGTGCCGCCGACCATGCGGTTCATGGAGAGGATGCCCGAGGCGACGCCGGCCTTGGCGCGGTCGACGGCGTTCATGGCGGCGAGGCTCATGGGCGACATGACGAAGCCCATGCCGACGCCCATGAGCATGAAGCCGGGCAGCAGCTCGTTGTAGCCGCTGGAGACGGTGAGATGGGACTGCCAGAACAGCGCGCCGGAGACGCACAGCAGGCCGAAGGTGATGAGCGGTCGCGAGCCGACGCGGTCAGCCAGGCGCCCGGCGAGCGGCGCGATGAAGATGATCATGAGCGTCGAGGGCAGGAAGCGCACGCCGGCCTGCAGCGGCGTGTAGTCACGGATGTTCTGCATGTAGAGCGCGAGGAAGAAGAACATGGCGAGCATGGCGAAGCTGACGATGAAGGCGACGATGTTGGCGCCAAGGAACGTGCGCGAGCGAAAGAAGCTGAAGTCGACCATCGGCACGGCGCGGCGACGCTCGACGATCGCGAAGGCGGCAAGCCCGACGGCGGCGACGACGAACATGGCCAGCTCGCGCGGCGAGCCCCAGCCCCAGCCGTTGCCCTCGACGAGCGCGAGTACGAGCGCGGCGAGGCCGACGGTCAGGGTCGCCACGCCGGGGACGTCGACGGAGCGCTGCACGGTTTCGTCGCGCGACTCGCGCACGGCGAACAGCGCGATGACGACGGCGCCGACGGCGACGGGCACGTTGAGGAAGAAGATCGACTGCCAGCTGACGCTCTCGACGAGAAAGCCGCCGACGACGGGCCCGATCGCCAGCGCCATCGCGGACACGCCGGCCCACGTGCCGATCGCCTTGCCGCGCTCCTGCGGCGGGAAGGCGTTGGTGATGATCGACAGCGTCGCGGGCATCATGAGCGCCGAGCCGACTCCCTGCACGGCCCGCCATGCGACCAGCCAGGTGTCGTTCGGCGAGAAGCCGATGGCGGCGCTGGAGCCGGCGAAGACGACGACGCCGGCGAGGAAGACTTTGCGCCGGCCGAACAGGTCGCCCAGGCGCCCGCCGGTGACGAGCAGCACGGCGAAGGAGAGCGTGTAGGCGTTGACGGTCCACTCCAGCGAGGAGGTCGACGCGTCGAGGCTGCGCTGGATGGACGGCAGCGCGACGTTGACGACGGTGTTGTCGAGCATGATCATGAACAGCGCGAAGCACATCGCGCCGAGCGCCCACCAGCGGCGGTTGCCGTCGTGCATCTGCAGGGATCGAATTCGCTCAGCCATCTATTTCCTTCTATTTATTTATCGATGGGTCGGTAGGCGGCGATGTCCTCGCGCCGAGTGAGAATCAGGTCGAGCGCGTGCTGCAGCGCGTCGGCCTCCTCGTCGGCGAGCGAGCTCATCAGCTCCTGCAGCGCCGACAGGCGTCCCTCGTTGAGCGCCTGCGGGACGGCTCGCCCGGCGTCGGTCAGCCCGACGCGCTTCATGCGCCGGTCCGCCGCGTCCTCGTCGCGCCGCACGAAGCCGCGCTCGAACAGCCCGTCGACGGCGCGGCTCATGGCCGCCAGCGACACGCCCAGCGACTCCGCCAGCGCCTTCACCGAGCGCTCCTCGCCGTCGGCGTCGAGCGCGCACAGCGCCTTGATCTGCGTGAACGACAGGTCCAGCTCGGCGATCATGTTGAACGTGCCCACGTTGGCCGTGCGCATCAGGTAGCTCGCCAGCGCGGCCATGTCGCGCGAAAGGGACTCGCGATCGGTCGACGCAGCTACGGTATTTGCTTGCATCAGCGCAAGTATATCTACCGCGCAATCATTGCATCTGTGACGTGGGTCACATATGGGTCACTGCACTGGGACGCCAGTTGCGCCCGCCGTTCGCCAGGCCTCGCGCATCGGCTCCCGGTAGAACGCGATCAGCGGCACGGCGACGAGCAGCAGCACGGCCTCATCGAAGGGCCCTGGAATCGGCAGCAAGCCCAATCCCCCCGCCCACCTGAGTGGTCTGGGAATTCGCTTGTCCCGCACGACGAGAGCGGTCGCCGCCAGAGCTTGTGAGGCGAGAGCACGGATCGTCCGCACGGCTCGGGCGAACTCGCTAGACACCGAAGGGCAGCTCGACCACGACGGCCGTCGCGCCGGGCTCGCCGACCGTGACGCTCGCGCCGGGCTCGGCCTCGCGGCGCACGAGCGCCAGCGCGATCGGGCCGAGCGTGGGGGAGACGACGGCGCTGCCGATGTGGCCGACGCTGCGCTCCCCTAGGCGCAGCTCCTCACCCGTCGTCGCCGGCGCCGACAGGCGCAGCCCGCGCAGGTGGCGATTGGGCTTGCCCTTGTAGTAGAGGCGCGCGACCGTCTCCTGTCCGACGTAGCAGCCCTTGGTGAAGCTCACGGCGCGCTCGTTCAGCCCAGCCTCCTGCGGGATCGTCGTGTCGTCCATGTCGACGCCGAAGCGCGGGCGGCCCGACTCCACGCGCAGGCACTCGGCCGCCTGCGCGGAGACGGCGCGCGCGCCGCGCTCGACCAGGGCGCTCGCCAGGCGCGCGGTGTCGAGCGCGTCGCAGATCAGGTCGACGCCCACGTCCGTACGCACGGCCAGCGCCGCGACGCCGTCTACCGACACGCGCGCGTTTGCGTGCTCGGGGGCTCCGGCGAGCCGCCCGACACCGCCGGCCTGCGCGGCGGACCCGTCGTCGCCGAGCGCCGGGAGCGCCGCTGGGCCGATCAGCGACAGCATGCCGCGCTCCAGCGTGCGCTTGTGCAGTTCCACGTCGAAGCCGATCTTGTAACGGCGGACCATGTCGAACAACGCCTGCAGCGCCGTGCGCTCGGTGTCCAGCAGCAGTTCCGTCGGCGGACCCTGCTCGTCGGCTTGGTCGCCGGGTGCGCTGACGGCGAGGATGCGCACGTCGCCGAGCATCTTGCCCTTAACCGTGAGGAACGCCGCATAGCGCCCTTCGCCTGCTCGCAGGTCGGCCAGCTCGTTGGTCACCTGGCCGTTTAGGAACTCCAGCGCCCCGCCGCCCGTCAGCGCGAGCTTGCCGCGCTCGGAGCGGTCGAGCAGGCCGCAGCCCTCCCTCAGCGCGCGCTGCTCGTCGCCGGCCAGGTCTGTCTCCGTCGCGGCCATTCTCCGAGCATAGCCACGCTAGGCTTGCTCGCAATGGGCCTCGCGGACAGCTTCCAGCAGATCGTCGACTCGCTTCCCGACGACTGGACGGACCTGGAGCTGGACATGCGCCTGGCCGACGAGTCTCGCTACGTCGAAGCGGCGCTGTACCTGACGACATGCAACGCGCGCCCCTACTCGCGCCACGACTGGCACTGGCGCCTGCTGATCGCCCATCGCTTCGGGCACGCCGCCTCGGCGCAAACTGTCCACGGTGCGCTGGCGCTGCTGGACGACGCGGGGATCGAGGCGGAGATGGTCGTGCGCCAGACGCGCAGCGGGCGCGCGGAGGTCACGCAGGGGTGGGGGCGGCCGCAGTCGGCGCGCGAGGAGTTCCGCAGGCTGCGAGCGCAGTAGCCGATGGCCCGCGTGCTCGCGCTCGTCCCGGACCTGCTGTTCGGCTCGCGCGTGCAGGGCTCGCTGGCGGCGGCCGGCGACGAGGTCGAGCTGATCGGCGATGTGCCGCAGTTGCGCGAGCGCCTATCGGCCCCTGAGGAGGCGCGCGCGCAGGTGCTGATCGTCGATCTGACCGACGCGCAGCTCGACGGCGCCGCGGTGCGCGAATCGCTGGCTGAGCATGGGCTGCTGGAGGGGGTAAAGACGCTCGCCTTCTACTCGCACGTCGACGTCGAGACGGGGCAGCGCGCGCGCGAGGCCGGCTTCGACCTCGTGGTGGCGCGCTCGCGCATGGCGCGCGAGGGCGCCGAGCTGGTCGCGCGGCTCGCCGGCGAGCGCTGAGCGGCCTGCGCCCGCCGCGACGTGCCCGCCGAGCTTCGCCGAGGCCGCTACGCGGCGGTCGCGCCGGCGGAGTCGCCGGCCTGCGCGATGGCCCGTTCGCCGGAGGGGCGCTCGCGCCGGAGCACGAGGGGGTGCTCGGGCGAGGCGCCCGGACCGGGCAGAGCGCGCGAGTCGCGCGCGCTCATCGGCTTGCCGCACTTCTCGCAGATGCGGTGCTCGTCGACGCGCCCGCCGCAGCCGCGGTGTTCGAGCACGACGGCCGGCCCGCCGGCGGGTGGGGTGTGGCGGTCGCCCCACTGCATCAGCGAGACGACTGTCGGCCACAGGTCGATGCCCTTCTCGGTCAGGCGGTACTCGTAGCGCGGGGGGCGCTCCTGGTAGGGGATGCGCTCGAGCACACCCTGCCCGATCAGCCGCTGCAGGCGCGCCTGCAGCACGTTGCGGGCGATGCCGAGGTTCGCCTGGATCTGGTCGAAGCGGCGCAGCCCGAGGAACACGTCGCGCACGATCAACAGCGACCAGCGCTCGCCGACGACCTCGAGCGCGCCGGCGATGCTGCATGTCTGCGTCTTGTAGTCGTTGCCGAGCATCTCGACGTCCAGCATAGCCGTGTTAGTTGCATCACACAACCCTTGTGGTAAGGTGCGTTGCGTCATGCAACTTAAGGGGCTTGCAATGCAACGGAAGTGGATCGTCTCCCTGATCGTGTGCGTCGGCGTGTTCATGTCGAGCCTCGACCTGTTCATCGTCAACATCGCCTTCCCGGCGGTCGGCAGGCACTTCGGCGGCGCCTCGCTCAGCTCGCTGTCGTGGATCCTCAGCGGCTACGCGATCGTGTTCGCGGCACTGCTGGTGCCGGCCGGGCGCTGGGCGGACGCGTTCGGGCGAAAGCGCGCCTTCCTGCTCGGCCTGGCGGTGTTCGTGGCCTCGAGCGCGGCCTGCGCGGTGGCGCCCTCCGTCGACTTCCTGATCGGCGCGCGCGTTGCACAGGCGATCGGCGGCGCGCTGATGCTGCCGACGTCGCTCGGGTTGATGCTGCCCGAGTTCGCCCCTCACGAGCGCCACGTGGCGATCGGCGCATGGGCGGCGACCGGCGGCATCGCCGCCGCCTCCGGCCCGCCGCTCGGCGGGCTGCTCGTGCAGGCGGATTGGCGCTGGGTGTTCCTCGTCAACGTTCCCGTTGGGCTGCTCGGGCTGGGCTTTGGCCTGCGCCTGCTGTCCGAGCGCCGCGAGCGCAGCGCGCTGCGACCGGACCTGCTCGGAGCGAGCGCGCTGATCGTCGCGACCGGCGCGCTCGTCGTGGCGATCGTCAAGGGGCACGAATGGGGCTGGGGCTCGGTGAGCGTGATGGCGCCGCTGATCGTCACGGTCGTGTTGCTGCCGCTGATCTGGCGGCGCTCGGAACGCCACGTGGCGCCGGTCGTCGAGCCGGCGATGCTGCGCGTGCGCACGTTCGGCCTGGCCGTCGGCGCGTCGCTGCTGTTCTTCGCCGGCTTCGGAGCGATGCTGCTCTCGGGCGTGCTGTTCCTCACGGGCGTTTGGCGCGAGAGCGTGCTGACGGCCGGGCTGATGCTGTTCCCAGGGCCGGCGATGGCGACGGCCTTCAGCATTCCTTCGGCGCGGCTCGGCGCCAGCCTCGGCTACCGCCTGCCGGGAGTCGCGGGCGCGCTGATCTTCGCCGGGGGCTCGATCTGGTTCATCGCCCGCACGGGCGACACGCCGGCGTTCTGGTCGGAGTACCTGCCGGGGTCGCTGCTCACGGGCGCGGGCGTCGGGCTGGTGATCCCCACGCTGACCGGCGCGGGCGCCTCCTCGCTGGCGCCGGAGCGCTTCGCCACGGGCGCCGCCGTGCTGACGATGGGCCGCCAGATCGGCGTGGCGCTCGGCGTCGCCGTGCTGGTTGCCGTGCTCGGCACGGGCGCCAGCAGCGCGTCCGACTTCCACACGTCGTGGCTGATAACCGTCGCCGGCGGCCTCGCCGCCGGTCTCGCGCTGGCCGCGATCGGGCCGCCCGCGCTCCAGGCGGCGCGCGCGGGCGGTCCGGCGCGCCCGGCGATCTCAGAGCCGATCGCCGATGCGTTGATCGCGGAGCCGCTGATCGCAGAGTCGCGGATCGCAGAGGAGGCCGCATGAGCACGCCGATGGACGCACGCAACGCCGCGCAGGCGCAGGCAGCAGGCGCCGATCGGGCGGGGCCTGGAGCCCAGCCTCGGTTCGCGGCGGCGATGCGCACGCGCACGTTCAGCTGGCAGGACCCGGCGGCGACGGCGGCCGAGGGGCTGAAGCTGGCCGGAATCGACTACATCCGCGCGATCCAATCCGGCGAGCTGCCGCCGCCGCCGATCGCGAAGCTGCTGGACATGCAGATCGTCGAAGCCGACGAGGGGCGCGCGGTGTTCGCGCTGGAGCCGGCCGAGTGGATGTACAACCCGATCGGCATGGTCCACGGCGGCATCGCGGCGACGATCCTCGACTCGTGCATGGGCTGCGCCGTGCACACGACGCTCCCCGCCGGCGTCGGCTACACGACGACAGACGTGCAGCTGCGCTACATCCGCGCGATGGGCGGCGCCACCGGGCGCGTGCTCGCCGAGGGGCGTGTCGTGCACGCCGGGCGGCGCACGGCGACGGCCGAGGGGCGCGTGTTCACAGAGGCCGAGGACACGCTGATCGCGCACGGCAGCGCCGGCTGCGCGATCCTGCGCTGACAGCGAAGCTGTCGTCGGTCGGGCTGACCTGCCAGCTGAGGCATTCGAGCAGGGCGGGGCGCGGGCTCGGGCCCCGCGCTCGGCGCCGGGCGGGGCGCTCAGCTCGCCTCGGGCGCGGGCGCGCGTCCGATCTCGGCGAGTTCGCCCTCGCTGGGTTCCAGCGGCACGATCGCGCCGTTGGGGACGCGCTGTCCGTAGGGCAGCCAGCGGCCGATGCGCACAGACAGGGCGGCACGAATGACCATGCCGTGGCAGACGACGAGCGCGGGCAGTGGACCCTGCTCGACCTCATCCAGGACGGCGCCGACGCGCTGCTCCTGCGCGACGAAGGACTCGCCGCCCGGGAACGCGAAGTCGGGGTCGGCGTTGGCGAAGGCCGCGAACAGCTCGGGCGCTTCGGCGCTTACGTCAGCGAACGTGCGGTCGGTCCAGTCGCCGGCGTCGGTCTCCATCAGGCGCGCGTCCTCGCGCGGCTGCAGCCCGATCCGCGCGGCGACGGCGTCGGCGGTTTCGCGCGCGCGCCGCAGCGGGCTGCACCACAGCTCGGCGAAGCCGTAGGCGAGAGCCCGCTCGGCGAGCTCGACGGCCTGCTCGCGCCCGAGCTCATCCAGCGCGACCGCCTGCTGGCCCTGAAAGCGACCCTCCTTGTTGTAGGCGGTCTGCCCGTGCCGGGCGAGATAGACGCCGCCGCAGGAGCGCGTGGTCAGGATCGGTCGAAGCGGTCGAGGTTCATGACCTTGTCCCAGGCGGCGACGAAGTCGCGCGCGAACTTCTCCTTGGCGTCGTCGCAGGCGTAGACCTCCGCCAGGGCCCTCAGCTCCGAGTTCGAGCCGAACACGAGGTCGACCGACGTGGCGGTCCACCTCGGCTCGCCCGTCGCGCGATCGCGCCCCTCGTAGACGCTCTGAGCCGAGCCGTTGCCGTTCGAGCCCGACGCCCGCCACTCCGTGCCCATGTCGAGCAGGTTGACGAAGAAGTCGTTGGTCAGGGCTTCCGGCCGGTCGGTGAGGACGCCGTGCTGAGATTGCCCGTGGTTCGCGTTCAGCGCGCGCATGCCGCCGACCAGCGCCGTCATCTCCGGAGCGGTCAGCCTCAACATGAAGGCGCGCTCCAGCAGCCCGTGCTCCAGCGCCAGCGGCTCTCCGGCGCGAATGTAGTTGCGAAAGCCGTCGACGGTCGGCTCGAGCACCGCGAAGGACTCCACGTCGGTCTGCTGCTGCGATGCGTCCGTGCGTCCCGGCGCGAAGGGCACCGAGATCTCGTGCCCGGCGTTCTTGGCCGCCTGCTCGACGGCCGCGCATCCGCCGAGCACGATCAGGTCGGCCAGCGACACCCGCCTCGCACCGGCCTGCGAGTCGTTGAACTCCTGTTGGATCTGTTCGAGCGCCTGCAGCGCCCCGGCGAGCTCGGCGGGTTCGTTGGCCTGCCAGTCCTTCTGCGGCGCGAGGCGAATCCGCGCGCCGTTGGCCCCGCCGCGCTTGTCGGTGCCGCGAAACGACGACGCCGCAGCCCACGCCGTCGCGACGAGCCGCGAGATCGACAGCCCCGAGGCGAGGATCTTCTCCTTCAGCGCCGCGACGTCGGCCGCGCCGATTGGCTCGCCCTCGGCCGCGGGGACGGGGTCCTGCCACAGCTGCGGCTCCGCGATCCATGGGCCGAGATAGCGCGACACCGGTCCCATGTCGCGGTGCAGCAGCTTGTACCAGGCCTTGGCGAACGCCTCCGCGAGCTCGTCCGGGTTCTCGTAGAAGCGTTTCGAGATCGGCGCGTAGGTCGGGTCGAGCTTCAGCGCCAGGTCCGTCGTCAGCATCATCGGCTTCAGCCGCCCGGCGGGGTCATGCGCGTCCGGCACGGTGCCCTCGGCCTCGGGATTCTTCGGCGTCCACTGCTTCGCCCCGGCCGGACTCTCGGCGAGCTCCCAGTCGTACTCGAAGAGGTTCTGCAGGAAGCCGTTGTCCCACTTCGTCGGCTCGTTCGTCCACGCGCCCTCCGGCCCGCCGGTGAGCATGCGCACGCCGTTTCCGTTGCGCTGCAGGCTGCCCTTCCAGCCGAGGCCCTGCTGCTCGATCGGCGCGCCCTCGGGCTCCGGTCCGACCGTGCTCGGATCGATGGCGCCGTGGGTCTTGCCGAACGTGTGCCCGCCGACGATCAGCGCGACCGTCTCCTCGTCGTTCATCGCCATGCGGCGGAACGTCTCGCGGATGTCATGCGCGGCGGCGAGCGGGTCGGGGTTGCCGTTGGGACCCTCCGGGTTGACGTAGATCAGGCCCATCTGCACGGCCCCGAGAGGCTTTGCGAGCTCGCGCTCGCCGCTGTAGCGCTCGTCGCCGAGCCATGCGTCCTCGGGGCCCCAGAAGATCTCGTCGGGCTCCCAGATGTCCTCGCGCCCGAAGCCGAAGCCGAAGGTCTGAAAGCCCATCGACTCCATCGCGACGTTGCCGGTGTAGACGAGCAGGTCGGCCCAGGAGATCTTGCGGCCGTACTTGCGCTTGATCGGCCACAGCAGCCGGCGCGCCTTGTCCAGGCTCGCGTTGTCGGGCCAGCTGTTCAGGGGCGCGAAACGCTGCGCGCCCTGGCCGCCGCCGCCGCGGCCGTCGGCGATGCGGTAGGTGCCGGCGGCGTGCCAGCTCATGCGGATGAACAGCGGGCCGTAGTGGCCGTAGTCGGCCGGCCACCAGTCCTGCGAGGTCGTCATCAGCTCGATCAGGTCGCGCCGCAGCGCCTCGAGGTCGAGCTTCGCGAACTCCTTGGCGTAGTCGAAGCCCTCGCCCATCGGGTCCGAGAGGGGCGAGTTGCGGCGCAGCACGCTGAGGTCGAGCCGGTTGGGCCACCAGTCGTGGTTCGTCCTCGGGCGGTGCGCCTCGGCAGTCGGGCTCGGGATCGCCGGGTTCTCGCTCTCGCTGACGCTTTCAGTCATGTCGTTCCTGTCCCTTTCTGCTCAATGCTCAACGGTGCCGCTGCTGGGTCGTTGCTCGCCGCGTTGGCCAGGCGCCGCGCGCTCGGCGAGCACGAGGGTATCCATGGAAGCACGATCGGGTCGCACGCCGGTCACGGACGCGCGCTCAGCCGTGGAACACGGCCTCGACATTGTGTCCGTCGGGGTCGAGCACGAAGGCGCCGTAGTAGCCCTCGCCGTAGTGCGGCCGCGGGCCCGGCGGGCCGTGTTCGCGGCCGCCGGCCGCCAGCGCGGCAGCGTGGAAGGCGTGCACCTGCTCGATCGAGTCGGCCGCGAAGGCCACGTGGACGGGGGCGCCGACGTCGTAGTCGGTGGAGATCGCGAAGTCCATCTTCTCGGCGCTGCCGAACTCGATCTCGCTCGGCAGCACATCGCTTGTGTTCGTTTCGTCGAAGCCGAGCGGCGCGAGCGCCCGCAGGTAGAAGTCGCGGCTGCGCTGCAGGTCGCTGACGCCGATCGTGATGTGGTCGAGCATGACCCTGCGTTCGGGCATGGGGGAGTGATACCCGACCGTCATAGACTCCAGCCATGCGACGCAGGGTGACCTTCTCGCGCAACCTGACGCTGTCGCTGTCACGCACCTGCCAGTGCTACTGCAAGTACTGCGCGTTCGCCACGCACCAGGCCCACCTCTACGCGCCGGAGCAGGTGATCGAGATCCTCGACGGCGCGGCGCGCCGCCAGGTCAAGGAGCTGCTCGTGCTGACCGGCGAGAAGCCCGAGGTCAACCCGCAGGTCGCCGCGCGCCTGGCCGAGCACGGCCACGAGGACTTCACGTCCTATGTCGTCTGGACGTGCGAGCGCGCGCTCGATCGCGGCCTGCTGCCGCACACCAACCTCGGCGTGCTATCGCGTGAAGACCTGGCGCGTCTGCGCGAGGTGACGGCGTCGCAGGGCCTGATGCTGGAGTCGATCTCCGAGCGCCTGATGCAGACCGTGCACGCCGGCTCGCCGACCAAGCACCCGCAGCGGCGGCTGGAGACGATCCGCGCGGCCGGCGAGCTGAAGATCCCCTTCACGAGCGGCGTCCTCGTCGGCATCGGCGAGTCCGAGCAGGAGCGAGCGCAGTCGCTGCAAGCGCTGGCGGCGGTGCACGCCGAGCACGGCCATCTGCAGGAGGTGATCCTGCAGAACTTCGTGCCCCACCAGCGCTACTACGGGCAGGAGCCGGCCGAGATCGCCGACGCGGCGGCGCGTGCCTACTGGCGCACGGGCGTCGGCGACGAGGACGGCGCGGGCGCCGAGCAGGGCACCGGCGGAGCGCTCGCGCGCCCCAGCCTGCCGCTGCCCGACTGGGCGTGCCCGGTGTCGATCGAGGACATGAAGCGCCTGATCGCCGAGGCGCGCCGGCTGATGCCCGACGTGGGCATCCAGGTCCCGCCGAACCTCGCCGACTGGTGGGGCGAGCTGGTGGCGGCCGGCGCGACCGACCTCGGCGGCCTGAGCGCCAACGGCGACCACATCTCGCCCGAGCACCCGTTTCCCTCGCCGCATCAGGTGCGCAAGCAGCTGCAGCGCGACGGCTTCGCGCTGACCGAGCGCCTGTGCGTCTATCCCCGGTACATCGACCCCGAGTGGATCGCCGACGGAGTGCTCGACACGATCAAGGCCAAGTACTGGAGCTTCATCCCGCGACGCGGCTCGGGACGCACCGAGCCGCCGGCGCCGATCCGCCGCGACCTCGTGCCCGCGGCGATCGAGCGCGGCCGCGACGGCCTGGCGCTGAGCGCCGACGAGCTGACGGCGCTGTTCGCCGAGACGCGCGCGGAGGCGATCGAGGAGATGCGCGAGGCCGCCGACGAGCTGCGCGCGGAGCTGGCGGGGGAGACGGTCACGTTCGTGGTCAACCGCAACATCAACGTGTCCAACGTCTGCACCGTCGGCTGCGCCTTCTGCGGCTTCGGCCAGGGCAAGCGCTCGCCCGACGCCTACGAGCACGATCGCGAGGAGTTCGCGCGGCGCGTGCACGAGGCGGTCGACTACGGCGCCAGCGAGCTGTGCATCCAGTCGGGCATCCACCCGGACTGGACGCTGGAGGACTATCTCGGCTGGCTGCGCTTGGCCAAGCAGCTTGCGCCGCAGCTTCACCTGCACGCATACAGCCCGATGGAGATCGCGCACATGTGCGACATCTCAGAGTTGCCGCCGAGCGAGGTCTTCGCGCAGCTGCGCGACGCCGGCCTGGGCTCGACGCCGGGCACCGCCGCGGAGGTGCTGCACGACGGCGTGCGCGAGCGCATCTCGCCGAACAAGCTGCCGGTGGCGCGCTGGGTGCAGATCATCGAGGCTTCGCACGAAGCCGGCCTGCGCTCGACATCGACGGTCATGTTCGGGCACATCGAGGAGCCGTGGGAGCTGGCCGAGCACATGCGCGTCGTGCGCGAGCTGCAGCAGCGCACCGGCGGGATCACCGAGTTCGTGCCGCTGTCGTTCATCCCGTTCCAGACGCTGCTGGGGCGCACCCACGGGGTGCAGGAGATCTCTCGCGAGGAGAACCTCAAGCACACCGCCGTCTTCCGCCTCGCGCTGGGGCGCACGATCCCGAGCCTGCAGGCCTCCTGGGTGAAGATGGGCCTGGACGTGGCCACCGAGTCGCTGCGCTGGGGCGTCAACGACCTCGGCGGCACGTTGATGGAGGAGTCGATCAGCCGGCTGGCCGGCAGCTACCACGGCACCAGGCTCGACCCCGACGAGCTCGTCGCCGCGGCGCACCGCGCCGGGCGCCCCGCCGCCGAGCGCACGACGCTCTACGAGCTGCGCCGCCGCTACGAGCTGCCGCTCGCCGCCTGAGCGTCGAGGAAGCGCTCCATCGCCTCCAGCAGCATGCGGTTGTAGCTGACGCCGACCTGCAGGCTCGCGCGCACTCCCTGCCACAGCGGGTCGTCGCCGACCGCCTCGAGGTAGCCCTCGAGCTCTGCCAGCTTGGCCCGGTGCCACTCGCTTCGCGTCTTCAGGATCGGCACGGGATCGCCGCCGGCGAAGATCTTCAGCACGCCTTCTTCGCGCAGCTGCGGCGGCGCGAGCTCGGGTGAGTTCGCCCACGCCTTGAGCGCGTCGCGGCCCTCGTCGGTCAGCGCGTAGAGCTTGCGTCGCCGCCCGCCCTGCTCCTGCTGCTCGGTCAGCAGCCCGGCGGCCGCCAGGCGCGCCGGTTCGGCGTAGAAGGTCGTGTGCGGGACCGGCCAGAAGTTCTCGATCGAGCGTTCCAGCGCCTGCTTGAGGTCGTAGGGCGTGGCCGGCCCTGCGAGCTCCAGCAGGCTGAGAACGGCGTATGAGGTTCCCGTCAATCGAATCGGTTTGCTTGGAATCGGTTTGCTTGCCATAGTTCTTTCTGTATAGTACGCTTAGAACCATAGCCCAGGGACCGCTCCACACCGGGAAAGCCGACGAAGGAGTTGACAGCATGAGCGACAGCTCGCAGCGAAACGACATCATCTCGACCGGCTACGACGCAGTGATCGTGGGCGCGAGCCTCGCCGGCTGCGCCTCGGCGATCATGCTCGCACGCGAGGGCGCGCGGGTCGCGCTCGTCGAGCAGCGTCCCGACGCCTCCGCATACAAGAAAATCTGCTCGCACTACGTCCAGTCCTCGGCCGTGGCGACGCTCGAACGGCTGGAGCTGCTGCAGCCGATGCTCGACGCGGGCGCCGTGCGCTCGCGCGCGCGGCTGAACACGCCGTGGGGCTGGGTCGAGCCGCCCGCCAAGAGCTCCGTTCCCAGCGGCGTGAACCTGCGCCGCGAGGTGTTCGACCCGCTGATTCGCCAGGCCGCGGCGGACACGCCGGGCGTGGAGCTGATCCTCGGACACAAGGTGACGGAGCTGCTGCGCGAGGGCGAGGTCGTCTGCGGCGCGCTCGCGCGCAACACCGCGGGCGAGCAGCTGCGCATGCGCGCGAAGCTCGTCGTCGGCGCCGACGGGCGCGGCTCGCACGTCGCCGGGCTGGCCGGCGTGGCCAGCAAGCGCGTGCGCCACGGCCGCGTCGCCTACGGCGGCTACTTCGAGGGCCCGGCCCCCGCCGGCTCGCCGGACGCCTCGCTGTGGCTGCTGGACCCCGACATGGCGGCCGCCTTCCCGACCGACGACGGCCTGACGTTCTATGCGGCGATGCCCGTCAAGGAGCACGCCGAGGCCTTTCGCGGCGACCCGGCCAAGGCGCTGGTGGCGATGCTCGAGCGCCTGCCCGACGCACCCCCGATCGCCGCGTCGCGCCTCGTGCAACCGGTGCAGGGCAAGCTCGACATGACGAACGTCGCCAACACGCCCACCGCACCGGGCCTGGCGCTCGTGGGCGACGCCGCGCTGGCGATCGACCCGCTGTGGGGCGTCGGCTGCGGCTGGGCGCTGCAGTCGGCGCAGTGGCTCGCCGACAGCGTCTCACCGGCGCTGAGTGGCTCTGAGCCGCTGGCGCGCGCGCTGAAGCGCTACCGCCGCCGCCACGCGCGCGCGCTGCGCGGTCACGCGGCGATGATCTACGCCTACGCGGGCGGGCGCAAGTTCGACCCTGCGGAGCGGATGCTGTTCTCGGCGGCCGTCTACGACGAGGGCGTGGCGCGGGTGATGGAGGCGTTCGGCTCGCGCAACATCGGCCCGGCGCGGATGCTCCTGACCGGCGCGCCGCGCGCGCTGGCGGTGCACGCGCGCCGCTCGCTCTCGCGTGGCCGCAGCGGGCGCTCGCGGCCGGTCGTCGTCTCCGCGGGCGCCGGCGGCGACGCCGCGCCGGGTGCGCGATGAGCCCCCTGCGACGCACGCTGAGCGTCGCCGGCACGCAGGCGCCGATGATCGAAGCCGGTCCGGCCGATGCGACCGAGGCGGTCGTGTTCGTGCACGGCAACCCCGGCTCGTCCAGCGACTGGACGGCGCTCGTCGACGCGACAGGCGCCGTCGGCCGCGCCGTGGCGGTCGACATGCCGGGCTTCGGCAAAGCGCACGCGCCGGCGGCCTTCGCCTACGACGTCGACTCCTATGCGCGCTTCCTGGAGGCGGCGCGCGGCGAGCTGGGCATCGAGCGCGTGCACCTCGTCGTGCACGACTTCGGCGGCCCTTTCGGGCTGCTCTGGGGCCTTTCGCATCCCGACCGCTGGGCGAGCGTCGTGCTGATGAACGTCGGCGTGATGCCCGGCTACGAATGGCATTCGCTGGCCAAACGCTGGCGCACGCCCGTGCTGGGCGAGCTGTTTCACGCGTTCATTCCCCGCGCTGCGTGGCGCCGGGAGATGCAGAGGAACAACCCCCAGGGCCTGCCGGGCGAGTTCGTGGACAAGATGTACGACGACTACGACCGCGAGACGCGGCGGACCGTGCTGAAGCTCTACCGCAACACGCCCGACCCGGGCGACACCGCCCAGGAGCTCGGCTCGGCGCTCGCGCAGCTGCGCAAGCCCGCGCTCGTGATCTGGGGCGCCAGCGATCCGTTTCTCAGCGTCGACTACGCCGAGGGGCAGCGTCAGTTCTTCGACGTGCAGGAAGTGGCGATCCTGCCCGAGAGCGGGCACTGGGCCTTCCAGGACGACCCCGAGCGCGTCAGGGAGCTGGTCGTCGCGTTCCTGCGGCGCCAGCTCGCGCCCGCGCGCGCAAGCGCGGCCGGCTAGCGGAACAGGTCCTCCTCCAGCGGGCGCAGCAGCGCCGCCGCGCCGGGTCCGTCGTCGTCGCTGAGGTAGCGCTCCAGCCCCTCGACGACGACGACCGGCTCGCGCGAGTCCTTGGCGCGCGCCAGCTCGGCGACGGCGCCGGCGGCGTCGGCGACGGCCAGCCACGTGGCCTGCAGGCGCATGCCGCGCGCGTCGCTGCGCCCGCGCCAGTCGTCCAGCGGCTGCATGCCGGCGAGCCCGATGGCGACGTCGAGCTGGCCGTGGCGCCACGCGCGCCCGAAGCTGTCGGTGATCAGCACGGCGACGCTCGCTCCGGTCAGCTCGCGCAGGCGCGCGCGGATGCGCCGCGCCGAGCCGTCGGGGTCGCGCGGCAGCAGGATCAGCGTGTGCTCCTCCGCGGCGTTGGAGGCGTCGACGCCGGCGTTGGCGCAGACGAAGCCGTGTCGCGTGCGGCAGATCAGCACGCCGCGCTCGGCGCGCACGACCTGCACGGCCTCGTCCAGCACCACCTGGATCACCCGCGGGTCGCGCTGCTGGCCGGTGGCCGCCGCCTGCGCGGCCAGCTGCACGGCGCGGGCGCTCGGTTGGACGTCGCCGAGCGCCGCGACGGCGCCCTCGGCCTTGGACACTGCCTTGTGCGCGATCACGACGAGCTGCCCGTCGCGCAGCGGCTCGTCCGCGCCGGCGGCATCGGAGATCAGCCGCGCGAGGTCGTCGCCTGCGCGCAGCTCGGGCAGGCCGCCGAGGGCGCGAGCGTGAAGGCTTGCCACGACGTCTGCGCCCGCTCAGTCGCCGTTGGCGACGGACACGATGTTCGCCCGCTCGGGCTGGCCGAGCAGCGCGCGCGTGTGGGCCGCCGGCGCATCGCTCGCGTCCAAACGCTCGCGCAGGGCTGCCAGGTCGGCGCCGGTGTCGATGTCCAGCAGCAGCGATGGGGGACGCAGCACGCGAGCGCCCACGCCCGCCGCGAGCGCGAGCTCGCGATGGCGCGCACAGCTGTCGGGGCCGAAGCTGGGCGCGATCGCGTCGGGCGGGCACAGCAACAGCCCGTTGGTGCCGGTGCCGTGACGGTCGGGCACGATCACGACCTGCGCCGCGCCGTCGGCGCCGCTCGCGCCCGCCGCATCGCCGGCGAGCAGCGCGTCGAGCTCGTATGGGTCGAGCGCGGGGCAGTCGCCAGGAATGCACAGCACGCGCTCGACGCCATCGGCCAGCGCGCGGCGCACGCCGAGCGTGACGGCGGCGGACTGGCCGAGCTCGTCGTCGTCGGGCACGAGCACAGCGCCGTGCTCGCGCGCGATCTGCGTCAGGCTCGGCTCGCAGGTGACGACGTACGTGCGATCGACCGCTGCGGCCTGCGCGAGCGCGCCCAGCACGTCGGCGACCATCGCGCGCGCGAGCTGTCCGCGCAGGCCGTCGGCGACGCTCGCGCCGAGGCGTGACTTGGCCAGCGCGAAGCGCTTTACCGGAAGGATCGCCGCGGTGCGCATGTGCCCGCAGACGATAGTGAGCGTCGGCGGGCGCTCACCAGCCGAGCAGCATCAGCCCGACGGTCACGCCGGGCCCGATCGTGACCATCAGCCCGCGCTCGCCCGCCTGGGGCCGGTCGCGCTCGATCGCGTCCTTGAGCACGTAGAAGATCGCCGGCGTGCCGACGTTGCCGTGGTCGGCCAGCGCCCGCCAGCTCGTCGCCACGTCGTCGTCTGAGAGCGCCAGCGCGCCCTGCACGTTCTCGATGATGCGCCGGCCGCCCGGGTGCACGATCCAGTGGTCGATGTCCGGCCTTGCCAAGCGGTTGTGGCGCAGAAAGCCCGCGACGATCTCATCGAGCCCGGCGCCGGCGAGGTCGGGCAGCTCGCGCGCGAGCTGCAGGTAGCCCTCGTCCTCTGTCAGCTGCATGTTGACGGCGTCGAGCGTGCCGCCGATCTGGTGGACCTGCGAGGCGAGGATCGCCGGCCCGTGCGCGCGCGCGTCGCCCGAGAGCAGCGCGGCCGCGCAGCCGTCGCCGAAGATCGCCGAGGCGACGATCTTGGCCTTGCTGTCGGCGGGCGAGGTGGGCATCAGCCCGCTCATGCTCTCCGCCGCCACGATGAGCGCCTGCTTGTGCGGGTGCTCGCGCAGCGCCTGGCCGGCGAGGCGCATCAGCGGCACGGCGCTCGCGCAGCCGACGCCGGTGATGTGGTACTTGTCGGTCGTCGGCGCCATCCCGAAGTGCTCGATCAGGCGGTGCGCCAGCGTCGGGCCGCCGAGCGAGTACAGGGTGGCGGTGACGACCGTGCCGATCTGCAGCGGATCGACCTGCAGCTGCTCGACGGCATCGACGGCGTGCGCCATCAGCTCGCGCTCGATCTGCTCGCTGCGGCCCTGCAGCGTGCGTCCGAGGAAGTCCTCGCTGAGGTCGAGGTTGCGGCGCTCGACGCCGCAGCGCGCGAAGATGCCTTCGGCGAACTCGTCGCCTGCGAGCCCGAGGCCCGCGAGCGCCTGCTCCTGCGTGAGCACGGTCGGCCCGTCGGACAGCGTCAGGCCGCTGATCCGCGGACCCTCGCCGCGTCGGCGGTTGCGCCTGGCGGCGATCGGGTCGGCTACGGTCGAGTGGCCGCCGTAGCGGTGCAGGCCGGTGGACAAGGGCGTGGCTCCTTCGTGAGGGGTGGGGCGTCTGCGCATGGACGCCGGGCCTTGACGATAGGAGCAAAAACAGCCCATTAGCGGCCTGGATGCGCCGTTCTTAGGAACTTCTTCGCGTACGATCGACGCCGATCTGCTGCGATGCGCACGTGATTTCGCGGCCGATCGGCCGTTTCCCGCCACCGAGGAGGAGCAGATGAGGCTGATAGGCGCAGGGCTGCCACGCACGGGCACGTTGACGCAGAAGCTCGCGCTGGAGCAGCTTGGTCTGGGCCCTTGCTACCACTGGGTCAACGTGATCGCCGACCTCGACCAGGTCGGGCTGTGGGACCGCGCGCTGGACGGCGAGGCCGTGTGGGACGAGGTGTTCGCCGGGCACGGGTCGACGGTCGACTGGCCGGGCGGCTACTTTTACCGCGAGCTGATCGACGTCTATCCGCAGGCCAAGGTGCTGCTCAGCGTGCGCGACCCGGAGTCCTGGGAGCGCAGCTTTCGCGAGACGATCTGGACGATGAGCTACGGCAGCTCGCTGATGCCGCTGCTGGCGCACGCGCGGGCGCAGGTCGACCCCCGCTTCGAGCGCTACCTGGCGCTCGTCGATCGCATGTTCTGGGGCCCGCAGGGCACGTTCGCCGACGGCAACGCCGAGCCCGCGCAGCTGATCGAGCAGATGCAGCGCCACCACGAGCAGGTCAAGGCCGCGGTGCCGCCCGAGCGCCTGCTCGTGTGGGAGGTCGGCGAAGGCTGGGAGCCGCTGTGCGAGTTCCTCGACGTGCCGGTGCCCGACGGCCCGCTGCCGCATGCCAACGACCGCGGGGAATTCGTCCAGCGCGTGATCGGCGGCGCGATCGACACGCTCAACGCCTGGCGCGACGCCGCGCCGGCGCCGAGCTAGCAGGCGGCCGCCCGGCCCGCTTGGGCCGGCGCCGAGCTGGCAGGCGGCCGCCCGGCGCGCTTGGGCCGGCGCGCTTCAGCCGGCGAGCGCCAGCGCGAAGTCGAGCGTCTGCGCGGCCACGCGCGCACGCGCGGGCGCGTCGTCCATGCGCGTGTCCAAGCGCAGGCTGGGCAGCGGGCGCTCGGCGTCCTCGTCGGCGACGACGCCGTCGAGCAGGTCGCCGTAGAAGTCCGCGACGCCGCCGGCGCTGCATTCCAGCGCGGCGAACGCCATGAACGCGGCGGTCGGCCCCTTGAGCACCTGGCCGCCGACGATCGGGCTGACGGCGACGACCGGCGCGGCGGCCTGCGCCAGCGCCTCGCGAATGCCCGGCACGGCGAGGATCGGCGCGATCGAGGCGAGCGGGTTGGAGGGGCCGATGACGATCGCGCGCGCGCCGGCGATCGCCGCGAGCGCCTGCTCGGTCGGGCGCGCCTGCTCGGCGCCGCGGAACTCCAGGCCCTCGACGGGGCCGGCGGCGCGGTCGCGGATCATGAACTCCTGAAAGGAGCGCCAGCCATGCGCGCCGCGGACCCACGTGCGCACGGGATCGTCGGTCATCGGCAGCACGCGCGCGCGCACGCCGATGCTGCGGTTCAGCCGCGCCAGCGCGTCGGTGGCCGAGGCGCCCTCGGCGAGCAGGCGCGCGCGCTCGATGCACCAGGCCAGGTCGCGGTCGCCGAGGTTGAACCAGACGTCGGCTCCGAGCGCCCGCAGGGCGTCCATCACGACGAACGTGTCCTCGCGCAGCCCCCAGCCGCGCGCGTCGATCAGGTCGGCCAGCCAGAAGGAGATCAGGTCGGGGTCGGGCGAGACGTGCGCGCCGTAGACCTCGACGTCGTCGCCGGTGTTGGCGATCGCGACGAGGCGCTCGGGCGCGACGACGTCGGCCATGCCGCGCAGCAGCTTGGCGCCGCCGGTGCCGCCGGCGAGCACGACGACGTCGCCGTCGCGGTCAGGCGGGGTCACTCCCACGAGGGGTCGGGCAGGCCCGTCAGGCGGATGCCCGCGTGCGCCTTGTAGCGGCTGTTGACGCCGATCAGCAGCGCGGTCAGCGACTCGGTGATGCGCGACATCTCCAGGCGCCCCGAGTCGATGCAGCGCAGCCCGTCGATGCGCCCGATCAGGCGCGCGGCCGCACGCTTGTCCTCGCGCGAGTCGCCGCACAGCAGCACGTCTTGTTCGAGCGGGTGCTGCAGGTCGGTGAGCGAGGTGGCGCTGACGGTGTGCAGGCCGGAGACCACGCGCACGCCCTCGCCGGCCATCTCGGCGGCCTGCTCGGCGGCGGAGCCCTGCCACACGCCGAGCATGCGCGTGGCCTTGCCGCTGACCGCCGCGGCGAGCGGCACGGTGGCGTCGATCAGCAGCTTGCCCGGGGCAAGCGCCTCCCTGAGGTTGGTCAGCGTCTCGGAGTGGTTGCGAAAGGGCACGCTGAGGATGACCGTGTCGGCGGCGCGCGCGGCGTCGGCGTTGTCGTGGCCGGAGAACGAGCCGTCGGGGACGACGGCCTGCGCGCGCTGCGCCGTTTCCCGCGCGCGCGCGGCGTTGCGCGAGCCGATCGCGATCGGCACGCCTGTCCGACCGAGCCGCACGGCGAGGCCGAAGCCCAGCGCGCCGGAGGCGCCGATGATCGCGACGGGGTCGGCGGCCTCGGACGGCATGGCGGCGAGTATAGGCTTCGCACGGTGACGCTCCAGGGAAAGACGGCGCTGGTGACGGGCGGCGCATCGGGCATCGGCGCGGCGACGGCGCGGCGCCTGGCGGCGGAGGGGGCGCGCGTGGCGATCGGCGATCTCAACGAGCGGGGCGCCAAGGACGTGGCGGGCGAGCTCGACGGCTTCGGCTTCGCGCTGGACGTCGCCGACGCCGCCTCGGTCAACGCCGGCGTGGCGGCTGTCGGCGAGGCGCTGGGCGAGATCGACGTGCTGGTCAACAACGCCGGCACGGACCGCTTCGCGTTCTTCGTCAACTCAGACGAGCAGCTGTGGGACCTCGTGCTGGGCGTGAACCTGCGCGGCGTGCTGGCGGTCACGCACGCGGTGCTGCCGGGCATGCAGCAGCGCCGCTCGGGCTCGATCGTCAACGTCGCCAGCGAGGCCGGCCGCGTGGGCTCGCAGGGCTCGGCCGTCTACTCCGCGGCGAAGGCCGGCGTGATCGGCTTCACCAAGGCGATCGCGCGCGAGGCGGCGCGCTACCGCGTGCGCTGCAACGCCGTCGCGCCGGGACCGATCGAGACGCCGCTGCTGAACGCCGCGCCGGCGATGCTGGGCGAGATCGGCGAGCGCCTGAAGCAGGGCATGGTCGACGCCACCGCGCTCGGTCGCTGCGGCGAGCCCGAGGAGGTGGCCGCGGCGATCGTCTTTTTGGCCGGCGACGAGGCGTCATACGTGGCGGGGCAGACGCTGAACGTCAGCGGCGGCCTGTCAATGTGGTGAATCGAGATGCTGTTCCAGCCGGCGCATGCGCCGGCTGGAACAGCATCTCGATTCACCACATTGACAGGCCGCCGCTGA
>Ga0105237_10002134_pt1 | contig 24902 bp, 21 predicted proteins | sample KBSC24metaG_FD_81520 | JGI IMG/M metagenome (GOLD analysis project Ga0105237, IMG submission 81520) | Corn rhizosphere microbial communities from Kellogg Biological Station, Michigan, USA - KBS C2-4 metaG | ecosystem: Host-associated > Plants > Roots > Rhizosphere > Soil | place: Michigan, USA...
CCGGGATACCGGGGTACTAAAGGCGGAGGACAAAACTACACACAGCTGAATTACGACGTAATGATCAGTATTGTTGCCCCTGCTTTTTTTATTACCAATTCTCAAACCCAACTGTTGCTGGCAGAAGCTACATTCCGGGGGTGGATTACAAGTGCCACAACAGCTCAGCAATATTATGAAGCCGGCGTTAAAGCAGCTATGGATGAATGGAACCTGTTTCCGGGCACGTTTAGCCCCGCAGTTTCAGACACGGAAAAAAACAATTACCTGCTTCAGCCAGCAATTGCTTATAATGATTCGAACGCACTTAACCTTATCAATACGCAATACTGGATCGAATCTATAACAAACGGCGCCGAAGGTTTTGCCAATTGGAGAAGAAGCGGGTTCCCGGTTTTGCAACCTAACATGTACAACAATAACTTAAACGGCGGCTTTGTAAGACGTATGTCTTATCCTACTGCTGAGCAAGCCCAAAATACTCTCAACTATAATGCAGCGGTTTCGAGCATGGGCGGCGATGGATTAACACAACGGGTGTTCTGGGATAAACCGTGATAAAACAACTGACATAAAAAACGCATTTTTCCTTACAGCCATATATACCTTTAACTTAAAATTGCTTGTCATGAGAACAACACTTTACTTTCTTCTGGGAATATTTTGCTTCTTCGGATTTTATTCCTGCCAAAAAAATATGAGGGATCCGGGCCAATATGCTGCTGAATTTCGTGCACACCATGGTGACGATGGACTAGAAAATAAAAAGCCCAGAAGCCTTACCAATGGAACCATTGACACCATTCAAAAGGGTTTTGGTTTTACAGAGGGCCCTGCTGTTGATAAGCATGGGAATGTATTTTTTACCGATCAACCCAATGATAGAATTTACAAATGGAACGCAGAAACCGGTAAAGTGACTTTATTTTTACAGGGCACCGGTCGCTCCAATGGAATGGAATTTGACCGGGAGGGCAATCTCATTGCCTGTGCCGATATGCACGGGGAATTATGGAAAATACGTCCTGACGGCAGCCATACCGTATTGGTGAATAATTACAATGGCAAGCTATTAAACGGGCCAAATGATGTATGGATAAATCCTTGTACCGGAGGCATCTATATCACCGACCCGATATTTCCAAGAGATTATTGGGACGCATCTGATCCACGCAGACAAAATTGGGAACCAACACACTCTGAACAGGCTGCAACCGGCAAAGGTGGTCATGTGTATTACCTGGCTCCGCACAGTCATAAATTGGTCAGGGTAACTACCATGCCGGAATGGAATGCCGATACATGGCCAAACGGCATTGTTGGAACCCCTGATGGCAAAAAGCTGTATGTAAACAATTGGACCTATGATGGTACCGGCAAAATCCAGGTTTTTGATATTAATCCCGACGGGACACTCTGCCATATTAAACCGTTTGTAAATAATGTAAATTTCTGCGATGGTATGTCGATGGACGAACTGGGCAATATTTACGTTAGCGGCGGTGTAGGGGTCAATGTTTTTGACCCCAAAGGCAATAATATCCTTACAATTAATACCGGAGGTGGCAGCAATAACGTTTTTGCAGGAGAAAACAACAAACTGTTCTTCATGACGGGGCCAACGGATAGGATAACTTCAATAAAGATGAATGTAAAAGGGGTAGAAAAGTTTTAGTTAGTTTTCCCATGGTTTGTTAACGCACAAAATGGAAAATAAAAATCGATACAGGGCGGAGCATCGGCGAAATTGAACTTCATGGTCTCTCGAAGGGCTTGACAGAAGAATGGTCTTTAATACTTTATAAACCCGGCACTCTTTTGGGACCCTCCTAATGATTTGGCGCCTTACTCGTCATAAAACCGACCATTCGCTGTCAACAATTCGAAAAGTCACACCTCTACTACACTGAATGTAGTAATTGAAGTGCCTGGAGGGTTATGACAGTACAGACAACAGTTGCGGTGTGGTCGATTTTGGTGAACTGAAATGGAAACTGATCAAGGCGAAATAGTCTAAAGTAGCCTGCCTAGGGTTAGGCCGATGCGCAATAAACGAGCAGCCGATCATATACCGGCTGCTCGTTCAGTTCAGGACAGGAATTATTTTGATGTTTTACCATGGTCTGTGCGCGGATTGCCGCCTTTATGGCTATCTCCCGACTGACCGCCTTTATCTGGCTGACGGCCTTTCTCACTTTGAGAGCTTTTGTCAGCCTCTATGTCCTGATCGTTGTCCTGATGCTGCTGGCGGCTGTGCGCTGAGTTTTCAACTCCACGGCCGCCGGATTGATCCTGGTGATCATGCTGCCCGGTGGAGTGGCGCTGTCCGCTGCCAGACATATTGCCTCCGCGCTGCTCCACATTGGTGTGTTCGTCGACGTCCGTGCCCTCATTTTGGCCGGCCTTACCTGAACGATCACCCATCTTCCCTTCCCGCTGGTTGTCTTCAGCGTCGGATTTGTTCTTTTTTTGAAGGTTCTCTTTGTCCTTCGCCTGGCTGTCTAAGCTGGCATTTCTGTCCTGATTTTGCTCGTTTGGATGTTTCATAACTCACATGTTTTTATGGTTCGCATTCTAAATCACTTCATTAGAGTGACATGCAATTAGTTTGCCACGGGGGAAGCAGGTGTGGTCCGAGTTGTGGTAGTAGTTGAAATGATCCAATACTTTGTATCACGGTGTCCCGGCAAGAAGTAATCGGGGATTTTTTTCAACAGATTGAGCGCGGGTCAAAGGGCTCGGGTTCGACGCCTTTGTCTGTGAGGTGGGAACTCAGCGCCCGCGCCCGCCAGGAACAGAAGGTGACCCTGCAGACGCCAGCAGTTCGGTAGGGGCATAACCAAACTGCTTCTTGAAGGCATACGAAAAATGAGACAGGTTTTCGAAGCCGACCTCAAAACACACATCAATGGGCTTCTTCTTTTTTTCGACGAACTGGTAATGCGCCAATTCCAGTCTCTTTTTTGTCAGCCACCTTTGCGGCGTTGTGGCGAATGCCTTTTTAAAATCTCTTTTAAACGTCGTCAGGCTTCTTCCTGTGAGATAACCGAACTTTTCCAGCGTCATATTGAACATAAAATTCTTTTCCATGTACGTGGTCAGATCTATTTTCCCCGGCTCTTCGAAATTGGCGAGTATATTGTCGATACTGCTATCTATTGAACGTAATATGGTGACAGCCTCTGTAATTTTCAGGTTGGCGATATCCTTCGGCAATTTTTGCATGTCAAAATACGGGATCAGGGATGACAGGCAGCTCTCCAGCAACGGGTGATCGGCATAATGCAATATCTCCGGTGTAGCCATTGCAGCCGGCTTTACGTTAAGCCTCGCATAATAATCCCTAAGCCATGCAGTCGTAAGATGCATGACCACCGTCTTGTGCGGCAATCCTTCCTTGGGATAATTGATAATAGTAGCCAGCTGATTTCTGGGTATAAGGAAAATATCCCCCTTTTTGAAAATGTACGTCCCGTGGGCCTGAACGATCTTTGTTTCGCCGGATATGAACCATATAAGCATATGATGTTCGAACATAATGTCCGACTTAAAGAACTTATCCTCATACCAGGACAACTTGATGTCCTCGGTGATATATTTTGCCTGATATTCCATTTTGAACTGTTTTGTAATGCCGTACTGGCAAATCTAAAATAATGCGTTGACTCGGCGCTATTTTACCTCGAATGGAAGACCGGTCATCTTCTCTGTCAATGTCCAGAGGCGTTTTGCGCTGTCCTCATCCAGCGAATATTGCTGAACGCCGCTCTCGTAAAGAGTCGCCTTGGACGGAACAGCCGGGTCAGAAGATATCAATTCGGCGATATCGCCATCTTCACAGTATACGCCTCCAATGTTATTGAGTTGGGGACTGGTAGCCGCCCAGACCGTAGTGGCTGCTCCCTGTGGTATCGTTTTTAACTTTGCCAGCACCTCGGGACGAATATTGCCCTTTTCGTCAACAAAACCCATTTTCTGGAACATCTCAACCGGCGCCTCTCTTGCCAGTTCTGTACCCCCTATCGAGCCGGGATGTACCGAATACGCTCTTACATTATATTTTTTTGCACGGTTATCCAGTTCCATGGCAAACAGGTTGCTGGCCGTCTTGGACTGACCATAAGCCTGCAGCGTTTCGTATTCACGATGCTCGAAATTCGGGTCATCGAAGTTGAAGCCTCCCATGTGGTGACCAAGAGAAGAAACATTCACTACCCTTGCTCCATTCGCCTGCTTGAGAGCAGGCCAGAGTTCAGCGGTCAGATCAAATTGCCCGATATAATTTGTCGCCAGCTGCGATTCGATGCCACGTCCGTCCTTGCGTAGCGGCACCCACATAATTCCGGCATTATTGATCAGCAGGTGCAACGGCCTGTGGGACGAAAGGAACTTTGCTGCAAAGAGCTCTATGGACACGGGGATCATCATGTCCATTGCTTCAATTTCCACGTTTGCAATGCTTTCCAGATTTTTCTTTGCTTTTTCCACGTCCCTGGCGGGGACGATCACGGTGGCCCCTGCGGCCGAAAGTGTCTTTGTAGTCTCCAGACCGATGCCTGAATTACCACCGGTGACAATTGCGATCTTACCACTGAGATCAATGCCTTTAATGACATCCGAAGTTGTTGACCGGGCGTTGAACCCTGTGCCGAGCGGGTGCTGTAGCGCTCCCTGATAATTACTCTGTATCATTTTCATTTTGTTTTGTTATGATACAAAAGTAGAGCGCCTATTTTCACCCGGCTTTGTTCAAAAGGCCGAATTTATTTTGTTAGGAAGGCCAAAAAAGTGGAATTTGGCCCTATGAAATATCTGCTCACAGGCTTTTTATTGGGCGTCCTGCTTATCGGAGTTAGGGCGCAGCCATACCAAATCCTTCATTTCTCCTCACCGCATAACTGCTTTCCGGATACGGCCAGGGATCATGGGCACCTGGACGGCGATGGAAACCAGCTTCCCCGGGAAGGACATTATGACGACAGTTCGGTATTGCTGGTAGTGCCGGCCGGGCTGCACACAGGGAAGACCGTGGACCTGGTGGTCTGGTTCCATGGCTGGCATAACAGTATCGATACCGCCCTGCAATTTTATGGACTGGCCCGTCAATTTGCGGCTACGGGGCGAAATGCGGTGCTGGTGCTGCCGGAAGCGTCGAAAAATGCGGCGGACAGCTATGGAGGAAAGATGAGGCAGGAAGGGATGTTCAAGTTGCTGGTTGCGGATGTGCTAAAGGAGTTAAAGCGAAATGGGGTCGTTCCCTCGGATGCCAAGGCAGGGCATGTCGTGCTAGCGGGGCACAGCGGCGCCTATTCGGTGATGGCCGATATTTTGGAACATGGGAGCCAGGCGGTGGACGAGGTGTTCCTGTTCGATGCGCTGTATGGGCGACTCAATACGTTCGCCCGATGGGCAGAAGATGGAGACCACCATTTTGTCCATTGGTTTACCAATACCGGCTACGGTCCGGACAAAATGAGCGATACGATGATGTTGCGGCTGCGCCTGGATAGGATACCGTATGGAATTGCGGAAGAAGTATCGACGGATGACGGGGTGATAAAGAACAACAGGATCTTATTTGTACATAGTCCGAGGCAGCATAATGTGATCATCAATGATCCGGATGATTTTGCATTACTGCTGAGGAATAGTTTTTGGCTTGGCGTCAAATAAGTCCGTATCCGGCCATTTCGTTCCTGGATTTCCAACGGCTTTCCAGAAGATCTGGTCCATATCCGAAAGATAGGTTTCCGATGCAGGCCGATCGATATTGACGAGAATCGCCCAGCAATATCCATCGTGTGTATGAGCGATCTCCGAGGAACTGCCCCGATAAGTACCCAGGTCAAACCAATTACTAAAGTTATCATTCCAAAATATGCCACATGCAACGTGAGGGTTGGTCGTATCGGCAGAGAGTAACATTTTCAGACCCCGGGCAGACAAGATAGGGGTCTTCGACGTGGAGTCATCTAAGTTGGCTATAATTTTCAATAAGTCCTCCGCTGATGCGATCCATCCGAAACAGGCATCTCCAAGGGCCGAATAAGGATAACATTCCTCGCCGGTCTTTTCATTATCGATGATTGGGAGATGAAAAAGCCCGTCTTTGTAATAAATGGTCTCATTTTTTTGTCTCTTGTTCGCGGCATTTCCTTCTATGTGCATATCCGAAACACCCAGTTCTTTTAATATCTTTTCCTTTACAAAATCCTGGTAAGACATACCGCTGACCTTTTCAACTATCCTGCCCAGCACCAGGTATCCGAGATTGGAAAAGGCGAATGTACTTCCCGGCGAGGTCCTGAGTGGGACGTTTTTCAAGGTATAAGAGATCAATTGACCGGGGTTAATCGCCATATCCAGATATTTTGAATTCCAAACAAGATCGTCAGTGCCTGACCAACCACCGGCATTGTGATGCAGCAGCTCGCTGACATCGATGTTTGTAATATTTCGTTCATAGGGAAGGGCGCCATATTGGTTGCCCAGTATGCCGCTATCGCCAAATACTTTTGATTTCAGTGAAATTTTGCCATCCCCTATCAGTTTCATGATGGCTATCGAGGTAAGAAGCCCGGAGACCCGTCCAATGCGAAATAGTGTTTTTGTGTTGACCTCCGCGGCGATGGACTTGTCTGCAAAACCATATCCCTTTGAATATATCATCCTGCCATTTTTAGAAATGGCGATGGACATTCCGGGGATCTTGTATTTAATCATGAAATCGACCACTTCCGTATCCACCTGTATGATCGAATTTGGCTGATCCATTTGTTTATCCAGGATATCTCCCCAGCTCGGGCCTTTTCGCCCACAGGCAAACACGATAACCATTGTTGCGATCAGCAGGAAGATCGGGACTTTTTTGGGTATGCATGGAGCCATGGCAGAACATGGGTAAATCCAATGCCAATTATATAATACCCGGAATTACAGGTGATTAATTTAAATGGAAAGGTAAATTGTGTACGGTGTCAGGTTAGCGGATGTGCGATTTTGATACAGCTGTTTCATAGATCCTGGCGTTCCTCCTCTTTTCCCATTTCAGATAGGACCTGATAACGACCGACTTATTCATGTTATAATATTGGTTCACATCGACATCGAAGGCGCCGATGAATTTCAAACTATGTCTTCCAATGCTAAGTATAGCTACTGGGATGGTCTTTTTGTCGCCATCTACCGGTGTGAAACATATCAAACGCTGCCTGGCAGGATCAACAAAAAAAGCTCCGTTATAACTTATTGCAACTGGCATATCTACCAGCGTCAGGACTTCCAGGCTATCCTTTGTACTTCTGATCGCATACAATTCTCCCTGTCTGAAAATACGATCGAAAGTTGCCATTAACAAACCACCCTGCAGCCGAATACTATTCTCCGCCAGCGCTGGGTCCTCGATATCAATAATACCGGCATAAAGTTCCGCCCCTCTGTGAACTCCCTGTGGTATCCTCAATTTTCTATCTGAGACCGAAAAATCCATGTAATCCTCCGCCGTATCCCTTTTTCTGGAGATCTTGATAGTTTGGCCTGATATAATTGTATCCAACAAGACAGCAGTCCCGGTGCCATACTTTTTCACATAGGAATCCTTCTGTCGTCGTACGACGCGGTCTTTTTTAAGAGTGGTATCTCTGGTGACGGCAGGATTGGGCTTTCCACGCTGTCTGCAGGCCGCTGCCATCGACATGAAAAGATAAACAGCTGCTATAACAGCATAAATCCTATTTTGCATCTCTCTTTTTCAGGACAAATTAGGAATTAATCCTTCTCGACCTTCATGATCTTTGTCGATGCCCATTATCCCATTGAAGATTTATAAAATACAGCCCGGAGGGTCATGCTTTTATGTTGATGCCGACCTTGTTATTACCCTCGACCAACGTTGCGATTTGAATAAAGGAAGCTAAAAAGGTAATATTCCTTTCAGATTGCCTCCAGAATCCTCCACTATCTTCACGTCGGGATCGCCAACTTGAAAAAGCTACGACCATATATCGCCTTGCTGGTCACCCTGGTCACCGGGCTGGTTAAACTGGGCTATCGGACTATCCGCCAGGTCATATTACCTACAAAGTCCCGGAAGGGCAATCTGCTTTCCAGCCTTTTTCTCCTGTTCACCGGCCTTATCGAACAGATCATCAGCTCGGCTGAGTCCGTCATCCGGATGCACCGGACATTCCATACGCCGGCAAGGCTCGGCACGGCCTGGGCATTTAGCCAAAAATACCTCCGTCGTGGTCTGCTGATCGCCGCGTGGGCGCTCTTTATACTTTCCTCGCTGGAATGGACCAACGCGCGGGCTATCTCGTTAGAGTCGCCGGCCACCGAACAACAGGAAAACATTTCCACCAAAAAACAGGTCATCGTATCCGTCGCCGATGGAGCGACAGACATTGTAGTATTTCCGCACTGTTCCACTACCCTTCCGCAAACCAGTCCGCCGGGCCATTCCATTCCGCGGTGGTTACTGCTGCACATTCTTCGCATTTGATCCTTCGCTATTGCGGTACCATCTCGTTATTTCCCATTCCCAAAAGCGAATCAATGAAATTTATTATGAGACTTCTGCTGCTGCTTTGCAGCAAGCCTCTCCTGGCGCAGCAACCTGTCACTCTGCATATCATCAACGATGAAACCCATCAACTCATTCCCGGTGTTACGATCCATATCACCCCGGGAGACAAATACCTGACCGCCGACACGCTCGGCAACGTTTTTCTTCCCAGCCTGTCACCGGGAAAATACACCCTGGAATGTACAGCGGCCGGCTGCCGCGAAAAGGAAATTACCATCACCCTTCCCCTGGCGTCCCATACACTCACCATCGCCCTCGACCCTGACATACAAACCATGCAGGATGTGGTCATATCCTCTACCCGCACCAATCGGCTGCTAAAGAACAGCCCCCTCACGGTCCAGGTCATAGACCGCGAAGACATTGACGAAGGCATCGGTCAGTCCCCGGCCAATATCCGCGAACTGCTTACGGAACTGTCGGGAACGCAAGTACAAACCACTTCTCCCGTGTCCGGAAATGCCGCCATCCGGCTGCAAGGCCTCGACGGCCGCTACACCCAGCTGCTCAAAGACGGCTTCCCGCTTTACGGCGGGTTCTCGGGTAGCTTAAGTATCCTGCAAGTGCCGCCGCTGGACCTGCACCAGGTCGAGGTCATCAAAGGCGCCGGCTCCGCCCTCTACGGCGGTGACGCCATCGCCGGCATCATCAACCTGATCAGCCGCACACCGGATACGACACTCCATCTGAACGCCATTCTGAACCAAACCAACCGGGGCGGTACTGATCCCGGCGTCTTTATCAGCCGGCGCGGAAAATATACGGGCTTCACCTTTATGGGATCCGCCAGCCGCCAGTCACCGACGGACGTCAACAGCGATGGTTTTACCGACCTGCCCAAAGTACGACAAGGCACCCTGGCCCCTACCTTCTTCTGGTACCCCAACGACAGCACTACCCTCCGTCTGGGCGTCAATATTTCCACCGAAGACCGCACCGGAGGCGATCTGCAAGCAGTCCGGCACGGTACGGACAACCTGCATTCCTTCCTTCAGCAAAACCACACCGACCGGGATTATTACCATCTAACTCTGACCCATAAGGCAGCCCATGGCCAGACCTTTTCAATGAAAAACTCCGTCGGATATTTCTACCGCTCCGTCAACCAAACTACGGGCGGCCCGGATAGCGCGCATACCCTCGCCTACACCGGCTTCTCCGGCTCGGAAATTTCCTCCTACACCGAAGCGAGCTATGAGATCGCCGCCGGCGCACACGAGTTCATCACCGGAGCCAACCTGATCACCGACCACTTCAATCCCGCAGTTCCCTATAAGAACCTGGCCTATACTCACAATACCTTTGGCATCTTCGCGCAAGACGACTGGAATCTATCCAGGCAGCTCACGCTGGAAGCCGGCGCGCGCACCGACATCGAGCAGGCCGCCTATTTCCTACCCCGCCTGGCCGTGCTATACAGACCTATCCTACATCTCAGCATCCGCTGGGGCGCCGGACTGGCGTATAAACTTCCTACCATCTTCAACGCCACAGACGAAGAGGAAGCCTATCAACAAGTCTATCCTATAGCTCCCGCCGTGCAAGCGGAACGCTCCGCCAGCACCAATCTAGCCATTGCCTATCAGGGCCGTATCGGGGACGATCTTTATTTCAATGCCGACGAAAATGTTTATTACACCCGTCTGAACCATGCCCTTATTCCACAGACCGACAGTCTGCGGCACGGCTGGCTCTATTATATCAATGCGCCCGGTGCGGCCGCCTCCTATGGCTCGGAGACCAATATCCGACTGACGATGGATGATGTAGCTCTTCAGGTGGGTTATACGTATACGCAGTCGCAGCGAAGGTATCTTGCCGGCAATCCGCAACTTCCCCTGACACCCCGCAGCCGGTTGTCTACCAGCCTCGTCTATGAGGCCGAACCCAAGTGGAAGGTTGGCGTCGAAGGGTTCTTTACCGGCATGCAAACGCTGGACAACAATCAAAGTACGCGAGATTTCTGGGCCTTTGACTTTATGGTGCAGCGCAGTCTGGGTCCCTGGGGCATCCTGCTCAACCTGGAGAACTTTACGGATACCCGACAAAGTAGATTTGGCCCGCTGTATACGGGCACGCGTCAAAATCCAATCTTTGGGGAAATTTATGCTCCGCTGGAAGGGCGTGTTGTTAGTATGGCGTTGCGCTATACATTATAATCAGCCGGATAAGGACCTGAGCGACGATAAAGATCACGATGCCGACGATGATCTTTGGACCCACGCGGAGGACCCAATCATAGGCTTTGTCGATAAATTTTGCGTCCATGCCCAGGTACCTAAAAACTTGTGCCAGGGCGATGACGTGTGGCCCGGTGATTATTCCGAGGCCCCGTCCTCTGATCCGGCGGCCGGCGGGTTTTCAGCTTCGCCCTGTTCCTTTTTCTTTGCCCGAATGAGTTTTTCGAGGTATTCCTGACGGCGTTCGTTTAGACTCTCCCGCCTGTCTTCCTGTCTTTCTTCCTTTACACGTTGGAACTCGTAGAAAAGATATAGACAGACTCCTACTCCGGCGATGATAATGAACATAGATTGTATTGGGTTTTAGCGATCAGTCAGGTGAGAGTAATTTTTCCAGTTCCTCTACGGACTCCAGGAACATCACGCGCTTTGAGGCGGTCATTTTTTCCGACAACCCCGCCCCTGCCATATAGATCCTTTTTGAGCGCACGGAGGCGGTAAGCGAGCGGAGAAATGTCTGATTGTCTTCGGCAAAATTTCTACAGACCAAAAACAGAAGAATATTGTCCGGCCGGACAAACGATGAGGCTGCCGCCAAGGCGTCCAAGGGCAGGTTGGCGCCGAGATATACGGATCTCCGGCCGGACAATCGAATAAGATAATGAGCGATGAGAAGCCCAATCTCATGAAATTCACCCTCCGGCAAAAAAAGGAGCCATGTGTCCGCAGCTGGCGCCGGAGAGGCAAGAAGGTCGGTGGCAGTCAGTATCTTTTGCCGGATGAGATTGGTGATGAAATGTTCATTGGCAGGATTAATCCTATCGGAATTCCAGAGTATACCTATCCGTTGCAGCATTGGATAAAGTATCGTTGTGTATGTATTGCGGACGCCAAAACGAGCCAGGCACTGAGCAAATAGATTGGTAAAATGGGATTCATCATAGGTAAATCCCGCTGCGATGAGCTGGGAGATAAAAAAGCCTTCCACATCCGTGGAGGGCTGTCCTGTCTTTTCTTCGATGAGTTGAAAGAGGGCTTTGTCTGAAAGCGAACAGAGTTTTGAGGCCTTGTGACCGAGCTGCATAAGGCTGACAACGTTCAGTAGTCGTCGAAGCTGATTGTTGTTGTAGAATCGGGTATTGCCTTCCGACCGGTCGGGATCCAGCGCATGATATCTTTTCTCCCATACACGGATGGTAAAGGCTTTCACGCCGGACAGCCTTGACATATCCGAGATCGAAAAATGGTCCATGCAACAAAAATAAATGGATTTTTCGGATAAGCCTATCCGGGCTGTTTAATTTTATGATCAGGCATGATCCACGACAGCACAAGCAAGTTCAACAGGATAAGCTCCATCCCGTAGAAAAGGTCCTCGATGGGTATGGTCAAGATCCGGACACCCAGGATATCGGCAGGATCGTACCAGACAACCGGCTGCTGCAATCCTGTACCGGTCAGGATCCCGTCTACCACCACCAAAGGCAGCAACAGAAACAGCCATACAATATAGAATCTATGCAGCCAGGCGATGCGCCAGAAATAACGACAGATGATCAACAGAGCGCCGAGGCTAAGAAAGGTGGCGGCGGTATAGCGACGATGCCAATTGACAGCTCCTGCAGTAAGCAGGACGATGCCCAATATCAGCGTGATCATCGCCGCTGTTCGTCGATGAGGCGGCTTGCTGTAAAATAGATCCCAGGCATGGTAGGTAAAGACACAGGCGTAGGGAATACAGATAAAGAACAGAAACTCCTCGACAGGAAGTCTGCCTATGTAAAGTCCCACGACATAATGTGGATTGAAACCCCAGACACCGGCCCTGGTGAAGCCATCATCCCAGATCAGAAAAAGTGTTGCTACCAACGCAGCAGCGGGAAAAAACGCTTTCCAACGGCTTGCAAAATCTATTCGTCGATGGAATGAAAAAAGCAAAGGCACAAAGATCGTCCCCGCATCGACGAACAAATAGGTGTATTTCATAAATTGTCCGCTTGCCTTGCGTTCCGGAAATATTTAAAGGGAACCCAAAGCATGCCGAAGCATTCACCATCGTCCTTTTCCAGGTGTTTGTGATGCACTTTGTGCGCACGGCGGATCGACCGGAAATAGCGGTTGTCTGTGTTTCTGAACAGGCGGAACCGTTGATGGATAAAGACATCATGAACCAGGAAATAGGCGAACCCATAGAGTGCGATCCCCAGTCCGATGAAAAACATCCGATCGTAGTGACGCGTTACGCCAAGGAACATGCAGGACATTCCCGGCAAAGCAAAGATGAGGAAAAAAAAGTCGTTCCTTTCAAAGAAGCCTGCTGTCTCCTTCTTATGATGGTCTTTGTGTAAGGTCCAGAGCCATCCATGCATCAAATATTTATGTGTGGTCCATGCTACTCCTTCCATGCCGACAAAGGCTGTAAGGGTGACTGCGGCGTTTATGACAATAGCGCTCATACTCTTTTCATTTTAAATTCCATCAAACCATTCAGCATCAGTGTTAGTTTCCTTCCATTGCTGATCCGGACCCGGCCCGCCAGGATCCGCTGTGGAGGGAGTCGCCGGATCTTCGAAAAGAGGGATCGATAATAGACATAGGCTAAATATACACCGGCCTTGGAAGAGGGAGGTAATTTCCGGATACCCGATAGCGCCGCATCGAAGTCATCCTCGATCTCAGCTTCGATGCGTAATTTGGTCTGAGGGGTGAATGCCGCCAGATCCAACTGGGGAAAATACACACGTCCCAGCAATTGGTAGTCGTCTTTCATGTCCCGTAGAAAATTGACTTTTTGGAATGCCGCGCCCAGTCTCATGGCATAAGGTTTGAGATCTTTATAGAGAGCCGAGTCGCCTTCTGTAAAAACATGCAGGCACATCAGACCCACCACCTCCGCCGAACCCAGAATGTACTGCCGGAACATGCACTCGTCGTATCTGGCCTGTTTAAGGTCCATTTCCATGCTTTGAAAAAAGAGATGGATCAGGTCGCGATCGATCCGGTACTGATTCACTGCATGCTGGAAACTATTTATGATCGGATTGACCGAGATACCTTCACTGATGGCATACCAGGTATCGTCTTTAAATTTATCCAGGAGCCTTCCGCGGTCGTAGCCTTCAAAGCTGTCCACTATCTCATCGGCCACACGTACGAACCCATAAATCGAGTGCACGGCATTTCTGATCCTCCTGTCCAGGAATTGGATGCCAAGAGAGAAACTGGTGCTGTACATCCTTGTGGTCATCTTACTTACCTCTGTCGAGAGGTTATCGAAAAGCGCTTTCATGATCCGCTATTGAAATAGTTAAGTACTTCGCCGGCTGCGATCTTGCCTGAGATCAGGGAAGGGGGAACCCCGGGACCGGGTACGGTGAGCTGTCCGGCATAGAATAAATTGGACAATTTCCGATTGCGCATGCGGGGCTTCATCCAGGCTGTCTGTCTCAGCGTATTAGCCAGGCCATAGGCATTGCCGCGATAGGCATGGTAGTCCCGTTCAAAGTCATTCACACAATAGCTCTGTTTGTAATCTATGAATGGGCGGATCGTCTGACGGGTATAATTCTCCAGCCGGCTGATCATAACATTGAAATAATGCTCTCTTATCTCTTCGGTGTCCAGGATGCCGGATGCAAGCGGCAGCAACAGGAAAAGGTTCTCATGGCCCGATGGAGCTACCGAGGGGTCCGTGCGAGATGTGCAGCTAACGTAGAATTGAGGCTGCGCCGGCCATTTGGGATCGTCATAGATATCCTTCAGATGAAGGTCCATATCTCCGTCGAAAAAGAGGGTATGGTGTTTCAACGATGGCAGTCGTTTGTTGACTCCCAGATAGTAGATGAGGCAGGAGGGCGCCAGGGTCCTGCTCTGCCAATAGGAAGGTCGGTAGTTGCGATAGTGCGGTGGGAGCAGATCAGCCTCGATGTGGTGATAATCGGCAGTCGCCACCACGGCATCGGTTTCAACGGTCTCGCCATTAACGACCAGGGCGCGGACGCGGCCTGCGTTGGCAATGATCTCCTGAACCGGGCTGTCGAAAAAATAGGATACCCCCTCGCGCTGACCGATGTGGATCATAGCCCGGATGACCGAGCCAAAACCGCCTTGCGGGTACCATGTGCCCAGTCGAAAGCCCGCATGATTCATCAGGCTGTACAAAGCCGGTATGCGGTCGGGCGATGCGCCAAGAAATAAAACGGGGAACTCCATCAGCGCCCTGAGCCGTCTGTCTTTGAAGTGCCGCCGCACATGTCGCCGCATGGATGTGAAAAGCTGTAAGGAGAATATTCCTTCAAATACCTCGGTGCGGAAATAATCACGGATGGAATAGGCGGGCGAATAGATCAGAGATCTGATAGACGTATCATATTTGTACTGAGCCCGGCGCATAAACCGATCCAGCCGGCCTGCGCTGCCGGGTTCTATGGATTCAAACAGCGCGCGCAGATGGTCGTAGTCCGCGGGCACGGCAAGGACATCGCCGGGACCATATACGACCTCAAAACCCGGATCCAGTAAGGACAATTGGTAGTAGTCCTCAGGCAGGGTGTCAAAATCCATAAAGAATCGCCGGAACACATCCGGCATCCAATACCAGCTCGGCCCCATATCGAATGTGTAGCCTTCAGGGACCTTGATCTGCCGGGCCCGGCCTCCGGGAGAGGAGTTTTTCTCATACACGGTGACCTCATGCCCATATGAGGCCAGATAAGCTGCTGCGCTGAGACCCGAAAATCCACTTCCTATGACTGCGATCCGACTCATAAATTTGTCTAAATAATTCTATCCAAAGTTAGACAAAATTACTTGAACAAAATGATCATCGGAAGCTATTTTACACATTTTCAGCGCTTTATGTTTAACATTTGTTTACTTTTTGACATGAAACATTAAACACGTGCGATGCCTTTGAATTCTTGATGAGGGTCATTCGGTGCGCAATGATCTTACCGGATTGGCCCTCGCCGCCTTGATCGCCTGAAATCCGACGGTAAGCAGGGCAATGCCGATGGCGGCCGCCCCGGCTGCAATAAACATCCAGCCGCTAAGCGGTGTTTTATAAGCAAAATCCCGGAGCCATCCGTGCATAAGGAACCAGGCCAGCGGTGAGGCGATCAGCAAGGCAATGAGGATGAGCGCGACAATGTCCCGGCAAAGCATCATCATTATACCGGACACCGTTGCTCCCAATACTTTCCGGATGCCGATCTCCCTGGTTCTTCGCTCCGTGGAAAAAATGGCCAGACCGAGCAGACCCAAACAGGAGATAAAGATGGTGATCCCGGTTGCGACATTGGCCCACCATTCCATTTGAAAATCGCTGGTATAGAGATTGGCGATGTTTTCATCGAGGAATGAAAAGCTAAACGGCTCTTCGGGGTAAAGGGCCTTCCAATCCTTTTCTATCCTGCCCATAAGCGCCTTGACCTGACCGGCAGCCATTCCTTTTGAGGCGATCCTGATGGCAACGGAATTCTCCATCCGGGGATCGTGTTCGAAAACCACCGGCTTGATCTGCTCATGAAAAGAGTTCTCATAGAAATCGGCCATGACTCCGGCTACGGGATAGGGTTTGTCACCAATACCCACGACCTGCTGACCAATGGCCTTGCTCACGTCGGAAAACCCCAGTGCGCGTGCGCAGGTCTCATTGATCAATATTTCCCTGGTACTATCGCTGTGCAGCAAGTTGCGGCCGGCCATCAATTTTATCCCATAAAAAGGAAGATAGTCTTCATTGCCGGCATAGATCGATACTTCGAAATTCGACTTCGGATCACTGCCTTGCAGCCCGGCGCCCGTGCCGTTGTGAGCACGGCTCATTGGGGGGATCGACTCCCGGATGACCTTTTCAACGCCATTCAGGTCCCGCACTTTATCCGCCAATACGGCCATCTTACCTGTCTTGTCGTTCCAAAGCCGCCGGAGGGTTATGATCGCATCCGTCCGGAAGCCCAGGTCTGTATGCAAGGCATATCTAAGTTGTGAACCGATGACGATGGATGCGATGATAAACAATAACGAGATGGTGAATTGAAAGACGATCAGGCTTTTCCGCAGCGTGCCTTTTCCGCTGCCCTCCGCCACCGTCTTCCCTTTTAATGTTAGCGCAGGCAGATAGGCCGCCAACACTCTTGCAGGATAAAATCCTGTTGCAAGAGTGGTAACAACCGCTGTCAGAAACAAAAATAGCAGCGTCGCACCATCCAAAAGCTCGAAATGCACGCCTTCGGGGATGTAATCGGCGAAAATGCCGAGCACAGGCCTTACCATCAGCACGGCCAGGGCGACCGCTGCCGCGGTGAGTAATGACGTCTCCATAAAGAATTGTACCGAAATACTCCGTCTGCCGCCGCCCAGTACTTTCCGGATGCCGACCTCCTTTGCCCTTTGTATGGATTGCGCGGTAGACAGATTGACAAAATTGATAAAGGCGAGGATCAATATAAATCCTGCAACGCCCATCATCGTATATAGCACCGGCAGCATGCTTTTCCTCGGGCCTTCATCACCCGGATGAAAATGGATGTCGTGAAGCGGTTCTAGTACGACGGCAAAACCTGGTTGGGGATCGAGATGTCGTTTTGTAAATCCGGCAAATTGGGCGTTGATCTGCGAAGGGGTAACTCCCTTTGCGAGTTTGACCATGACCTGACTCGAATGATCCAATACGTTCCAATTATCCAGTGGCAGCTGATTTTTCCAAAAGCTGTTCCGGATCGTGCTGTACGATACCCACTGGGTAAAATTAAAATCGCTGTTCCCTTTCCAGTCTGCTACCACTCCTGTAACGGTGACCATCAATGAATCTTCGTAATAAAAGATCTTGCCGATGACTTTATCGGGCGGGAGGTCGCCAAAGTATTCTCTGGCCTTGCTGGCCGTGAGAACCGCCGTATTGGGTCTGGCCAGCGAAGTCGCCGCATTTCCGCTCAACCACCGGTAGTGGAAGATATCAAAGTATTGCGGCTCGGCGACGGCAATAGCACCAGCGTCATTCAATCTTTTTGGCTTCCCATCTGGTCCGTTGGGTATCTCCACATCGTCACTAATATGCTGAAACGCTGCCACCGTTTCGAAGCCTGTGATTTCGCGGCGCATGGCGCCGGGCATTGGTCCCGGTACGCAATTCCAATATTTATGGTCGCCGGGCACCCCCGCATCTACACCATAAATGCGGTCTTTGTCCTGCTGAAAAGTATCAAAACTAAATTCGAAGCTGACGACCAAATAAATGACCAGGCAGGCGCAAATACCCAACGCCAGGCCCAGTACGTTGAAGAGGGTATAAATTTTGTTCCGGACGAGACTACGCCATGCAGCGGTCCAATAATTTTTTAGCATAAAGATTATTTTTCGAGGAGGGAATCAATTGGACTGTTCAAACAGCGTACCGGCTGAATATCTAACTAATAATTAGCATTTTATGATTTGGTTTTATATCCACGACTGTCCGATTGCGATACATCGGGTGTCTGCATTGCGACAGGTTCGTCTGTACCATTACCACAAGCTAGCGCTTTTGTTACACTTAAAATTTTCTTTATATTGGACCTGGATATAAACCCATTAACCCAGCTAACCTATTTATGACGCACATCAAAAGATCCATTGCCCTATCCGTCCTGATCCTCCTCTCCCAGGCAATGCATGCCGGCTCAAGGCTGCTCCCCGGATATTTTATTACCAATAGCGGCGACTCTGTACATTGTACGATTGATTTTGAAGACTGGTATAGGAATCCTGAGGCCATACAGGTCGAGGTCAACAATGAAAAGAGAATATTGAAGGCTTCCGATATAAAAGGCTTTGGTGTTTACGGATATACGGACTATAAAGCAGCTACCGTCACCTATCATACGAATCCCATCAACGGGACAGAGCTGCCGGCCAGGTTCTCGGACAGCACCGTAACGAAAGCTATATTCCTAAAGGTCCTGATCAAAGGAACATATTCTTTGTACGAGCTCAATCTAACTGTAAGGAAATATTATTTTGTTCAAAAGAATGAGGAGGAAATTTCCGAATTGTTATACAGGGTGTCCGTCGTGCTGGGCGAAATAAAGGAGGATAAGCAATATGCCAATACGCTGGCCGGACTTTTTATGCAGGAAGACATGCTCGACAGGTACAAGGGAAAGATCTATGGCGCGTCCTACAACTCCGACATTATTTCCCTGATAAACATACTAAACAGGAAGCATGGTGATGTAAAAACCAATAAAACAGTATCTCCACAATGGCAGGTCGGAGTCTTTGCCGGAGGCATGAGGCACTTATTTCCAACCTACGTAAATGGGTATAACACCTCATACGCCAAATTGAATCCCTCCAATTCCGTTTCGGGAGGAGTAACCTTACTTTATCTAACCACTGGCCATCTCAACGCCCTTAAGATTGGCCTTTCGATAGGATATGACAGCTATAGCAGCACCGGTTTCAAGGTCGACTCAGTATATGACAAATCAGACCCCAACGATTGGTATGCGACCACCCGTACGTCCAATCTGTCAGTGGCGAATAAAATGATCATACCCAGTCTGTATGCTACTTATACGCTAAATCCCGGAGACAAGGTAAAATTCTATCTGAAGGCAGGGGTCTCCTGGGCCATTGGCAAAACCAATACATTTGTCGTGAACAACTATACGACCGTGACCAAAGGTTTCAATAGCGGGAATGTTATTAACTACAGCACCCATGGAACGGAGCAGGAAGTTCCCATTGCCAATGAGCTGTTGAGCCCGAATTTTGGAGCGGGTATAGAGATGGATAGACATAAATTGGAGTTTTCCTATTATTATCCCATGGATGCCGGTGCTAATAGTGCACAGGTCTTCAAGATCGGGATGGCGGGTGTCTTTTATTATTTCACCATTTTAAAATGAGTATTCCTCAATAAGCTCCGCCGCCCTCCCTACCCCATCTTCCGCCTTAATGGCCACCGATACCCGCCGGCAGTTCTCCACTATCAAGGGGTCCTGTACGGACTCGACAGCCTGTAGCAGCCTGTCGGATGACAGCTTTTTAAAAGGGATATGATATCCCAGTCTTTTCTCTTCGATCATGGTTCCATTGACGGGCTGGTCGGCCAGCACAGATACAACGATGATGGGCGTGCCGCTACGCAGGGCCGCGGCAACGGTGCCGATGCCGCCATGTATCACCACAGCGGAGCAGCGGGGCATCAGCCAGTCGTGGTCGATGTATTTTGCCGCAAACAGGTTGGGGTGTACGGGGAGTTCATCCATTATGGACCACCCGGCGCCCAATACTACTCTCTTTTTGGCGAGGAGACCGTTCAATGCCTGATAAAGCCTTGCCTGGTTGGGAACGGGTATGCTTCCAAATCCAATATATACGGGCTTGTCACCTTTTGCAAGCCAGTCTTCCAGGCCTTCGGGGACCTCCCTCTGCCGCTGTCGCGCCGAAGGAGGGAGAAAGAAAAAACCTGTGATATGTGCATTGGGCGGCCAATCCCGGGGCTGGGTGATAAGCTGCGGGCTCAGTGCTGTGAGGGCCAGCATGCCGCTCCGCAGAGCGGCCTTCATCACATTGGCGGGCGGGAGGCCTATCTCTTTTCGGAACTTATTGATCTGTTTGCTGATCATAAGATACCCCAGCCCAAGCAACCGATAAGATAGTTTGTTGAACCAGGGATGCCCTTTTGTCCCGATGGCCTGGAAAGGGAATTCCCGTGTCGGTATGGGTGGCAGGCTCAGGAATACCGCCGCGCATTTCTTATGATATTTCCCGGCTATGGAATAGACCACGGGGAGGGGCAGGATGCTTGTGATCAGAAAATCAAAATCCTGGCAGGCGGCCAATATATCTCTATTGGACTGGGCGGCAGATCGGGCAGTCGCCTTTTGCAGATGGTAAAAGAATTTAAATACGCTCCCGCCTTCCAGGAGCTTTAGGGCATCCGGTGAATTGATGATCTGCTCGCTGTTGCCTGTCACCGGTCTGTATTGAACGCCAAAGCCTTTCACAAAATCCCGGAAGTTTTCGGATGCGACGATGGTGACATCATGGCCTTTTTCCATCATCGCCAGGGCAAGGGCAATAAAAGGCTGGACGTCTCCCCTGGAGCCTGTCGTGATAATTCCGTATCGCATAGAAGAGCAAAGTAACTGTAAAAGAGCGATTGAACCTTCTTTAACAATTTCATAAGGCTCCATTAACCGGAGTACTGCTGGATTATCTGCTATTTTACATTTATTCCAAACCGGCATCCTATATGGAAAGAAGGGCATTTCATTTTTCTATACGTATCGCGTGGATACTTACGGTGTGGCTGGCAGGGGTTCCGTTCTCCCTTTGGAGCCAATGTCCGGCCGGGCCTCTCGAATTGCAGGGAGGCCATTGTACGGGGGATACCTTACGGGTGGGGGGAGCGACGAATGCAAGTCGCATCGACTGGTACAGAAATGGGCAATTGATCAAAACTGTAAATCACCCGGTGACCCCATCCAACCCTATCGTCGCGGGGGGGAATGGTCCCGGCTCCGCGGCCAATCAGTTGTTCTACCCGGGGGATATCTTTCTTGACGATAAAGACAGTCTCTTTGTTGCAGATCTCGGGAACGGGCGCATCCAGCAGTTTCCTCCGGGATCTACCGGCGCCACCAATGGCGTCAGCATCATTCAGCGAATTTTTGGGACTGATGGCTTGAGCGCCCTGGACGATATGGCGGGGGATGGAAAGGGGAATATTTTTATCGAAAAATCCGGGGTCATTTATAAATGGCCGCGTGGGGCTGGTAGTGGCATGCCGGTAGCGACGATCACACCGGCCTACGGCACTATCCCTGATCGTTCCGATGCCTCGGCCTTTTGTGTCGATACAGCCGATAATGTCTACGTGGCAGAATGGTTATACCACCGGGTACAGAAATGGGCGCCCGGCGCCACAAGTGGAGTGACGGTGGCTGGGGGAAATGGGCCGGGCGAAGCAGCCAACCAGCTAAATTCGCCCGATGCTATATGTGTGGACAAGGCCGGTAATTTATATATCACCGATCTCAACAATCACCGCGTGCAAAAATGGGCGCCGGGGGCCACCAGCGGGATAGCCGTCGCAGGTGGTAATATGAAGGGCAGCGCGGCAAACCAGCTGAACAGTCCGGGTAGCGTATTCGCGGATGATGCGGGGAATGTCTTTGTTGCCGACGGATTTAACTACCGGGTCCAATGGTGGGCTCCCGGCGCAGTTGCGGGGATAACAGTAGCAGGAGGTAATGGGCCCGGCAGCACGTTGAATCAGCTCAGTGGTCCGGGAGCCGTCTATGTTTCCGATGATGGGTGGTTGTATGTTGGTGATGGCAACAATGAGCGAATCATAAAAATCGCGCTTAACCGTCCGCCAGATACGATCCTGGCGGCTACTCTGCCTGGCGAATATACGGCGCTGATAACGGGACCGGACAGTTGCACGGTGCGCTCGCAGCCGTTGACGGTGTTCTCCACGGGATTCGTCCGGGTGGGACTGACGGGAGCGCCCAACCCGGTGTGCTCAGCGGATTCCGTCGTCTTCACCGCTGTGGCAGACACAACGGCGCTGGCCTTTGTCTATCAATGGAGCATCAATGGTGCGATTGTAACCGACACCGGGTCGGTTTTTATCTACCGGCAGCCGGTGGCGGATGCCATGGTCAGTTGTACGTTGACCGCGGCAGCGGTCTGTGTTTTTGGAACGAGCGATACTATCCCTCTGCAGGTGATCCCATCGCCGGTGATCGTGCCGGGACAAGTGTTTGCCCTGCCATACGGCGGCTCGATGAAATTGCAGCCGCAGGTCAGCGGCGCCATCGGCAGCTATCTGTGGACGCCGGCGACGGGAATAAGCGACACGACAGCGCGAGACCCGATGGCAGATCCTGTCTCGACGACGATGTATACATTGCGGGTATTCGGAACCAATGGATGTGTGGCCACGGCGCCTATTAAAGTAGATGTATATATCCCGGTACGGCCGCCTGCTGCATTTACGCCCAACGGAGATGGCAGGAACGATGTATTCTATGTGCTGAGCGGGCCACCCGGACTCGTGGTCCGGGAGATGGCCGTATTTGATCGCTGGGGGCATCGGGTGTTCCAGGTGAAGAATGCTGTTCCCGGTGATGCTTCCGCCGGCTGGGACGGTCGTCTTGGGAGCCACTCCCTACCGGCAGGGACCTATGTATATATGGTGGTGATGAAGCTGCCGGACGGCAGCAGTCAGAGCGTAAAAGGGACGGTGGAGCTGATAAGATAGACTGCCGGTCAATTATATTTCTGTTTATAGTCTTCAGGGGACATGCCTGTATATTTCTTAAAAACTTCCCGGAACGCCCGGACATCGGAATACCCAACCTCATACATTATCTCACTGACGGTCTTTCGGCTTGTCTCCAGGTATTTCTTGGCTGCCTCTATCTTGATCCTTTGCAGGTACTCGTATGGGCTATTGCCTGTGGCTTTTTTAAATCTCCGGTCAAAATTTCGCCGATCGATCGAGAACCTCTCACAAAGGTCTTCCACAATTATCTTCTCTCCCACCTTTGACTCCATAAACAACTGCACCTTCCGGATGTCCTTATCGCCGTGATCTTTCTGACCTGAGAAGATCATAAATTCCGACTGGTCGTTCCTGTCATACTCCACCGTGAATACTTTTGCACAATAGATCGCTGTCTCCCGATCGTAGTATCTCCCAATGATGTGTAATACCAGGTTCATTGCCGAGAGCGCTCCTCCGGAGGTGTAAATGCCCTTCTCCTCTGTGATTATTTTCTCGATGGTAAGTTTTACCTGTGGGAACATTGTCCTGAACGCATCTGCCGCGGCCCAATGCGTGGAACATTTTCGCCCATCCAGTATCCCCGCCGCTGCGAGCATAAAGGCACCGGTACAAAGACTGACCACTTCAGCGCCATTCTTGTATTGCCGGATGATCCACTCAATGTTCTTCTCGTTGCGCTGTATGCCATTGTCGATGTCATCGCCAAGCGACGGCACGATGATCATATCCGCGGTATAGTCCTGCTGGGTGTCGATATATTGCCGGATCGTAAACAGGTCATTTCCGATGGGTCCCTTGCCGCTGCCGACCAGCGTCGGTTTAAAAACAGGAGCCTTTCCTTTCTGAACGAAATGTGCATTGGCTTTCTCAATTGTTTCAACTGTCAGCACCAGGCTGCTCAAGGGCGTCGATCCCGCGGGGATAAGTATTGCGAGCTCTTTCATTTCTCAATTTTTTATAAAGGTAACAAAATGTATTGTCCGGATCAACCCCCTATAATGTCAAAATCACAGCCTATTAGAGCGTGATAATCACAATAGCTTTGTGTGGAAATTTAACAAGATCATGAAAAAAACCGGGATCACGATCCTCTTCTGCGCGACATTGCTTTGTGCAGGCGCCCAAGAAAGACTCGCCGGATATATCCGGCAGGGCCTCGACAACAACCAGGTATTAAAACAAAAGGCCATCACTGTCGACCAGGCGATGCTGGCGCTGAAAAATGCAAAAAGTCTTTCTTTGCCTTCAGCCTCCCTTCTTGCAGACTATACTTCCGCCCAGGGCGGCAGATTGATCACCGTCCCCGCCGGTGACCTGATGAATCCGGTATATTCCTATCTCAATGGGCTTAGCGCCTCCCACAAATTCCCGCAAATAAGCAATCTCAACGAGCAATTGCTGCCAAACAATTTCTACGATCTGCGGGTCCATATCACCTACCCCGTTTTGAACTCCGATATCCACTACAACCAACAGATCAGCGGCCAGGAAGTTGTCCGGCAGCGATACGAGGCCGATGCATACCGGCAGCAGCTGATAAAAGACATCAAGCAAGCGTACTACAACTACTGCGCTGCATCGAATGCGGTACATATCTATGAAAATGCGCTGGACCTTGTCGTACTCAATGTAAAACAAAACCAGTCCTTGCTCGACAACGGCCGGGGGTTGCCCGCCAATCTGCTGAGATCACGCAGCGAACAGGAAGATATCGAGGCCCGGATCATCGAAGGAGAGAACCAGCGGGTCAATGCCCGGAACTGGCTCAACTTCCTGATCAACCGGCCGCTGACCGATACGGTTCTGGAAGACGAGCTTCATCTACCGGACTCGCTGGCCGTCCTTTGCGCCG
>Ga0105237_10002136_pt1 | contig 24894 bp, 26 predicted proteins | sample KBSC24metaG_FD_81520 | JGI IMG/M metagenome (GOLD analysis project Ga0105237, IMG submission 81520) | Corn rhizosphere microbial communities from Kellogg Biological Station, Michigan, USA - KBS C2-4 metaG | ecosystem: Host-associated > Plants > Roots > Rhizosphere > Soil | place: Michigan, USA...
AATTGGCAGTCTCGATATGACCGCCCACCTGCGGCACGAGGGCTTTCGTGGGCTCGTGCGCCGGGAAGAGCCGGTCGAGCAGTGTGTTGAGCAGTTTTCCGCGCACGGGCTTGGTCAGCACGTGCTCCACGCCCAGGAGGTAGGCGTCCTCCTCCCATTCCCACTGCTTTTCGCCGGCGTAGATCAGGACGGGGCAGCCCGGCGCGTAGCCGCGCAATTCCTCGATGATGCGGATCGCCCGCGTATCGGTCAACTCCACATCGAGAATCGTCGCATCGATGGCGCCGCGCGAGAGGAGGAACTCCGCTTCACCGGCGACTTCCTTGGTGATCAATTGGAATTTGATCGGATCGAGCACCGTTTGTACGGCGCTCGCCAGGGAGGTCTGCTTGGTGATGACGAGCAAGGTGCGCATTCAGACGTGTTCGGCGATCGTGGAAATGGCGGGCTTGAGCTGGCGGCTGGGGATGTCAAATTGCACGGTTGTGCCTCGCTTGGGTTGGCTGGAGATATTGAGCTGGCCCCCGTGGAGATTGACGATTTTCCGGCAAATGGCGAGCCCCAGGCCAAACCCGCGAGTTTCGTCGCCGTGATTCTTGGTGGTGAAGTAGGCGGTGAGGATGCGGCCCAGGTTTTCCTTGGGAATGCCTTCCCCTTGATCGACGACCCGCACGCGCAACCACTCCCGGCCGGTATCCGATTTCATGAGGCGTTCGAGCTGGACGCGGATTTGCGCCCCCGGCGGCGAGGCGTCGATGGCATTGGCAATGAGATTGGCGATCAGCCGCTGGACGAGGACCTCGTCCATCTCGACGAGCGCTTCATCCGGGGTTTCAGGGATGATGTCCACTTCTTTTTGCCGGCTGGTGCGTGCCACTTCGGCGGCCTGGCGGACGACGAGATCGAGGCGTCCCAACTGGAAATCGGGCCGGAGGTTTTGCGAAAAGAAAAGGGCCTCTTTGATGTAGGCGCGCATCGTCTTGACGTTGCGCAGCGCGACCGGCAGCAGTTCGTCGTCGAAGGGTTCGTGGCCCCCATGCTCGCTGGAGAGTTGGAGCAAGGTCCAGACAGGAGTGAGGAGATTATTCAAATCATGCGCCATGCCGCGGGACATCTTTCCTAGCAGGTCGAGTTCCTGAGCCTGAAGGATTTGCGTCTTCAGCCGGATTTGATTGATGATCAGACTCATGCTCTTGACGAGCGTGATGAGGAGGCTGATGTCGTTGGCCGTGAATTGTTCACTGTTTTTCGGACCTACCAGGAGCAACCCAAAGATTTCGCCCTCCGTGGCCAGCGGGAAGCAATAGCGCGCCTGGTACGGGGCCAGTTGTTCGCGCGCCCGCTGCGCCCCAGGCGACTGCCGCGTGGAGGGATCGTCCGCGGCGAGCGGCAGAAACTCCTCCTTGCTCCACTCGAAGTAGCGAAAGATTTCGCTGTCGGGTTTGAGTTCCGGGCATTGCCGCACCGGCTGCGCCGGATGCGAGCGCGTCAGCTCGTAGCCGAGGTTCGTCTCGTCACGCAGGTTGATGTAGTAGCTCTCAATCTGAAAGACCCGGATGAAAAGATCGTTCAAATCGTTGAGCAGCGGATTCATTTCGTTGTACCACGTCATTTCCTCGATGAACTTCCGCACCTGGTCCTGATACTCGAAGGTATCGCCCAGGATGCGGCGCTCCACCACTTCGCTGCTGTCGCCGAAGAGTCGCGGGAAAAGCACCGCTGCGCAAATCGCCCCGACCATGAGCGTCCCGAGCCCGGCGAAGAACGAATAATAAGTGAAGGCCTCCTTGTTCGCGAGCCAGCACACGAGCAGCGTGCAAAGTCCCGTGAGGAAGATGAACAGCACCCGGACCGTTTTGGCCGCGCTCCGGTTCAGCGTGACGTGCACATCGAGCAACTGATACTGCAATACGCTGTATCCGACGATCACCCCATAAAAGATCGCGGCCATGCTGCCAAACGGGTACACTTGCAAGGTCGTGAAAGGGTAATCGTAGATTCCGAGAATCGGCAGGATGTCGTTGCATCCGAAGAGCGCGATCGCTACCTGTGCGCAGATCAGCGGTGTCAGGCGTCGCTGGGTCAGCGGCGGCTGCGCCCGCCGATGCCGGACCAGCACGACAACCGACACCCAGACGAGCGTGAAGATCACGCTCAGGATCCAGAAGCCCGTCCCCGCCACCGAATACCACGCGTATCCGACGTTTTTCACCCCCGCCAGGAAAAAGGGAGTGAAGTTGCTCACGAAGAGCAGCGAATGCAGCGTGTAAAAGAAGACAAGGATTTGCTTCGGGACGCGAACCTGCGCCACCAGAAAGGAGATGTGGCAGAGCGAAAGCGGAATAAAGATGACCCCAAACTGAAGGAACCGCGCCCAAAACAGCGCCTCCTCCTTCGTCTGGACGCGGAACATCCAGAACGTCCCAAAGTTCCAAACTGAGAAGCTCATCCCCAGGAGGAAATACACACGCGACACCGCCGCCCGCGGGTTCTGCAGGAGCACGAAGGCCGCGAGCGAGAAGTTCAGCAGCGCGCCAATGAGCGGAATCAACTCCCCGAAACGCACTTCCGCTCCGACGAGTGGGATCAGTTCGCCAACGTGCATCTCAGGATGTGTAGCGCCGAAGCACCAGACACGAGTTCTTGCCCCCGAATCCGCTGCTCAGATTTAGCGCGACGCGGACGGGGTAGGGGCGTGACCGGCCTCTCACGTAGTCGAGATCGCACCCCTCTCCCGGCACCTCGTGATTGAGGGTCAGCGGGATCTCCTGATGATGGATGGAAAGGGCGCACACCACCGTCTCCAAAGCACCCGCCGCGCCCAGAAGGTGTCCAGTGATTGGTTTCGTTGAACTTACAGCCAGCCGGTATGCGTGGTTGCCGAAGTATCTCTTGATGGCTTTCGTTTCGACGATGTCATTCGCTTCGGTCGCCGTTCCGTGGGCGTTGATGTAGTCCACCTCTTCCACCTCGATCCCTGCCTGCCGCATCCCTTTCTGGATCGCCCGGAAATAGCCGGGTCCATCGGGGTGGGGAGCCACCGGATGATACGCCTCGCAACTCCTTCCGTGCCCCAGGACCTCGGCATAGATGCGCGCCCCACGGCTCAGCGCATAGGAAAGCTCCTCCAGGACCAGATACGCAGAGCCTTCCCCGAGGATGATCCCATCGCGGTCTTTATCGAATGGGCGCATCGCCGCCTGCGGGGTGCTGTTCCGCCGGCTCATCACCTGGCCCAGGCACAACGCACCCCAGATATTCGGCGCGATCGGTGCCTCTGCGCCCCCGGCAACCATCACATCCACCTCTTCGTGCCGGATCATGCTCAACGCATACCCGAGTGCGTCGTTGCCCGAGGCGCTGCTCGAGCTCAGCGTGATCGAATGTCCGCGAATCTTCAGCTCCTTCGCCACTTCACCCGAGCCCGCCCCGCTGTACCCGTTGATCAGCGCAAACGGCCCCACTCCCTTGTACCCGCGGCGATGAAACCCCTCGTCCGCTTTGGCGGCCGCTTCGTTGCTGCTCATCGACGTTCCCTCGACGATTCCCACCCGATCCGCATCCATCTCCTGGAAATCGATGCCCGCGTCCTCCGCCGCCATCTTCGCCGCGGCTACCCCGTAGCGGTGGGAGTAGTCCAGCCGCCGCGCCATCTTCGCGTCCATGAATTTCTCGGCCTGGAATTCGTTGATCTGCGCAGCAATCCACGTCGGCGCATCTCCCGCCGGAAATCGCGTCATCACTTTCCCGCCGCTGATCCCATTGCGAATGCTATTCCAAAAGCCGCTCAGGGTCTGCGCGGGCGCAGTCACCACCCCCATCCCCGTGATTACAATCCGTCGGCGTGTGTGTTCCATTTCGCAGAGGGCCATTTGTACGGAATCAACATCGGCACCCGCCTTTGGTACTCGCGATACTTGTCCCCGAACTTGTCGACCAGCGCAGGCTCCTCCAGCCGCAGGCGCAGAATGATCGCTGGGACCAGCGCGACGGGAACCAGCAGCAGCGTCCACCATGCGCTGCACAGCAAACCGACCGCGAGGAGTTCGAGGATCATGGAAAAGTAGGTCGGGTGGCGAAGCACGCGAAATGGACCCGACTGCACGAACTCATGTCCCTCGCGTATTTCGACATGGAGGCTCCAGAATTTCCCAAGCGCCGCAATTGCCGACCAGCCCATCTGGAACGCGAGAATTGCGCAGACCAGCCCGCCCACGAACGCGATCCAGGAAAAGTTGGGGAATGGAAAGATGCCATATCCGGCGACAGATCCAAAAGTCATCACCGTGCCGATGATGAGAAACAGATTGAAGGTCCTCGTCTCCTGTACGATGCCGGGGATCGTCTGGCGCTTCTTTTTCACATCCGCGATGCGGACGGCGTAAACGATGATGACGGCGATGATCGGGAGATACGGAAGTACTTGGGGCATGATAAACGGCGGCAGTTATTTAGCCGGGGGGCCAGGCGAGATTTCTCCCGCCCAGCAGATGGATGTGAAGATGAGGCACCGATTCCCCCGCGTCACGCCCGTTATTGATCACCAGCCGATAACCGCTTTCCGCCACACCAAGTTTCCGCGCAATCTCGCCGGTGGAGGCGATCATGCGCCCGAGCAATTCCGCATCGCCGCCCGTGGCGGCGGCCACGCGCGGGATGACCCGCTTCGGAATGATGAGCACGTGGACCGGCGCCTGCGGATTCACGTCGCGAAACGCGAGGAATTCCTCCGTTTCGTGGACGATGTCGGCGGGGATTTCACGGGCGGCGATTTTCTCGAAGATGGTCATGCGAGAGAGAAGGTAACTTCGTGGTCGACGGCGGCGGTGCCGGACTGTTCGCGAACGAAGGACACAATTTCATTACGCAGCGCGTCACAATCGCGGCTCCATGATTTACGCGCGCGCAAGATTTTTACACAAGGCTCCAGACCGAGCAGTTCAAAGCACGAACTCTTCTCGCGGCACAATTCCTGGATGCGCCGCCCGAGCATATCGAAGAATGCGAGTTCGTAACCCGTGCCCGCCTCGCGGGCCAGTTCCACGAGAGACACCAGCACTCGCGGCGCAGCCGGTACAAAATGTTGCGCGACTTCGGCATAGCCGATGACCTGGAGCACCGATTGCACGGCGCGCGACAATTGTTCCACCGGCAGCACGGTCATGTTTTCCTGGTCGTGCAGATAGGTGGTGACGCTCTCGGCCACGTGACCGGCCAGCCACCACTTGGCGTAGCCCGCGCGGGCGGCGGCTTGCGCCAGCGATCGCACCAGCCATTCGCGTTCGAAGGCGATCACCTGGCCGCTGGCAAGCTGGATGACCGGAAGGTTGTCCTTGAGTGATATCATCGGGTGAATGAGGCGGGGTTTATTTGAAAAGTTCGGGCTGCTGCACGCTACGCTTGGGCCGGCGCTCGAGGGATTGGATCTCCTCGAGAAATTCGCCGATGTCCTGAAAGTGCCGGTAGACCGACGCGTAGCGCACGTAGGCTACCTCATCGAGGTTATGAAGCTTGTCCATGACCTTGGCGCCGATGACGTGCGATGGGATCTCGCGGGTAAACTCCGTTTCGATCTCCTGCAAAATCTCTTCGGCGGCTTTTTCGAGCACCTCCACGCTGACGGGCCGCTTTTCACAGGCCTTGATCATGCCGTTGAGGAGCTTCGATTTGCTCAGCACCTCGCTGCGGCCATCGCGCTTGGCGACACGCAGGTCGGCCCGTTCGATCTCTTCGTAGGTCGTGAAACGGTGGGCGCACTGGACACATTCACGGCGTCGACGAATCGACCGGCCGTCTTTCGACAGGCGCGAGTCGATGACTTTGTCTTCGAGACTACCGCATTTGCTGCAATGCATCTTGTGGGGAGCCGGGGGGCACGCAGTGCGTTTAACACAACTAATAGTGGTGTCAATGCGCGATGTCGGGATTCTGTCATCCGGTTGCGAGTTGCCGATTTTTTGAAACACAAGATGCCGCGCGGCTTCCAGTGTGGCTCACGCTGCCCCTGAGCGTGATCTTGCGGTGCCCGAAGCGCCAAACTCAAAAAATGGCAGTGGGAGCCACGAAGCGCCGGACACCCCCTTTTCTAGTGTGAAAAAGGGTCTGATAATCACACGAATCACCCGAATAAAAGCATCTGCATTCGTGTCATTCGAGTGATTCGCGGGCTCAATCCTCTGTTTCCCGTTCCGTCCTTCGACCGCCGTTGAACCCGATCGCGGGTACCGCCCGGCGTCATTTCTGGTCGCGCGTCTTGTCCGCGGCGTTTTTCAGCGCCTCGGCTTCTGCGGCGCCTTCCTTCTTCACGACTTCCGCATCCGACTTGGCGTTCTTCTCGGTCGCCTTGGCAGCCTGCTCCAGTTTATCCGCTTTGGCGTCGAGTTCGGCTTTGCGGGCTTGCTCCTGCTTGGAGTCACAAGCGGCGAATGAAAGTGCGGTAAGGCAAACAATGGTAGATAGTTTCATGACACCGAGGTATCGCGTTCGCCGTTCTGGTGGGACGGGTCAATGTCACGAAAGTTCAATTCGTTCGCCGGTCCAGATGAGACGCCCGGACCGTTCTCGCCGGATACGGTGCATCGGGATTGCTAGAGTTCGATGGTGCGGACCGTTTCGAGGAGCGATTCGAGGCGGCTCCAGAAGTCGCTACCGGAGGGCAGTGCATTTCCCATCACGGCGTAGGTGAGTTCACGCCCTTGCGCGGTGTGAAGGAATCCGACCTGCGTCTTGACGCCGGACATCGAACCAATTTTGGCCCGCGCTTCACCGCCCGCATATTTGGAAAGGCTCTCGTAAAAGCGCTGGCCGTAGGCGCCGTGCCGCGTGGCGAAATTTACTCGGGCCAGATCCAGTGGGCGGATCACATTGGCCCGCGCGAGACCGCTGCCGTCGAGGAGCCGCAAGCCGGTGAAGGCGACGCCGGCTTTCTGGTAATGCTCGCGCACAGCGGACGCCGGGTCGGCGTGCAGCTTGCGCCCGATGGTGAGAAAGAGGCACTGGGCTTCCAGATTGTCGCTCACCAGATGGAGATGATCGATGATCTCAGGAAGGGCGTCGGACGTGTGGCGGACCAGGACTGTCCGTTCTCCTTTGCCGCCCGCGGATGGAGAAGGGGTGTTCGCGAATTTTACCCCAGCCGCTTCGAGACGCGCGCGCAGCAACTCGGCTGCCAGGGCCGGCGGGTCCGGGATCGATCCGTAGACGGGAAAGCCGCTCACCCCTGCTGGGACCGTGCCGCGAATGGCAATGGTGCGCCCGTACGGCTCGGAATAAATGACGACTTGGTCGCCGCTCCCCGCTGGGCCGGTGGTGACCAGATTCGTCCAGTGCGTATCCTTGGGGACCGGGGTGTGATCGAGCAGTTTGGCGGGGCCGCCCACCTGGGCGCTGGGCTCGAAATGCAGGACTACGCGGTTGTGGTCGAGGTTCAACCCGTAAGCCCCCGCTCCGTAGGCATTGCCGAGATCGCCCCAGACCCAATGGTCGCTGACCGGATTCTCCGGAAACACCGACGTGTCGACCAGGAGCCGTCCGGACACGCTCTTCAGTCCCGCCGCCACGACCGCTTTGGCCAGGGTGTCGAGATCGTCGGTCTCGAGGGTGGGGTCGCCGCTGCCGACGAGGACGAGATCGCCATCGAGTTTCCCTTCCGCAGAAATGGGTGAGGTCGCGGAAAGAACAGTCTCGAAGCGGAACTCCGGCCCGAGGATCGACAGTGCGGCGCCCGTCGTGACGGTCTTGAGCGCGGAGGCGGGGCTGAGCGCAATCTCCGAGAGCGGCGAGGAGAAGAGAGTCGCGCCATTTTCATCGAAGATGCAGAATCCGAGTGCGGCTCCCGCGAATTCCGGATGCGCCGCGAATTCCTGGAACGCGCTGGCGAATTTATTCTCGCGGGCCGGCGCCGGGCTGGAGACGAGTGGGTGCTCGGGCGCTGGTGTGAGCTCGCGCAGTCGCAGACCGAGGCCGATGGCGACCGCCCAGCCGGAGAGCATGAGGACGGCGCCGATGAGCAGGGGAGCGAGGGATCTTCGCGGGGCAGACACGGGGAGACGATTGGGGACGCTCACTTCGATTCGCGAATCTTCAACGAACGAAAGGCGACCTCTTCGCCATGATCCTGTAAGGCGAGCGGCGTGGGCGCCTTTGTGGCGAAATCGGGCACGCCGTGATATTTGCTCTTCGCGAGCGTGTCGCGGTAGGTGGCACTGTCGAGGTCGCACTCCGCGGTCTTTCCGCCATTGAGCCAGTGCTCGATGTGCTGCCCGTGGACGACGATGCGCCCCTGATTCCACTCGCCTACGGGCTTCAATGTTTTCTTTTCCGCGGCGAAGAGATCGTAGAGTGCGCCGGCCTGGTGAGTGGGGCCGCGTTTGCCGTCGGGATGTCCCTCGTCGTCGAGCACCTGGTATTCGAAGCCGACGGGGCTCTTGCCGGTATCGCCGGCGTAGAGCGGCTTGGTCGGCGGCCGGTTTTCATCGACGAAGTAATGAACCCCGGAATTGCCGCCGGGCGAGATGCGCCACTCGAAGACGAATTCAAAGTCGTTGAACTTTGCGTCCGTGGTGAGATCGCCGCCGCTGCCGTTTGGCCGGCCATTGCTCTTCGGGCAGATGAGCGTGCCGTTTTCGATCTTCCATCCGCCATGCGCCGCGCCGGGCTGCTTGAAAAGATGCCAGCCGGTGAAGGTCTGGCCATCGAAGAGCAGCTTCCACCCCGCGGCGCGCTCTTCAGGGGTGAGGGCATTTGGCTCCGCGGCGGCCGCGCCCGCGTAAATGGAGAAGCACAGGGCCGTGGTGAGGAAAGTGCGGAGGGAGAAATGCATGGCGGCTCAATGGGAGCAGTTCTAGGAGCCCGGCGGAAGGGTCAACCTTCGTCACCGGTATATTTCCGCGCGGCCTCTTTCATCTCATCCAGCGATTGGCTCGCGTCGCGCATGAAATCGAATTCCGGCATCGGTTCGCCGGTTTCGAGCAGGGTCTTCAGGTTGTTCAAGATCACCGGCCAGCCGCGCCGGCCGCCTTCGAGCATCTTGTCGTCGAGTTCGATCTGGTGCGATTCGGTCATTGTCAGACGCACAACCTTCCCGAGATCATCGATTTGATACGTGACCAGGCACTCCGGCAGATTCCGCATCTCCTCGATCCACATGACGCGCCAGGTGACGGCGAGCTTTCGCGGCGGATCGCAGATCACCACCCTGCCTTCGACATCGAGCGTGCCGTCGGGTTGCCACAGACGGAACGCGCCGTCCGGCTTCGTCTCGATTTCGATCCGGCGGCCGAAGAAAAATTTCTTCGTCAAATCACCCGTGGTCAAAGCCTGCCACACCTTTTCGGTGGTGGCGGCGATGTAGGTGACGTAAACAGTTTTCGGTTTGAAACGGTCGAGGTCCATCGGTGTTACCATTCGAATTCAATCGCGCGGCCGGTCTCGAGCAATGTTTTCAGGCTGCTCAAAATATCGGGCCAGCCGTTGCAGATCATTGGGAAGATCTTGCTCTCCGCGGGGAATTCATCGTGGGTCACGGTGAGCTTTACCACGGGCCCTTGTTGCGCCGATTTCCCCGTGAACTCTTCGATTTCAAAGGTCACCCGCGATGGTTGTTCGGCGCGTATCGCCTCATCCTCGAACTGGAGCGGATGAAAACTGTAGGACAGTAATCGAGGCGGTTCACTCTTCAGAATCGTGTCGTCGTGGACGATCTTTTCGCGCCAGCGGAAGACGATGCGCGAGCCAGGTTTCCAATCGGACTCCAGGCTCGTGCCGCCCCAGTACTGGACGGTAAACTTGGGATCGGTCAGCGCCGCCCAGAGCTTTTCCGGGGTGGTGGCGATGAGGGTGACATAGACGAATTTGGGCGGGGTGTGCATGGTTCGGATTTTTGACGAGTTTTGGACTCGGGGTTTTCAAGGTGCTTCTTGAGATCGCTCAAGGCCTGGAGTTGTGGACGTTCGTATTTGCGGATCCACCGTTCGTAAATTTCGTGGAGCGGCACGGGATTCAGAAAGTGGAGCTTTTCGCGCCCATGCCAGACCACGGCGAGAAGGTTGGAGGCTTCGAGAATCTTGAGGTGCTTGGTCACGGCCTGACGGGTCATGTCGAGATGGGGGCAGAGTTCCGCCAGCGTCTGCCCGTTGGCCTGGTGCAACTCGTCGAGGAGTTGACGGCGGCTCGGGTCAGCGAGGGCTTTGAATACGTCATCCATCAATGGACGCCACTATATGCAACCAATGGGTTGCATGTCAAATATGATTAAGAACGTGGGTGAGACCCTGGCCGCCTATCACGTGATCAAGTGGAACTCGCCGGGCATGTTGAAACAGAAGGAGGCGGCGAAGGAGTAAGGCAGGCGCCAATTGTTGCACTCCTACATAGTCTTCAGAAACTCGATCAGGTCGCGCTTCGCCATGGGCGGAAGGTCCGTGCCGTAGTCGTGGCCGGTATTCGCATTGCCCGGAGCGGATGTGTCGAGAAGGTAGTAACCTTCGTCGGTCCAGCCCATGGTGACGGGATCGAAGGTGCGCGAACCGCGGTGGAAAGTGCGTGCGCGGTTGGCAGGTTTCGTGAGCAGTTCTTCCATCGTGCGCACGGACCCGTTGTGGAGGTACGGGGAACGCGCCCATACTCCGGCAAGAGTGGGCGACCAGTATTTGCCTGTGGAGCGCAGGCCGGGAGCTTTTGGAGGGGTGTAGCCGGGAGTCTCGACGTTCGCGAGAAAGCGGTTGAATTCCTGCGCATAAAGATCGGCGAAGGCTGTGGCGCGAGTGGCATCGGTTCCGATTTCGGAGGCGGCGAACAGGCGGCCATCCGTTTCCGGGCCGCTGTGACACGAAGCGCAATGTGCCTGGTAGTGGGCGGCTCCGCGGCTGGCCGCTTCACGATCGATGGCCCATGGGTAGCGGGGCGCGCGAATGTGTTCGGAGAGATCGGTATGGCGCCGGACGAGGGCAAAATCGAATTGGCCGTGCGTCCCGACCAACGGCGCGCCCAGTCCGAGCACGGCGAGGATGTTGCGTCCCAGCGGTGACTCCGTGTTGCCATCCCAGTGGACCCAATGGCGCTGCTCGAGATTCCAGACGAGTCCGTATTTGACCGGCGCATAGGGCCGCGGCATGCCGAGCAGGCCTTGCGAAAGGAGGCCGAAAGCGTCGTTGCGGCCGGGGCCTGAACTGGGCGGCGCTTTGTCGGGAACTGCATCGGGCAGGTGCAATCCGGCGCGCATATTGTGGAATAGGCGCAACAAGTTATGCGCCAGTTCGGGGAGGTGCGGATCGGTGGTGAGCCGGGCTCGGTCCAGTCGCAGAGTGGTCCCGTCGATCGGATGCAGGCCAACGAGAGGTGCATCCTTGGTGCCGAACGGATCGGCCTTCATCGTCTCGGTGATCTGCGGCGCGGCTTTATCCCAGGCGGCCTGCAGTTGATCGCGCCCGGCGTTACCGGCTGGTGGATCGCTCGCCACGAGATAGGCGGCCAGAAAACGCTGCATGTTTGCCGGATCGGAAGTGCGCAGGGTGGCGACGAAGAGTGCTCCGAAGTATGCCTCGGCATCGAAGAATCCCGTGCCGCCCAGAATGCGCACCGGCATGCCACCGGAGGGGACGACGACTTCCGCGACGTGGCACGATGCGCAATTGACGCCGATCGACGGCAGGCCGCCGAGATGCGCCGGCCGGCTGCGCGTGAATCCGACGGGCCAGCCGAAGGCGGGATCGGGAACCAGCCCGAGATGGGTGAGATCCGCCGTGGGATACAAATCCGGATAGGTACGGATGAAAGCCTTGAGAACGTTTTCCGGCACCGCTTCCGTGCTCATCGAACCGTGGAGGAAGAACTCGAGATCGCCGGAAGACCAGCTTGGCACCTGGTCGGGCAGTTCGGCGGGGAGGCTCGTGGATGCGAGGGCGATTCCTATCGCGAGAAGCAGTAAGGTTCTCATGGGAGACGATTTCATGGCGGGCTGCGAAACGTGGGCTTGCGTTTGTGCGCTTGATCGTTGCGGATCGGATGCAATCAATTCCTGAAATGGCTGGCCAGTCTAACCGTTTGCGCCGCGAGCCGGCGGGCGCATACTTTTACGAGTGAGCAAAGCCTTTACCAAAGAAGACGACGAAACCCCTGAACGCGAGGGCCGGGTGCGATCGTCTTCCGGGCTGCCACCGGGAGCTGTAAACTACATGACCGAGGAAGGAGCGAAGCGCTTCCGCCACGAACTCGCGCGCGCGAAGGGTCAACACGCGGCGGAACTGCGGCGACTGCTTGATTCCGCCACGATTGTCCCGGAGCGGGAGACGCCGCCGAAGGAAGTTCTGTTCGGAGTGACGGTGACCGTGAGTAAGAGCGATGGAGACCGTGCGACTTACCGCATCGTGGGAGTCGATGAAACACGCCTCGCGAGGGATTGGGTGAGTTGGGTGTCTCCGTTGGGCCGGGCCTTGATCGGCACAAAGCTCGGAAGCCGGGTGCACTTGCCGGATGCCCCGGCCGGAGAAGAAGTGGAGGTAGTCGGTCTCGAACGGTAGGTGTATGAGATTTCCGCTGCGGGGATTGTCGGCCTTTAGACCAGCTTCGCGTCCATGGTGATTTTCGCATTCAGGAGCTTTGAAATTGGACAGCCCGCCTTGGCTTTGCCGGCGAGGTCTTGAAAGGTCGCGTCGTCCACGCCGGGGATGGTGGCCTTGACGTCGAGGTGACTCTCGGTGACTGCGAATCCGTCGGCGACTTTCTCGAGCGTAACCGTGGCCTCGGTTTCGATTTTCTCCGGTGTGAGTCCGGCCATGCCGAGAATCATCGAAAACGCCATGGAGAAACAGCCGGCATGGGCCGCACCGATCAACTCCTCGGGATTCGTTCCGGGCTCGCCTTCGAAGCGGGTGCGAAAGGAATAGGGCTTGGCGCTGAGCGCGCCGGAGCCGGTGCTCATGGTGCCGGAGCCATCTTTGAGACTGCCTTTCCAAATAGCGGATGCTTTGTGTTTCATAGGATTTGAATCGTAGGTCCGGGGGAAACCAAATGCATTCAATTTTCGCCGGCGACGTTTGGAGATCGGAGCCGGGAGATCGTTTCGCTCTCGCCAAATGACGCCACCACCGGCACGTAAGGGGCCACATGATTTCCGTGCAGCAATTGACGAAGCGCTTTGGCGGGCAAATCGCGGTGGCTGAACTCAGCTTCGAGATCCCGGCCGGGCAGATCGTGGGGTTTCTCGGGCCCAATGGCGCGGGTAAATCGACGACATTGAAGATGCTGACCGGGATGCTGGCTCCAACCAGCGGGACGGCCACGATCTGCGGCTTCGACCTTCAACGGGAGACGATCGAGGTGAAGCGCAATGTCGGCTTTGTGCCCGAGTCGGGCGCCGTCTTCGAATCACTGACCGGGCTCGAATACCTGGAGCTGGTGGCCGCGCTCTATGCGATCCCGGCGGAGGCCGCCCGGGCGCGCATCGAGCAATTCATCGCTTTTTTCGATCTGAGTTTCGCGACCCTCACGGACAAGCTGCTCGGCGCGTATTCCAAAGGCATGCGGCGCAAGGTCGTCATCACGGCGGCGCTGCTCCACAATCCGCCCGTGGTCTTCTTCGACGAACCGCTCGACGGGCTGGATGCCAATGCCGCCGTGGGCTTCAAGGCGCTCATCCAGACGCTCGCCCGCGAAGGCAAGACCATCGTCTACAGCTCGCATATCCTGGATGTGGTCGAGCGCGTCTGTGACCGGGTGATCATCATCGACAAAGGCAAGCTGATGCTCGACGGGCGGCCCGAGGAACTCGTCGCCAGCAGCGGCGCCGGAACCCTGGAGCGGCTGTTTACGCAATTGACCGGCGGCACCGAGCTGGAGCAACGCGCCGAGGATTTCGCCAAGACCTTCCGGCCATGAGTGCCTCTCTCAATCCGTTCGGTTCGCCACGGAGCGATCAAAAAATCCGGCTACTCCCGCCTGAGACGGTGCCGGCATCGACAGCATCCGCGGATCGCGCCTTGCGCCGCCTTTTCCTCACGCTGTTCCTGCGCGGGAGATCGTCGCGCGGGCTGCGCAAGGAGCAGACGCCGAAATCCGTGGGCACCAAGCTCGGCTGGGCCCTGTTTTTTTATGCGGTCGTCGGCGGGTTCGTCACAATCGCATTTCGAGGGCAGCCCGTGTTTATGCTCTCGCTCTATCTGCACGCCATGACCCTCGTGTTTTTGGGCATGTTCGTCGCCTCCTCGGCGGGCGAGGTGCTCTTCAACAAGGAAGAAGGGGATATTCTGCTGCATCGGCCGGTGACGCCGCGCGCGTTGTTGCAGGCCAAGGTGGGAGTGCTCGTGCACGTATCCCTCTGGCTGGCCGGCGCCTTCAATCTCGCCGGGTTGTTCGTCGGCGCCACGGCGCCGGGGAGTGGATGGATGTTTCCCATCGCGCACATTTTTTCCACGGTGCTGGAAGCCCTGTTTTGCACGGGAGGGGTTGTCCTCACTTACGAACTCTGCCTGCGATGGCTGGGGCGCGAGCGGCTCGATGGATTGATGACGACGGTGCAGGTCTTCGTGGCCCTGGCCGCGGTCCTTGCGGGCCAACTCGTTCCGCGGATGATCATTCGGTCGGGCGCGAAGATCAGCCTCGGCCCGCCATCATGGTGGTTCGGCCTGCTCCCGCCCACGTGGTTCGCCAGTCTTGACGACGCTCTCGCGGGGAGCGGCGCGCGAAGTTCGTGGCTTCTCGCGGCGGTCGGGTTGGCCGCCGTCGTCGTGGTCTTGTGGATGGCCTTTGGCAAACTCGTGCATCACTTCGAAGAGGGCTGGCAAATCCTGGGTGAAACCTCCTCGCCATCCGGGAAAGGCGCCGGAGGCGGGCGGCGTTGGCTGGCGCTGCTGGTGCAGGTGCCACCGCTCCGCTGGTGGCTGCGCGAACCCGTCACCCGCGCCTCGTTTCTGCTCGTCGCCGCCTATCTGTTCCGGGATCGCGAAGTGAAATTACGCATCTATCCCGGCCTCGCCCCGATGCTGGTCATGCCGGTGATCTTCCTTCTGCAGGATCGGGGGGGCGGCATGGGCGGCATCGGTGGCGGTTTCGGGGTGGCTTTCTCCGGCGGCTACGTGGGCCTGGTGGCGCTGCTCGGGCTGAACATGCTCCAGTTTTCCCAGCAATGGCCGGCGGCTGATGTCTTTCGCCTGGCTCCCATGGTCGGGCCGGCGCGTATCTGCGATGGCGCCCGGTGGGCGGTTCTCTGCTTTCTCGCGCTCCCGACGGTGGCCGCGTTTGGATTGATCGCCTGGTGCATGCGCGGAGGGGCTGCGCACCTGCCGCTGTTGCTGCCTGGAATCATTGCCCTGCCCATCTACGCTCTGTATGTGCATCTGGGAGGGCGGGCGGTCCCGCTCTCCGTCCCGGGTGAGGAGGCGAAGGCGGCCGGCCGCAGCCTCCAGATGGTCGGCGTGATGCTGATCTCGATGGCGATCTCCGGCGTCGCCGTCTGGGCTTGGTCTACGGATTGGTTCTGGCCATTCCTGTTGGGCGAAGCCGCCATCGGTATGGGCCTCTATGCGCTCATGCGTTCCTTAGTTTCCTCCGCAAGGTGGGTAACGATCGAGTGAGCCCTCGACTTTCGGCCCGGTTGCTGGTAGAAACCCGGATGACTTTGAATCACGTTGTTTCCACAGGGCGGCCGTGCCGCATCGAGGAGGAATTGGCCGCCGGGCCTCTTCCTGAGGGTGTCCCGTGCGGACTGCGCCACCTCGTATCCGGATTGGAGAGGTAATCGATGTCGACGGAGCGAGTCGCGGCGTCCCGCACTGTTACCAAAGCGCTGATGAAGCTGGCGCGTCAGATCGATTCTACATCCACGCCCGAATACATCGCCGTCGAAGTCGGGGAGGGCTGCCTTCCTGGGGATAGCTTCAAGAATGTGGCTCTCATGGTTCGCCGAAATGGCGGGTCTGTGCAGCATGGCTGGTCGATGCGCGTGCAGCCCCTGGCTTATGTGGAGGGCTCATTTCATGCGGTCTGGCGGCGGCTCGATGGCGTCTTGATCGATGTGACGCCGCGCAAGGACGAGCAGACGGAAACGCTCTTCCTCGTGGACACGAAAATGGTCTGGCAGGGCGACGACGTGGAGCCGCGGCGGATGATGCTTCACGAGCAGCCCTGCTATTGCGGCAGCGGCATGCCGTATAAGATCTGTCACGGCATCGCCGACGATTGATCGATTCAGCGGCCGGGTGATCGCGAGACGCGCACTTCCGGTTGGTAGGTGATGCGCACCAGGAGATCACCTCGGCTGCCCCGCGGCTTGGGCAGGCCCTCGCCAGGAACGCGGAGGATCGCACCCCGTGCGACTCCCGCCGGGATCGAGATGCGCAGCGGGGCGCCCGCCGCCCCGGCAATCATCTCCGTGCCGCCCTGCGCCGCGCGCCGGGCATTGATGCGCAAGTCACAGCGCAAGTCCGAGCCGCGCGCCTTGAAGCGAAAGCCGGGCAGCGCTTTGAGGCGCACTTGGACAAAACCACCCGCGAAGGGGTCCGCGCGTGGCAGGCGGAAACGCGTGCCTGGGGCCGTGTTCGGAGGAACGTCGAGCCGGTAGGTTTCCGGGCCATTGGGATTCGCCGGGTCGTTCACCCGGATGTCCAGGGACGTCCCGCGGAGGAAGTCCTCGATCCGAAGATTCGTGTCGTGGGAGATATTCCGCTCGACCTTTCCGGCCCGCATGGGAGGTGGTGCGGCGGATTCCCGTCCCGCGAGTTCGCGGTCATACGCGCGGCGACGCACCGGGTCGGACAGGAATTCATGGGCGGCATTCAGCTCCTTGGCGCGTTCGGCGGCTTCGGGGGAACCGCCGTTGACGTCGGGGTGATGCCGCTTCGCCAGTGAACGGTAGGCCGCGCGAATTTGCGCGAGAGTACAACGGCGGCTGAGGCCGAGTGTGGCGTAGTGATCGGAGTCTGCAGGGAACAAGAAGGCGATGGTATGAGAATTCGCCCCGTCCGCAATCCCTCGGCGCAGGAGCAGGCGCGAGCGTTGGCATTTGGCCCCCAAAGACCAAACGGAGCTTGAAACCGCCGTTGGAAGACTCACTCCTGGCGGGAATCCCTGGCCGATTCCATTTTCGATCCGAGCAAGGGGACGTCGCTCCTTCGGAAACCCTGCCCCGTTTCACTCCAAAAGGAGACTTCCTCGCACGGGGGCGCAGAGAGCGGGTGAAGGGAATCGAACCCTCGTATGCAGCTTGGGAAGCTGCCGTTCTACCATTGAACTACACCCGCGATTACGGCTGCCGGACCCGAGCCTTTATTGCCAGGAGAGCAGATCGTCGGCGACCTTACTACCATTGCGATACATGCCTGTCACGCCATCTTTCGGCGATGCCACGACTCCATCCTTGCCGAGTGAAAAGACTCCCACGCCGGTACGCGCGCCGGTGTCGACACCGTCCTGACTCGTCTGGGTGAAGTCGCTGTAAAGGCCCGTGAGACTGATGACGTCGTTGTAGTTGCAATCCATGATGATCGTGTATTCCTTGCCCCACGGATCGTAGAGTGCGCCCAGGACACCCGTCCCGGCTGTGTCCGCAAATCCGCTCTTGGGGGCATTTGGATCCGACACTGATTTTGCCTCGAAGAAGGAGATGCGGCGTGGGTTGAAGGCGTTGTCGGTATTCTTTCCCGTGTTCTTGGCTCGCAGGATGTTGAACAATTCGGCGTTGTCGTCTGTCGCCTGTGCCGAGTTCTTGTCGCCCAGGCGCAGGTCGGTCGGCGGAGAGGACGTCGCCGCGGAGTAGTCGGCCACGGGATACTTGCCGTATTCCGTGTAATAGTTCTTCACTGCGGCCGCAACCTGCATGACCGCTGCCCGGGCCTCGGCCTTGCGCGCCTGGTCCTTGACGACGCCAATCGCGGGAAAGAGCAGCCCCATGAGAATGGCGATGATCGTGATGACCGTCAGCAACTCGATGAGCGTGAAGGCGAGGGAAGAAATGCGAGGTTGGGGGCGAGAGTTCATTGGAAAAACCTTTCGTGGCAAGCTACTGAAGTCCTTGGTAATGACAACCAAAAATCTATTATCTCCTAACGATTTTGGTTCCGCATGGCCCGCGTGCGACGAGGAAGTCATGGAAAGAGACGAGGCCACCCGCCTTTTCCTGCGCACGGCGGAGCCGGTCGGGATGGCCCCGCGGGCTACGCTGGTTTTCACCCATGGGCTCGGCGAGCATTCCAATCGCTACGGGCATCTCGCTGCTGAATTCGTGGCGCGGGGATGGCGGGTGGTCGCGTGGGATTTGCGCGGGCATGGCCGATCGTCGGGGCCGCGTGGGGACGTGCCCGAGTACGGCTGTCTGGTGGACGATCTGGCCGCCGTCAGTGCCCGGTATCGGCTGTCCGGACGGCCGCTCTTCTTTTTCGCACACAGCCTGGGCGCGCAGATCACCCTGCGCCTGCTCGAGACGTCGCCCGTGGATTGCCAGGGGGCTGTCATCGCCTCGCCCTTTCTGCGGCTGGCTTACAATCCGCCTTGGTGGAAACTCACGCTCGCCTGGCTGGCGATGCGCTTCTGGCCGACGTTCACGCAACAGACGGGCACCCGTTTGGAGCGCCTGTCACGGGATCTCTCGCATCTCTCGTCATTTCCAGACCTGGACCTGGTGCATCACGGCATTTCGGCCCGGATGTATTTTGCCATTCGCGCGGCGGGAGAACAGGCCCTCGCGGATGCGGCTGCCCTGCGGGTCCCGCTGTTCCTGCTCCATGGCGATGCGGATCCGATCACCTGCCACCACTCCACGTGCGAACTTTTTGAGAAGGCCGGCGCCGAGGACAAGACCTTGCGGATCTTCCCCGGCGCCCGCCACGAAACGCACAACGATCTCGACCGGGCGCAAGTCATCCGCGAAATCGCGGAGTGGATTGAGACGCGGATCGCGTAGGCCAGGAGGGTTCTGGCTTAAGGTTGAGGCTCTAACCAGAATCTCCTAATCTCCTCTTTCAATCGACTTTTCTCTTTCCAACGTGCCGTTTCGCCGTATAGTCCGCCTCCCTTTTCCAAAACCCGAATTCTTTTTATGTCTCAACATCGCAGTCTCAAAGGCCAAAGCACCATCGCCGCGAAGCGCAACGTCCTGAAGCGTTTTGAGCGGGTGGAAATCCTCAAGTCCCGTGGCCAGTTCAAGACGGGCGACAAAGTGATCGGTCTGCGCAAGACCAAGCCCAACGATTAATCGGCCGGGCCTGCCGCATCCGGGCGTGTTGCCCGACATCCTTCTGACGAAATCCGCCGTGGCATCATGTGCCCCGGCGGATTTCTTTTTTTTCTGGAACGCGGTGAAAAGCGCCCGCGAACGATCCGAACGACACAAAGACAGGTGAACGAAGGTTCCTCATTTCGTGTCAATTGTGTCATCCGGAGGTTCTCATCAGGCTCTGGCCTGATTTTTGTTTTGTTTCCACGGTTGCCACGGCCCGCCCTTCGCGTGTATCTCTCGCCCACGTAATGAGATTTCCGCTCGCGCTGACGGCCAAGATTGCCGCTTACATCATCGGCAAAAAGGTCAAGGGGGTGAAGAAATTCGCCACAGTCCTCCAACTCGAACCGCTCCACACGTGCAACCTGACCTGCACGGGATGCGGACGCATCCGCGAGTACTCCACCTCGCTAAAGAATGTCATGCCGCTCGCCGATTGCCTGGGCGCGGCTCAAGAATGCAACGCGCCGATGGTTTCCATCTGCGGCGGCGAACCGCTCATTTATCCCGAGATCGAGGCGCTGGTCGGCGGCCTGCTGAAGCAGAAGCGCATTGTCTACGTGTGCACGAACGCCATGTTCATGCGGAAAAAGATGCGCGAGTACCTGGCGGTGGAGTACGTCCGCGACCCGGCCGCGACGGCGGACAAGATGCAGGTGTTGCTCAGCGAGGAACTCATCACGCTCAAGGATGAGCAGGAGATCCAGAAAGGCCCGAAAACGCCCGGCAAGCCTGTGATCGCACCGAGCCGGTGGATGTACTGGAACGTGCACCTCGACGGATTGGAGCGCACGCACGACATTATCGTCGAGCGCGAAGGCGTGTTCAAGGAGGCGGTGCTGGCCATGCGCATGGCCAAGCTGCTCGGCTATCAGGTCGCCACGAATACCACCGTCTACAAGGAAACCGATCCGAAAGAGATCGAGGACATGTTCGCGTTTCTCTCCACGCTACGCCTCGATGGCCACACCATCGCACCGGGTTACGAGTACGACGCGGCCAAGGTGGACATGGTGAAGCGGCTCGGCATTGCCCCGGAGAATTTCTTCCTGACCCGCAAGATGACCGTGGAGAAGTTCTCGAAGATGGAGGAGTGGGGGCGCAAATTCCCGATCTTCGGCACACCTGTTTACCTGGAGTTTCTCGCCGGCAAGCGCGACCTGACCTGTTCGGCGTGGGCCATTCCGACCCGCAACGTCCGCGGCTGGAAAGGCCCATGCTACCTGATGACCGATGGCCACTACGGCAGCTACCAGGAACTGCTGGACAAGACCAATTGGGACAAGATCGGTGTGGTGGACGGTGTCGCCCGCGATCCGCGCTGCGAGAATTGCATGATGAACTGCGGCTACGAGCCGACGGCCGCCCTCGGCATCGGCGCCAAGTCCGGTGACCTGTGGAAGACCATCAAGTTCAATTTCGGCGCCCGTCCGAAACCCGTAACCGCCGATGATGTGGTGGCCTTCAATGGCGTGAGCGCGAAGCCCGCGCCAACCGAGCAGCCGGCCCCGCAATCGGAATCGGCGCAGGTGTGATCTTCACGGACGTCCCGACAGAATCCGCGCAGCGGAACGATTGGCTCGACGAGGCGATCCGGCGCGCGCAACAGAATCTCCTGCGCCTTCAGCATGCGGATGGGTATTGGTGCGGCGAATTGTTCGCCGACAGCACCCTCTGCTCGGATACGGTGCTCTTCATGCACTGGGCCGACGAATTGGACGTGGTGCTCGAGGAGAAGTGCGTGGCGCATATCCGGCGCCGGCAACTGCCGGACGGCGGATGGAATATCTACGAGGGTGGTCCGAGTGAAGTGAGCGCGAGCGTCAAAGCCTACTTCGCCCTCAAGCTGGCGGGGCACGCCCCGACCCAGCCCTGGATGCAGGAGGCGCGCGCTTGCATCCTCCGGCTCGGCGGCATTCCGAAGGTCAATACCTACGCGAAGCTCTACCTCGCGTTGCTCGGGCAATTTCCGTGGAAGTGGCTGCCCACGGTGCCGGTGGAAATCGTGTTCTTTCCCCGCTGGTGCTTCTTCAATATCTACGAACTATCGTCGTGGAGCCGCGCGATGCTCATGCCGCTGGCCATCCTCAATCACTATAAACCCACGCGGCAGCTTCCTCCGGAGGAGCAATTGCACGAGCTTTACCCAGTGGGCTCCGAGGGAGGCGATCTCGGCCTCCACTGGCAGCGCCCGCGCTTTTCGTGGCCGAATTTCTTCCTGGTCTGCGACCGGATGCTGAAGGCCTTGCACAATCTTCCGTGGAAGCCCTGGCGTCGCATGGCCCTCACTCGCGCCGAGGCGTGGATGGTGGAGCGCATGGGCAGCGGGAGCGAGGGCCTCGGGGCCATCTTCCCCGCGATGCTCAATGCGCTGATCGCGCTCAAGACCCTGCGCTATTCCCGAGAGCATCCGCTCGTCCAGAAGGCCCAGCGGGATTTCGCAGGTCTATTCGTGGACGATCCCCACGACTTTCGCATCCAGCCGTGCCTTTCGCCGGTCTGGGATACGGCGATCAACCTCGTGGCGCTGCTGGAAAGCGGCCTCGATCCGAAGAGCGAGGTGATCCGCCGGGCCGTGGACTGGTTGACCGCGCAGGAGGTGCGGACGGCGGGTGATTGGTGCGTCAAGAATCCGGGCGTCGAGCCGAGTGGCTGGGCGTTTGAGTTCGGCAATCGATTCTATCCCGACACGGACGACACGATGATGGTCCTGGCCGCGCTGGCCCGGGCCGGTCTGCGGGACGAGCCCGTCTTCGATCGGGCGCTGAAGTGGCTGCTGAGTTTCCAGTGCCGCGATGGTGGCTGGGCGGCCTTCGACAAGGATGTGACGAAGCGATGGCTCGAAGATGTGCCGTTCGCCGACCACAACGCGATCCTCGACCCGACATGCAGCGATCTCACGGGCCGCGTGCTCGAACTGCTGGGCACCATCGGCTTCGATCCCGAAAGCGAGATCGTGCAGCGGGCCTGGGGCTACCTGCGCGACACGCAGGAGGATGACGGGTCCTGGTACGGGCGCTGGGGCGTGAACTACATTTACGGCACGTGGCAGGTGCTGCGCGGCCTGCGCGCCATCGGCGAGGACATGCGCCAGCCGTGGATCGTCCGGGCGCGCGACTGGTTGGAGAGCTGTCAGAATGAAGATGGCGGGTGGGGAGAGACGTGCGCGAGTTACGACGACCCGCACCTGAAAGGCAAAGGAGCGAGCACGGCATCGCAGACGGCGTGGGCGCTGATGGGCCTGATTGCCGCCATCGATCCGGCGGAGGTGGCCGCCCTCGACCGCCGGTCGATCCGGCGCGGAGTCGCGTATTTGCTGGAGACGCAGACGGCGGGCGGAAGCTGGGAGGAGCCCGAAGTGACCGGCACTGGATTTCCGCGTGTCTTCTATCTCCGCTACGACATGTACCGGAACAATTGGCCGCTGCTGGCGCTGGCGACCTACCGGAAGCAGCGCGGACCTGACGCTCCTACGTAGGCGGTGCGACCGATTTCGTCGCGGTTTTGCCCAAAGCGTTATTGAATGCGGTGAGTCATCCCAGAAGTCAGCCGCAAGTAGACTACATCCCCGGGATTTCCAGCTTCTTCGCCATCCTCCGCGGGCGCCGGAGCGCTTCCTCCATGCGCCCGGCTTCGTCGTCCCCTCGTAGATCCTTGCACGCCGGATGCGCCTCGGGCGACGCGATGATCCCGAGGGTGTGGAGCACGTGCGCGGTGCTGTGCTTGTAGGGCGAAGCACTCATCCGGGAGTCGAGACGGAAAACTTGATCTTCGAGCGATTGAAACGCTTCGAAAAGCTTGTAAACCCGTGTGTCGAAACGTCCGGTGCCGGTCGGGAATTTCTTCCCATGAGCACCGTCGAGCAGCCACATGTCGCGGGCGGCGCAGATGAGCGGGGCGCCGCTCACGGCCGCGCCGATCAGCAACGGCAACCCCAGCTTGATCGCCGTGGCGATCCCGAAGTCGTCCCCGCTATGCGGCGCAAACTCCAGGCCGAGTTCGCGGCACATCGCCGCCCAATATAGGAAGTGCGGCTCGTCGAGCGTGGAGATCTTTCCTCCGACGAACTTCGGGTGCCGCGCCAGTTGCCAGAGCAGCCAGGGTTCGTAGGGCGTCGCCCATGGCACGAAGGACGGTTCCAGCGCGTGGACAATCCCGGGCCGGATGAGGAACTCCGCGATTTCGTAGTAAGCGTCGCGCCTCCGTTCGGGATCCAGCGCATTCAGCCAGCGCGAAGTCATAAGCATCACCTCGCAGTTGTCATGCTGCTGCACGATATCGAGCAACGGGCGATAGCGCTCCGCCTGGAAGGCGGTGTCCTGCTCCGCCCCGCGCGCCGTCACGCCCGCGATAAATTTCGCTTTCGGAAACTCCGCGCGAAACCGGTGGAGCACTTCCGCGTAAAGCGTGTCGTCCAGATCGAAGATGTAGCCGGTGTCGGCATTGAGGACGACGACCAGTTCGACTCCAAAATGGTCCGCCGCCGCCTGCATCCAGCGGATGCTTGCTGTGAAGCCGGCCCAGTCCGGTTGCCGATCGCGAAAGGGAAGCAGCGCCGCCGCGCAGATGCGCGCCTTGGTGGTGTGATTCACCAATTCTTCTTCGCCAACCCACGCCCATCGCGTTTCCTGCCAGGTCGTCTGGGGTGTGAGTTCGTTGGGATTCGAAATGAGCGGCTTCATGGAAGAGGGAGGGGATTAAACACCGCCAAAGTAGTCTCTTTAAAGCACTGATTGATGTTTCCCGTTGTTGGGGCATGGCCGATAGAGGCAGCGTGCGACATCTTCTGTAAGGAGGCTCCCCTACATCTCCGTCGGGGAGTTTTGACCCTTCTCTGTTGAAGGGGGGAGATTGTGGCGCAATCCGCTACGCACGTATTGACAAAAAGGCTCGTCCGTTCACATAGGATTCCAATCCTATGATGACAAGAACGGCGCAGCATGCGCGCTCCTCGGACCAGGCCATTACCCGGGGCGGGAGATTTACAGATTTGGCCCCCATTTGAGCAACCTCAGCGCCTGGAAACGAATTCGCTACCGGCTCGAAGCGTACGGGTGTGAGCTTTTGCGCCTCGGCATTCCGCGCCTGTCCCGTTCCTTGTGCGTCAGTTTCGGGAATTTCCTGGGAGAGATCGCGTTCCTTTGCGATCGCCGGGGAAAACGGATTGGCCTGGAGAATCTGGAGTGCGCGTTTGGTGCAAAATATTCGCGATTGGACCGGTTGGCGATCATCCGGCGATCGTATCGAACCTTCACGCGAACGATGCTGGATCTGTTTTGGTTTCAGCGACTCGATGCCGGGAATTTTCGCCGGTGGGTGCATCTTACCGGCTTCGAGGAGATCCGCGAGGAGAGCCGCCGCCGCCGGTGCGGGGTCGCGTTTATGTGCGTGCACCAGGGAAACTGGGAATGGGCGAACCTCGGCGCCGGCTTTTTCGGATTCCGCAACGTCACCGTCGTGGAAAACTTCAAGAATCCGCTGCTGACCCGGATTTTCGCCCGGTTGCGGGAACGATCGGGAGCGACCATCGTCACGCAGGAGACGGCCATCTTGAAAATGAATCGCGCCCTCAAATCGGGAGCGAGTACGGGGATGCTCATCGATCTGACGACGCGGCCTGGAAGGCTGGCCACGGCCATTGAGGCGTTCAAGTCGCGCGGGCACGACGATGGGGAAGGGATCAAGAT
>Ga0105237_10002141_pt1 | contig 24867 bp, 26 predicted proteins | sample KBSC24metaG_FD_81520 | JGI IMG/M metagenome (GOLD analysis project Ga0105237, IMG submission 81520) | Corn rhizosphere microbial communities from Kellogg Biological Station, Michigan, USA - KBS C2-4 metaG | ecosystem: Host-associated > Plants > Roots > Rhizosphere > Soil | place: Michigan, USA...
GCCCGGCTCGGCTACCCGCTGGTGCTGAAGATCCCCGACGGCTCGTTCTCGCGCGGCGTGGTGAAGGTGGAGAACGAGGAGGCGCTGGGCAAGGCGAGCGGCGAACTGTTCCAGCACAGCGCGTTGCTGCTGGCGCAGGAATACGTCTACACCGAATTCGACTGGCGCATCGGCGTGCTCAACCGCGTGCCGCTGTATGCGTGCAAGTACTACATGTCGCGCGGTCATTGGCAGATCTACAACCACGGCGCCAAGGGCACGGCGAAATCCGGCGGCTTCAAGACGATCGCGGTGGACGACGCGCCGGCCGAAGTGGTGAAGCTGGCGCTGAAGGCCACCAGCGCGGTCGGCGACGGCTTCTACGGCGTGGACCTGAAGCAGGTCGGCGACAAGCCGGTGGTGATCGAGGTCAACGACAACCCGTCGATCGATGCCGGCGTGGAAGACGTCCATCTCGGCGAGGAGTTGTACCTGCGCGTGATGCGCGAATTTCTGCGCCGGATGGAACGCAAGCGGCAGGGCATCGGCACGCGGATGCACCAGCGCGAGCACGCCGGCAGCTGACCTGCCGGCAACGGGAAGGGGTCGCGCCGGATGCAGCATCCCTGCGGCATCCGGCACCGGGCGCGCTCCCTCGCGCAATGCACTCCCTGGTCCGCGGCATCCCGGCCGCGGGCCGTTCCACTGCCAGATGGAATTCAGTGACGGCGCGTCGCGTGGCCGCGCCGCGCATGCCGCCATGCAAGCCATTGCCGCGGCAGACCCGGTTCGAGGATCAACAGCAGCGCCAGCGGCGCCAGCAACAGCCACACCAGCGGCGCCCAGCCCAGCAGCGCGGTATGCGCCGGCACCAGGGTGGTGACGAGCAGCGCCGCGCCGATGGCCAGCCACAGCAGGGCGATGGCGAGCAGGCGGTCGTGACGGCGGTGGTCGATGATGGTGGGGCGCATGGCGGCTTCCTCGCGGGACGATGGAGCCAGCATGCCGACGGGCTATCTCAAAACCCGCGACGGCAGCTGAGGCAGTCGGTTTGGACGTTGCAGGTCGGGATTCATCCCGACTTCCCGCCCGGGCAGCGCCGATGTCGGGCGGAAGTCCGACCTACGTACAATGGCCGTCCCTTCCCAGGAGCAGCGCATGAGCCAGCCCTCCCAGTTCGCCGTGTTCGGCCATCCGATCGCGCATTCGCTGTCGCCGCGCATCCACGAGGCCTTCGCGCGGCAGTTCGGCATCGCGCTGGAGTACCGCACCATCGACGCGGCGCCGGCGGACTTCGTGGCGGCGGTGCGCGGGTTCTTCGCCGCGGGCGGCGCGGGCGCCAACGTCACCCTGCCGCACAAGGGCGCCGCGTTCGCGCTGGCGGACGAGCGCAGCGCGGCGGCCACCCGCGCCGGCAGCGCGAACGTGCTCACCCGCCTCGCCGACGGCCGGCTCGCCGCGCACAACACCGACGGCGACGGCCTGGTGCGCGACCTCACCGAACGGCACCGGGTGGACCTGCGCGGCCACGATGCGCTGATGCTGGGCGCGGGCGGCGCGGCGCGCGGCGTGGCGTGGTCGCTGCTGGATGCGGGCGTGCAGACGCTGACCATCGTCAACCGCACGCCGGAAACCGCCGATGCGCTGGCCGACGCGATCGGCGAGCCGGCACGCGTGCATACCCGCTACTGGAACGACCTCGCCAACCTCGGCAGCTATGACCTGATCGTCAACGCCACCTCGGCCGGCGTGCTGGGCGGTGGCCTGCAACTGCCGCCGTCGCTGGTGGGCGCCCGCGCGCTCTGCTGCGACCTCGCCTACGGCGCGGCGGCGATCGGCTTCCTCGCCTGGGCAAAGGCCGCCGGCGCGCGCTTTGCCTTCGACGGCCTCGGCATGCTGGTGGAAACCGCGGCCGACGCGTTCGCCCTGTGGCACGGCCGCCGCCCCGACACCGAGCCGGTGTACCAGGCGCTGCGCACGGCGGGCTGAGCACACCTTTACCAAGCGCGTCACTCTTTCGCGCCGGCATTTGACCCCGTCTAAAAATCCCGGTGCCAGCATGTCCGGCGCAGGGGGTGACGGTGCCGGTCCGCAATGACGCGAGAAGTCACGGGCAGGCCCACATGCAAGGGGAAATCGCATGTTGCGCATGGGAGTGTTCGCTCGCAGCCTGGCCATCGCCGGGCTGACGTGCTTTGCCTGCAGTGCCTACGCCGCCGATGCCGGCGCCAGCCCGGTCGGTTCGTCCAACACCACCACCGCCGATCCGACCGTGCCGCGCCCGCCGGGCCAGCCCTGCGTGGTGCAGCTGTTCAGCAACGACACCTTCAACGATTTCGGCACGCGCCCCTACAGCTACGCGCCGCCCGTCGGCTGCGGCACGCACTGGGCCAAGGTGGTGCTGGAAGCGGATTTCTCGGTGACCGCGGGCCGCCAGTTCGATCGCACCGGCTCGATCTGGCTGGGCGGCGTGAACCTGTATTTCGGCACCACCGCCGAGCCTTCGGCCACGGTGGCGCGGAGCTGGCACGTGGAGCGCGACCTCACCGACTACAGCGCGCTGCTCAGGAACGCCGGCCAGGGCCAGGCGATCCTGTGGAACCTGGTCAACGGCACCTACACCGGCGTGCTCCACGGCAGCGCGAAGCTGCTGTTCTACCCGGCGTCGGGACGGGCGCCCGCGCCGCGCGTGCCCGACCAGGTGATTCCGCTGGGCAGCGACCCGGTGGGCAGTGTCACCAACCTGTCCACGTCCACCGACCAGCTGGCCAAGACGCTGAGCCTGCCGCGCAACGTGGAACGTGCCTACCTCGACGTGTTCGCGCAGAGCCAGAACGCCGACGAGTTCTGGTACACCTGCGTGCCCGACCAGTACGCCGCGCTGGTGAACGAGTGCGGCGGCGGCAACTTCCGCGAGGCCGAGGTGAGCATCGACGGCCAGCCGGCCGGCGTGGCGCCGATCTATCCGTGGATCTACACCGGCGGCATCGATCCCTACCTGTGGCGGCCGGTCCCCGGCGTGCAGACAGTGAACTTCATGCCTTACCGGGTCGACCTCAGCCCGTTCGCGGGCGTGCTCAGCGATGGTGCGCAGCACACGGTGGCGGTGAGCGTGGCCGGCGCGAACAACTACTTCTCCACCGCCGCGACCCTGCTGGTGTACCAGGACCCTCACAAGAAGCAGGTCAGCGGCCAAGTGACGCGCAACACCCTGGTCGGCCAGGCGCCCGTGCCGACCATTGCCAGCACGCTGGACGGCAGCGGCAACGGCGACATCACCACGAATCTCTCGCGCCACTTCGTGATCGAGGGTTACGTCGACACCTCGCACGGTCGCGTGCAGAACTCGGTGGACCAGACCGTGAGCTTCGCCGACACCCAGGCCTTCACGATCAACGCAAGCACCTACCGCCAGGTCACCGACCAGCTCACCGCGATGGACGGCGTGAGCCGCAGCCGCATCGGGCCGATCGTCACCCGCGAGTACCGGCAGCAGGTGAGTTATCCGCTGCACGTGGACTACGACCAGCCGGTGGCCGCGGACGGCAGCTTCGCCGCGGCCACCACGGTGCAGCAGGGCTACTCGCTGCATCGTTCGCGGGCGTTCGCCGGCATCACCTTGTATGCGGACCACGTGGACAACACGGTGAACAGCGCCGACACGCTGGACTTCGACGCCAGCGGCAACCTCACCGGGCACAGCGGTCAGGCCAGCACGCAGGCGTTCGCCTACGGCGATTCGCTGGGCGGCTGCTACCGCGCGGACGTGGCTTCGGCAGCGGGCGCGGTGACCGCGTACAGCAGCGGCCAGGGCTGCCCCGGCGGGCAGAACGGCGTGTACTGGTTCAGCCATCCGGACGGCTCGCCCGACCAGGGCAGTGCGCTGCTCGACTGGTGAACGCGCAAGCGCGAGTCATCGGCCTGACATGATGCGCCGCTAGCTTGCCGCCACGGTCGCGGTCGTCCCGATGGACGGCCGCGACCGCGGTTCCGGTCAGGCACAGGTGTCATGCAAGCTCTCGCAACCCTCCTTTCTCGCCGCAAGCTCTGGCTGGGCGGCCTCCTGGTGCTGATCCTCGCCGGTGGCGGCTGGTGGCACTGGAACGCGCGCGCCGCGGCCGCGCCGACGGCCGACGACGGCGGCACGCGCATCCTGCTCGGCCTCGCCGGCGACGCGCTGCACGACGGCCGCCTGGTGGCGCCGGTGGGCAGCAACGCGTTCGAGTTCTACTTCAGCGTGCTGCAACTCGATCCGCACAATCGCACCGCACTGGACCAGTTGCGCGATGCGTTCAAGCCGGCCAGCCAGGACGTGGAGCGGACGATCGCCACGGGCGACCTCGACGAGGCGCAACGCGAGCTGCAGCTGCTGCGCGCCTACGACGTCGGCAACTACAAGTACGACCCGGCGCACTACGAGATGCATTCCAGCAACTACCGGCTGGTTCTGCTCGGCAGTTACCTCGATGCGCAACGCAAGCTGCAGCGCCAGCAGCACGCGCAGGAAGCGGCGGCGATCAGCGCCCGGCAGGCGGATGCGGCCGTGCCGCGATAAAGCCACTCAACCCGCGAGGTAGTCGTCCTTCAGCCGCACGTAATGCGCGGCCGAATACAGCAGCTGCCCGACCTGGGCGTCGCTGAGCAGTCGCACGAACTTCGCCGGGTTGCCCAGCCACAGCTCGCGCTCGCCCACCACCTTGCCCGGCGGCACCACCGCGCCCGCACCCACGAAGCCGTGGCGCTTCACCACGGCGCCGTCCAGCACGCTGGCGTGCATGCCGATCAGGCAGCCGTCCTCGATCGTGCAGGCATGCACCACCGCGGCGTGGCCGATGGTGACGTCCGCGCCGATCAGGCAGGGGAAACCCGGGCCGTACGGCCCCTGGTGCGCCACGTGCACGATCGCGCCGTCCTGGATGTTCGTGCGTGCGCCCACGCGGATGAAGTTCACGTCGCCGCGCAGCACCGCGCCGGGCCAGATCGAGACGTCGTCGGCCAGCACCACGTCGCCGATCACGCTGGCGGCGGGGTCGACGTAGACACGTTCGCCGAGGACGGGGACGATGCCCTTGTAGCTGCGCAGGGAGTTCATGGCGGGCATTGTAGCGGCGCATGAAAGCCCCTCTCCCTATGGGAGAGGGGTTGGGGAGAGGGTGCGGGGCTAGCGTTGACGCTGCGGCAAGAGCAAACCCTCTCCCCCCGGCCCCTCTCCCGCAAGCGGGAGAGGGGAGTTAGCCGCGCTCCGCCTCCAGCACCCGCATCGTCTCGCTGTGGCCCGCTTCCACCGCGCGCTGCCAGTCCTTCCAATCCAGCATGCCGATGTGGTCGAGCGGCGGGGTGATCAGCCGCTGCGGCAACGCGCGGCAGTGTTCGCTGGTCTCCTCGCTGTTGACCATCGCGGCGCGGGTGAGCGTGGAGACCAGGCCCGGCCAGCGCGGGCCGCGGCGCTGTTGCAGCAGCAGGCGCCACCACGGCGGCGTGGCGAAGTCCTCGATGCCGCTGCGCAGCTCGATGTCGGCGCGGATGCTCACCGCGGTGAGGTGGGCGAGGCCGTCGGCGGCCATCACGTCGGTGGGCAGGTTGTCGACCAGCGCGCCGTCCACGTAGACCTCGCCGTGGTGCAGCACCGGCGGCAGCACGCCGGGGATCGCGCTGGAGGCGCGCAGCCACAACCACAGTGGCCCGTGCCGGTGCACCACGCGGCCGGCGCCGGACAGGTTGGTGGAGACGCAGAAGAACGGCTTGGCGAGGTCCTCGATGTCGATCGCGCCGAACGCCTCGCGCAGCAGCCTGGCGGCGCGGCGGCCGCGGGTCAGCGCCACCAGCGGCAAGGTCCAGTCCGACAGCGGGCGGCCGCGCACGAAGGCGGCGTGGAATTTGCGCAGCAGGGTCGGCGTGTCCCAGCCGTCCGCCACGCCGGCGCCGATGATCGCGCCGATGCTGGTGCCGCCGATCGCGTCGAACGTATGGCCGGCCTCGCGCAGCGCGCGGATCGCACCGAGATGGGCCAGCCCGCGCGCGCCGCCGCCGGCCAGCACCAGGCCGCGGCCGTGGCCGCTGACCAGCCGCGCCACCCGCGCGATGTCGTCCTCGCCGCGGATGTGGTGGTGCATGAACTCGCCGCTGAACTGCGCGCGCCAGCGGCGCGCGGCACCGGCCTGCACCTGGCGTCCCGCGTGCAGCAGCAGCAGATGGCGTGGGCGGTGGCGTGCACGCGAGGGATGGCCGGGCGCCGCTTCCGGCCACGGTCGCGCCGGCTGCGCGGCCAGCGCGGGCAGCAGCAGCACGTCGGCCTGGCGCAGGCAGCGCTGACGCCACAGCACGTCGCCGCTGCTGTCGAGGTAGATCACGAAGCGTGCCTGCGCCTCGCGCTCGGCGAACCAGTCGCTGCCGCGGCCGGCGCCCAGCTCGGCGTCGATCACCACGCAGCTGCCGTGCGCCTCCAGCGCCTGGCCCAGCTGCAGCGCCAGCGCGCGCACCGGCACGCCGGCGTCCACCGGCAGGAGCGCGAAGGTGCGCGGCGTGTCCGGCGCGGTGTCGCGCCGTTCGTTCTGCAGCAGGCGTTGCATCGCCACGCGGGCCACGTCCAGCATTGCGCGAGGGTGGTGCTCGACCAGCGCCTCGAACGCGGCGCGGTCCAGCCGCAGCAGCTCCGAGTCGCGCAGCGCGCGCACGGCGAGGCGGTGGTGGCCGCCCGAGAGCAGGCTGATCTCGCCCACGCATTCGCCGGCGGCGAGCTGGTGCAGCAAGGTGGTGGGGCCGTCGAACACGCCGAGGCTGCCGCTGCGCAGCAGGTACAGCGCCTCGGCCGGCTCGCCGGCCTTGAACAGGTATTGCCCGCCGGGCAGGCACAGCCAGCGCAGCTGCCGCGCCAGCGCCGCGCGTTGCGCGTCGCCCAGGTGCGCGAACATCGCGGTGCGTCCAAGCAGTTCGGCGAGTTCCGTCGGCGACATGCGGCGGATGCTACGCCCAAGAGCCTGTTCAATGCTTCCGCATGGCTCGCGCCGGAAGCTGTTTGCGCGCAGACCAAGGAAGAACGAGGGAGTGGACGTCCGTCCACGACTGAGTGATGACGCAGGGATGCGGGCAAACAGATCCGGCCCTTTGGGTTGCCTTGCCGTGGCCGCCATGCGGCAGCGCGTGGCTTGACCTGCCAGCCAGGCAGGCGCTGCGCCACACGCCACCACCTGACGGCCACGGCAAGGCAACGCGGGCTATGCGGAAGCACTGAACAGGCTCTTCAGCATGACAGCCGACCCCGTCACACGGCCACGCTTGATTTCGCCGGGGGCGCTCGCCACGCTTCCGGTTCGAAAGGAGCTTCCATGAATCACGACAACCCGCTGCTGGCCGACGACGCGCTGCCCGCGTTTTCGCGCATCCGCCCCGAGCACATCGCGTCGGCGATAGACGCCATCCTCGCCGACGACCGCGCCGCGATCGACGCGCTCACCGCGGCCGGCGCGCCGCGCGACTTCGCCCACGTGATGCTCGCCCAGGAGCGGTTGGAGCAGCGCCTGGCCCGCGCCTGGGCGCCGGTGTCGCACCTGCATTCGGTGGCCGACAACCCCGCGCTGCGCGAGGCCTACGCCCCGGCCGAGGAGCAGCTCACCGACTACGGCCTCGAGCAAGGCCAGAACCGCGCGCTCTACGCCGCCGTGCAGGCGGTGGCCGACGCGCCGGGCCATGCCGCGCTGGGCCGGCCCGAGCGCGCGCTGGTGGAACACGCGCTGCGCGACTTCAGGCTGTCCGGCGTGGCGCTGGAGGAACCCGCGCGCAGCCGCTTCCGCGAGATCGGCGTGGAGCTGTCGAAACTCTCCACCGAATTCTCCAACGCGGTGCTGGACGCCACCGACGCCTGGCACGAGCACGTCACCGACGAGCGCGACCTCGCCGGCGTGCCCGAGTCCGGCCTGGCGGTGCTGCGCCAGTACGCGAAGGAGCAGGAGCTGGACGGTTTCCTGGTCACGCTGAAGCAGCCCAGCGTGCAGGCCGTGCTCACCTACGCCGACAACCGTGGCCTGCGCGAGCGCATGTACTGGGCCTACCAGACCCGCGCCTCCGAGCAGGGCCCGCACGCGGGCAAGTACGACAACAGTGCGCGCATCGAACGCATCATGGCGCTGCGCCACGAGGCCGCGCGGCTGCTCGGCTATGCCAACGCGGCGGAGGAATCGCTGGCCACCAAGATGGCCGGCACGCCCACCGAGGTGATGGAGTTCCTGCACGACCTCGCCGCGCGCGCGAAGCCAGTGGCGCAGCGCGAGCTGGCGTCGCTGCGCGCGTTCGCACGCGACGAGCTGGAGCTGGCCAACGTCGAGCCCTGGGACGTGGGCTACGCGTCCGAGAAGCTGCGCCAGCGGAACTACACGCTCGACGAGGAACAGCTCAAGCCCTACTTCCCGCTGCCCGCGGTGATCGACGGCCTGTGGGCGATCGTGAACAAGCTCTACGGGATCCGCCTCGCCCCGCGCGAAGGCGTCGACGTCTGGCATCCCGAGGTGCGCTATTACGACGTGTAGGACGGCGACGGCCGCGTGTTCGCCGGCGCGTACGTCGACCTCTACGCGCGCACCGGCAAGCGCGGCGGCGCGTGGATGGACGTGTGCCGCGCCCGCTTCGACGACGGTGCCGCGAAGCAGCTGCCGGTGGCCTTCCTCACCTGCAACTTCGCGCCGCCCACCGAGGGCCGCCCGGCGCTGCTCACCCACGACGACGTGCTCACCCTGTTCCACGAGTTCGGCCACGGTCTGCACCATCTGCTCACCGAGATCGCCCTGCCCTCGATCGGCGGCATCGACGGCGTGGAGTGGGACGCGGTGGAGCTGCCCAGCCAGTTCATGGAGAACTTCGGCTGGAACCGCGAGGCGCTGGACCTGTTCGCGCGCCACTGGCAGACCGGCGAGCCGCTGCCCGAGGAGCTGTTCCAGCGCATGCTGGCCGCGCGGCATTTCCACGCCGGCCTGTTCCTGGTGCGCCAGCTGGAATTCGCGCTGTTCGACTTCAGCCTGCACCTGGGTTACGACCCCGCCGCCGGGGCACGCGCGCTGGCCGTGCTGGAAGAGGTGCGCAAGCAGGTCGCGGTGCTGCATCCGCCGGCGTGGCAGCGCTTCCCGCACGCGTTCAGCCACATCTTCGCGGGCGGCTATGCGGCCGGCTACTACAGCTACCTGTGGGCCGAGCTGCTCAGCGCCGACGCGTTCGGCGCGTTCGAGGATGCGGCGAAGGAAACCGGCAGCGTGATCGACCCCGCCACCGGCGCGCGCTTCCGCCGTGAGGTGCTCGCGGTGGGCGGCAGCCGCCCCGCGCTGGAAAGCTTCGTCGCCTTCCGCGGCCGCAAGCCCGAGCCGGAAGCGCTGCTGCGCAGCCACGGCCTGCTGGACTGAAACGACGGGGCTGAAACGACGGAACTGAAACGAAGCGGGGGCGGCCACGGATGGCCACTCGTTCGATGTTCGCGATCAGGGATGATCGCAAAACCAAGAAAAAGCCCGCCATGCGGCGGGCTTTTTCTTGCAGCGGGAGGCAGCAGGCTCAGGCCTTCTGCACTTCCTCGGCCTGCAGGCCCTTCGGGCCCTTGGTGACCACGAAGGTGACACGCTCGCCTTCCTGCAGCGACTTGAAGCCGTTGCCCTGGATCGCGCGGAAATGCACGAACAGGTCTTCACCGCTTTCCGGCGTGATGAAGCCGAAGCCCTTGGCATCGTTGAACCACTTGACCGTACCGCTTTGACGTTCCGACATGACACATACCCTTGAAACATGAATGATTTTGCGGCCGGGAGCGGGTGCAACCGAGCGCAGGATGTAGCAGGAAATCCGGGTCCTCCCCGGCCCTTGCCCGGACGAGCTTACACGGAAACGCGTCGCGGCGTCGGCCGCGGTCGTTGGCGATTCAGCTGGCGGCAGCCCGCACCCGGGCCGGTTCACGGGCATCCCGTACAATATCCGCATGAAGATCGCCTCCTGGAACGTGAACTCGCTGAAGGTGCGCCTGCCGCAGCTGACGCAGTGGCTGGCGGACGCCAGCCCGGACATCGTGGCGCTGCAGGAAACCAAGCTGGAGGACGCGAAGTTCCCCGCCGCGGAACTCGCCGCGGCCGGCTACCGCAGCGTCTATTCGGGGCAGAAGACCTACAACGGCGTGGCGATCCTCGCCCGCGAGGGGCTGGGCGAGTTCGCCGACGTGGTCACCGACATCCCCGGGCTGGAGGATCCGCAGCGGCGCATCCTCGCCGCCGGCGTCGGCGGGCTGCGCATCGTCGACCTCTACGTGGTCAACGGCAAGGCGGTGGGCGACGAGAAATACGCCTACAAGTTGCATTGGCTGGAACGCGTACGCGAGTTCCTCGCCGGCGAGATCGCGCGCCATCCGAACCTGGTGGTGCTGGGCGACTTCAACATCGCGCCCGACGCGCGCGACGTGCACGATCCGGCCGCCTGGGGCGAGGACATCCTGTGTTCGCCGCCCGAGCGCGCCGCGCTCAAGGCGATCACCGACCTCGGCATGCACGACAGCTTCCGGCTGTTCGAATCGGACGGCGGCCACTACAGCTGGTGGGACTACCGACAGGGTGCGTTCCGGCGCAACATGGGCTTGCGCATCGACCTGATCCTCGTCGGCGAGGCCCTGAAATCCGCCGCCGTCGGCGCGGCGATCGACCGCGAACCGCGACGTTGGGAACGCCCCTCCGACCACACGCCGGTGACGCTGCAACTGGATACCCGATGACTACAAGCAAGACCGACTGGCCCAGCTCGCTCACCGACGACGAGCTCGACGAACTGGACCGCTACCTGCGCGCCCACGTCCAGGAGGGCGACGACCGCCTGCTGCTGGACGGCGTGCACGGCCTGCTCAGCGCGCTCGCGGTCGGTCCGCTGCAGGTGCTGCCGGACGAATGGCTGCCCGAGGTGCTGCACGAACCCTTCGCGAACGAGCGCGAGGGCAACCGCGTGCTGGAACTGCTGGCCAAGCTCAACGACTCGATCAGCGCAGAACTCGATGTGGACGCCTACGAGCCCATCCTCGGCGAGATCGACACCGAGACCGGCCCGCAGCTCTCCGCCGCCGGCTGGTGCGAGGGCTTCAGCCGCGGCATCGATCTGCGCGCCGCGCTGTGGGAAGGCCGGCTCGCCGACGATCCGCAGTTGATGGAACTGCTCGGCCCGGTGATGGCGCTGGCGGTGGACGACGGCGTACTCAGCGCCGACGCCGAGTTCGAGAAGCTCAGCGACGACGAATACGACGAGTGCCTGTCGCAGGTGCCCGCCGTGCTCGACGCGGTCGGCCAGTACTGGCAGGCCAAGCCCGCCACCGAGGCCGAAGTGGAGGCGATGGTGCAGCGGCACACCGCGCCCGAGACCGACCACGACGGCACCCCGCCGCGCCACCGCAGCGGGCACTGGGTGCACTGAGGCCGCTGCGCACGCGGCGAGGGATCTGCAAGCCATGGACGCCGCCGCCGCGCTCTACGAACCCATCAACACGCTTAAACCGGTCGCGTCCGGGGTGTGGATCGTCGATGGCCCGATCGTGCGCATGGCCGCACTGGGCGGCAGCGCGCCGTTCACCACCCGCATGACGGTGGCGCGTCTGGCCGACGGCGCCCTGTGGTGCCATTCGCCGATCGCGCCCGACCCTACCCTGTTCGCCGCGATCGACGCGCTGGGCCCGGTGCGCCACCTGGTCTCGCCGAACAAGTTGCACTACGCGCACATCGCGGCGTGGAAGCGCCGCTATCCCGACGCCGTCGCCTGGGCCTCGTCCGGCGTGCGTGAACGCGCCGCCAGCCAGAACATCGAGGTCGCCTTCGATGCCGAGCTCGGCGACGCGCCCGAGCCGGCGTGGGCAACCGAGCTCGACCAGCTGCATTTCCGCGGCAGCCGCGTGTTCGAGGAAGTGGTGTTCCTGCATCGCGCCAACGCCACCCTGATCCTCACCGACCTGATCGAGAACTTCGAGGCCGCGAAACTCGGCACCGCGATGCGCTGGATCGCGCGCCTCGGTGGCGTGCTCGATCCCGACGGCAAGACGCCGCTGGACATGCGTTTCACCTTCCGCGACCGCGCCGCCGCGCGCGCCTGCCTGCAGCGCGTGATGGGCTGGCGGCCGCAGCGGGTGATCCTCGCCCACGGCCGCTGCTACCTGGACCACGCCGAGGCCGAGCTGCGCAGGGCGTTCCGGTGGCTGGCCTGAGCATCGTCGCGTCGGCAGAACAATCCGTTCCCGTCGTGGCGCTTGGATAACGCCCCGCGCGCGATCATCTTGGCGGCATCACCTCACCGGAGCACCGCCATGAGCGAACGCCGCATCCTCCGCCGCATCCGCGGCACCGACACCTCCGACGGCGCGGGCGTGAAGCTGAAGCGCGTCATCGGCCAGCCCGCGCTGGACATGCTCGATCCGTTCCTGCTGCTGGACGAGTTCCGTTCCGACAGCGCCGACGACTACATCGCCGGCTTCCCCGAGCATCCGCACCGCGGCTTCGAGACCGTGACCTACATGCTCGCCGGCCACATGCAGCACGGCGACAACCACGGCAACCGCGGCGACCTCGTGCCCGGCAGCGTGCAGTGGATGACCGCCGGCCGCGGCATCCTGCACTCGGAGATGCCGCAGCAGGAGAACGGCCTGATGTGGGGCTTCCAGCTGTGGGTGAACCTGCCGGCCAGCGACAAGATGACCGCGCCGCGCTACCAGGACATCGGCCCCGAACGCATTCCCACCGTGCAGCCGGCCGCCGGCGTCACGGTGAAGGTGATCGCCGGCGAGCTGGCCGGTGCCACCGGCCCGGTGGCCGGCATCGTCACCGCGCCGGTGTACCTGGACATCGCGGTCGAGCCGGGCGCGCAGGTGGAGATTCCGCTGCCGGAAGGCCATCACGCGTTCGCCTACGTGTTCGACGGCACGGACGCCGAGGTGGCCGGCGAGAAACTCGCGCGCAGCGAGCTGGCCGTGTTGTCCGAGGGCGACAGCGTGCGCATCGCCGGCCGCGCGGCGCCGGCGCGCGTGCTGCTGGTCGCCGGCAAGCCGTTGAACGAGCAGGTCACCCGCTACGGGCCGTTCGTGATGAACACGCCCGAGCAGATCCACGAGGCGATTGCCGACTTCCGCGCCGGCAAGTTCTGAGAGTCTGTGAAACAAACAGACTCTCAGTCCGGCCACGGATGGCCGGTCGCGGGTCAGGCACCCATGTGCCTGATTCGCGGGAGCGAGTACGGACAAATACGTCTGGAGCGGATTTGGACAGCCGCAGGCTGGCCCGAAGGGGGCATGCCATGGATGGCATGCACACATGAGCCGGACTCGCGACTGGAAAATTCCACAGGATGTGGAATTTTTCACAAACACTGACGCGCCGCGTCCACAGCTGCCCCGGCCGCGCAGGTCGGGGCTTGGCCCTGCCGCCGGCGCACCGCCCGCGTGGATGGGCGCGGTAGGGCGAAAAGCAAACCGGTCGACATGCCCGGCGTGACCGCCTGCCCGGAAGCGCGCGCTGCACGGCCGTGTGCGCTTCCTGCCGGTGCGGCTGGTACGGCTGATGCTTGACTTCAGGCGAGTCGGTCGATGCCGACACAGATTCAGACGGCGATGCTTGCAAGCCACGCAGGACCGGCGTTAAATAAAGATTAATCTTTGCATGTTCATGTGGCTGTATCCTCAAGTTGCTGTCGAACCACAACAAACGATAGATAACCCACTGATTTTTCTAGCCATGTTCGCACTGATCCTCACCGCCGCCCTCAGCCTGCTCGCGCTTGCCGCGATCGCGGTGAAGCATGTGCCCGACGGGCAGGTCTACAGCCTCTACCGCCACGGCAAGCCGGTGCGCCTGCTGCAGCCGGGGACCCACGTGGTGCTGCCCCTGCTGGACCGGGTCGGTCATCGCATCGATCTCGGTGGTCGCGTGCTGCGCTTCGAGGAGCCGCTGGCCGACGCGCGCGACGTACGCGGCACGGTGTACTGGCAGGTGCTGGAGCCCGAGCGCGCCGACGCGGTGATCGAGCAGGCCGACCAGCTGATCCGCCGTGGCGCGCTGGAAGTACTGCACGGCGAAGCCGAGGCGAACGCCGACGACCGGCGCGCACTGGGCCAGCAACTCAAGCAGAGCCTCAACGGCACGCTGCGCTCGCGCGGCGTGATGGTGACCCGGGTGGAACTGGACTTCGCCTGATCCACCACGACTCCGTGCAGAGCGCCCGAGAGCGCCGCGCGACAGGGGAATAAAGCAAGCCTTGAACCCGCCACCCGGCGGGTTTTCTTTGAGCTTGTGGCCGCCTGACTAGCGACAAAGCTCAGCCATACCGCACCGTTCGCCCTGAGCGTAGGCCCGTAGGGCCGAAGTCGAAGGGTGATATCGCCGCCGGGCGCTTCGACTTCCTCGCTTCCCAGAGCGCAACCATCCGTGGCCGCTCCCCGCGTGCGCTTGCTATCGCAAATCTTGTTGAGCAGTGCGACCAAGGATGGCCGCCCGTTTGATCTTCACGATCATGGATGATCGCAAGGATGGATTACCGGATACTGGCCGGCCCATCCATCGCTCCACAGGATTCCGCATGACCGCCCGCGCCGCCCTGCAAGCCCGCCTGGAACAGGGCATCGCCGCGCTCGGCCTCGCCCTGCCCGCGAGCGCGGTGCAGCGCCTGCTGGACTACCAGGCCCTGCTGGAACGCTGGAACGCCGCCTACAACCTCACCGCGGTGCGCGACCCGGCCGAGATGGTCACCCGCCACCTGCTCGATTCGCTGGCGATCCTGCCCTACGTGCAGGGCGAGACGCTGGCCGACCTCGGCACCGGCCCCGGCCTGCCCGGCATCCCGCTGGCGATCGCCGCGCCGGGCCGGCAGATCCTGCTGGTGGACTCCAACGGCAAGAAGGTGCGCTTCCTGCGCGAGGCGATCCGCGCGTTGCAACTCGACGGCGTGCGCGCCGTGCAATCGCGGGTGGAGGACGTGGAGGGCACGTTCGACTGCATCACCGCGCGCGCCTTCGCCAGCCTCGCCGACATGCTGGGCTGGGGCGGCCACCTGCTGGCGCCCGGCGGCGTCTGGCTGGCGATGAAGGGCAAGGCGCCGGACGAGGAATTGCCCGGCGTGCCGTCCGGTTTCGCGGTGCGCGGCATCCACGCGCTGGCGGTGCCGGGGCTGGACGCCGAACGCAGCCTGGTGGTGCTGGGCCGCACCGGCGACTGAACCCGTCCTGCCGGGCCTGCTAATCTACGTCTCCTTTCGCGACACGAAACGACGACATGGCACGCATCCTCGCTGTCGCCAACCAGAAGGGCGGCGTCGGCAAGACCACCACGGCAGTGAACCTCGCGGCGGCGCTGGCCGCGGCGAAGCGCCGCGTGCTGCTCGTCGATCTGGACCCGCAGGGCAACGCCACCATGGCTTCCGGCGTGGACAAGCACGCGGCGCGCCCGAACGGCTGCGCGGTGCTGCTGGAGGAAGCCACGGTGGCCGATGCGGTCGTCACTACCGACGCCCATTACGACCTGCTGCCCGGCAACGGCGACCTCACCGCCGCCGAACTGAAGCTGATGGACACGCTGGCGCGCGAGCACCGGCTGAAGGAGCAGCTGGCCACGGTGGCCGGCCGCTACGACACCATCCTGGTCGACTGCCCGCCCTCGCTGAACCTGCTCACGCTCAATGCGCTCACCGCCGCCGACGGCGTGCTGATCCCGGTGCAGTGCGAGTACTTCGCGCTGGAAGGCCTTTCCAGCCTGCTGGAGACGGTCAAGGCGGTGCGCCAGCGGCTGAACCCGAAGCTGGAGATCGAAGGCCTGCTGCGCACCATGTACGACGTGCGCAACAACCTCGGCAACGAGGTCTCGGCCCAGCTCACCCAGCATTTCGGCGACAAGGTGCTGCGCTCGATCATTCCGCGCAACGTGCGCCTCGCCGAGGCGCCCAGCCACGGCCAGCCGATCCACCTGTACGACCGCAGCTCGCGCGGCGCGATCGCCTACATCGGCCTCGCCGGCGAGATCATCCGCCGCGAACGCGGCCTGCCGCCGGTGGCGGTGGAGTCGCACGAGGCCGACGATTCAACCGACATGATCGAGCCGTCCCCCGCGGGCGCGCATGGCGTGGTGCTCAAGGCACCCGCCGCCAACCACCAGGATTGAGGCTGAGGAATGGCTGCTGCAAAGAAACGAGGACTGGGTCGCGGGCTGGATGCGCTGCTCGGCGGCGAAGGCGCCGCCACGCCGGTGCTGGAGCAGGAGGGCGAGCTGCGCATGCTGCAGATCCAGCAGATCCAGCCCGGCAAGTACCAGCCGCGCCGCCACTGGAACGACGAGGCGCTGGACGAGCTGGCCGCCTCGATCAAGGCGCAGGGCCTGATCCAGCCGGTGGTGGTGCGCGCCATCGGCAAGCACCAGTACGAGCTGATCGCCGGCGAGCGCCGCTGGCGCGCCGCCCAGCGCGCGCAGATGAGCGAGATTCCCGCGCTGGTGAAGGACGTGCCGGAGGTCGCGGTGCCCGCGATGGCGCTGATCGAGAACATCCAGCGCCAGGACCTCACCCCGCTGGAAGAGGCCGACGCGATCAAGCGCCTGATCGGGGACTTCGACCTCACCCACCAGCAGGCCGCCGACGCGGTGGGCCGTTCGCGCGCGTCCGTGTCCAACCTGCTGCGCCTCACCGAGATGCCCGAACCGATCAAGCGGCTGCTCGACGACGGCAAGCTGGAGATGGGCCACGCGCGCTGCCTGCTTACCCTGGACGAAACCCTCGCCGTGCCGCTCGCCCGCCAGGCGGTGACCCTGGGCTGGTCCGTGCGCGACCTGGAAGACGCCGCGCGCCGCGCGCAGGCCGCGCCCAAGGGCAAGGCCAAGGGCACGCTGCCGCGCGACCCCAACATCGCCGCGCTGGAACGCGAACTGGCCGAACGCTTCGCCACCCGCGTCGAACTCGCCGCCGCCCGCGGCGGCCGCGGCAAGCTGGTGATCCACTACCACAGCAACGACGAGCTCGAAGGCATCCTCGGCAAGATCCGCTGACGATGGCTTGAAAGATGAAACGCCTCGGGCCGGTCTCTATTGTCGTGAACCCCCGACAGCGACAATTCGAGGCGCTGACCCGCGCGCATGCCGGCGACCTGTACCGCTACGCGTACTGGTTGTGCGGGCAGGACGCGCTGGCGCAGGACCTGGTGCAGGAAACCCTGCTGCGCGCATGGAAGAGCCTCGACGCGCTGCGCGAGGCCGAATCCGCCAAGCCCTGGCTGCTCACCATCCTGCGCCGCGAGCACGCGCGCCTGCACGAGCGCAAGCCGCTGGATACCGTTGAGCTGGACGACAATCTCGCCGAGGACGCCGCCTGGGCCAGCCCCGAGCGCCACGGTGACGCCGCCGAACTGCGTGAAGCCATGGCTAGACTGCCGCACAAATACCGCGAACCGTTGCTGCTGCAGGTGCTGGGCGGCATGAGCTGCGAGGAGATCGCCGCCGAACTGGACCAGCAGCCCGGTGCGGTGATGACCCAGCTGTTCCGCGCGCGGCAGAAGCTGAAATCCATCCTGCAGGGCCGTCGCCCGGAGGTGCAGCATGGACTGCCTTGAGTTCCGCCGCCGGCTCGGCGCCGAGCCGCATGCCCGCGATCCCGAACTGCTCGCCCACCGCGACAGCTGCGCCGCCTGCGCCGCCGCGTGGGAACGTGCTCAGGCGTTCGAGCGCGAACTGCTGGCAGCGCTGGACGTGCCGGTGCCCGCAGGCCTCGCCGACCGCGTGCTGCTGGCCCAGGCCACCGGCGAACGCCGCCAGCAAACCCGCCGCCGCCATGTGGCCTTCGCGCTCGCCGCCTCGCTGCTGCTCGCGCTAGGCGTCGGCGGCTACGGCTGGCGGCAGATGGATGCGCGCTCGCTGCCCGCGCTGGCGGTGGCGCACATGCCGGGCGAAATCCACTCGCTCGACCTGAACCAACCGATCAGCGAAGCCGCCATCGCCGCCGGCTTCGCCGTGCGCGGCGTCAGCCTGCGCGGCCCCGCGCCCGCCGACGTCACCTACGTGCACGACTGCCCGGTCGGCCCGTACAAGACCGTGCACCTGGTCAGCCGCGTCGACGGCACCCCGGTGGCCGTGCTCTACCTGCCGCACAAGCAGGTCGCGCAAACCCGCGACTTCCACCGCGACGGCTGGCACGGCCGCATCGTGCCGCTAGACCACGGCACCCTGGTGATGCTTACCGATCGCGGTGGTGCGCCGCACTTCGATGCGGTGGCGCGGGGGTGGCGGGTGGCGATTGATGGGGTGGGCGGCGCGCAGGTTGCGGCAAGCAGTGGCGTAGAGGCGGAGCCGGGGCGGTTGGCGCCTTGACTCGTATAGCCGCGCTCCTGCTGATGGAAGCTAACCGGAATGCCAGTGAACTGGCAAAGGTGGCCAGCGCGTGAGCCAGCTCAAGCTCAATGCCGAGAAGGCCCTGGTGTTCCGGATCACCCATCGGGACAACCTGCCGTGGGTGCTCGACCATGGGCTGCATTGCGCGCGTTCGGCGGTACAGGACCCAGGCTTCGTGGGGATCGGCAATGCCGACCTGATCGGTCGGCGGCGGGAACATCCGTTGCCGCTGCCATGCCACGGCACCCTTGGTGACTACGTGCCGTTCTACTTCACTCCCTACTCGCCGATGCTCAACAACATCCGCACGGGATGGGGTGGCGTGACGCGTCGCGAGCGCGACGAAATTGTGTTCCTGGTGACCTCGTTGTCACGCTTGGCCGAGCTGGGTATCGACTTCGCATTCAGCGACCGCCACGCCTATCTGGCTACGGCCCGCTTCAGCAGCGCGCTGGCCGATCTGGCCAACTGGATTCCGTGGCAACAGTTGCAGGCCCGGGACTTCAAGAAGGATCCCAACGACCCGGGCAAGTTCGAGCGCTACCAAGCCGAGGCGCTGGTGTTCCAGAAGGTGCCGATACAGGCGCTTCTTGGTATTGTCTGCTACGGGGAAGCAGGCGCGGCCGTGATTCGAGGCCTGCTTGCCGATCGCGGCATCGACCTTCAGGTGCACGTCCGACCGAACTGGTACTTCTGATGATCCGCTACACCACCGGCAACCTGCTTGAGGCGAAGGCCGAGGCGCTGGTCAACACCGTCAACACGGTGGGGATCATGGGCAAGGGCATCGCCTTGATGTTCCGCGAGGCGTTCGCGGAGAACTTCCGCGCGTATGCGGTCGCCTGCAAGCAGGGCGAGGTGCGGATCGGGCACATGTTCGTGACCGAGCGCAACGCCGTGCTCGGGCCGCGCTGGATCATCAACTTCCCGACCAAGCAGGACTGGCGCACCAAGACCCGGCTGTCGTGGGTGGTGGATGGGCTGGCGGACTTGCGCCGGGTGATCGTTGACCACGGTATTCGATCCATCGCGCTGCCCCCCTTGGGCTGCGGCAATGGCGGGCTGGACTGGGTTGAGGTTCAGCCGAAGATCGAGGAAGCACTGGGCGACCTCGACGATGTGGACATCCAAGTTTACGAACCCACGCGGGAATACCAGAACGTGGCCAAGCGCCACGGCGTGGAGAAGCTGACCCCTGCGCGTGCGCTGATCGCCGAGCTGGTGCGTCGCTACTGGGTGCTGGGTATCGAGTGCTCGCTGCTGGAGATCCAGAAGCTGGCGTGGCTGCTGCAGCGCAGGGTGACCATACTGGGGTTGGATGATCCGCTGCGTTTGCACTTCAAAGCACACAAGTACGGCCCTTACGCGCAGGATCTGCAGCACCTGCTCAACAGCCTCGATGGCAGCTACCTGCATTGCGAAAAACGATTGGCCGATGCTGGCCCGACCGACGTGATCTGGTTCGAGGAGGAACACCGGCCGCGCATGGAGGCTTATCTGCGCAGTGGCGAGGCGACGCCCTATCACCAGGCATTGGAGCAGACAGGCGCATTGATCGACGGCTTCCAGTCCCCACTGGGCATGGAGCTGCTAGCGACGGTCGACTGGCTGCTCAGCGAGGGCGGCGTGGAAGCGACCGTGCCCGCGGTGAAGGCAGGGTTGTCCGAATGGCCGGGCGGCAAACCCGCCGGTCAGCGTAAGCTGGCGCTTTTCGACGACCGCATGATTGAGCTGGCTCTGCAGAGACTTGCTTGTCCGGCTATCGGTTGACTGGGTTGGTTGCGTCCGACCGACAGTCTACCGGGCCGATGCAAAGCGATGCCGCAACAATGCATCCACCGACACCCGCCCCGCCCCCAGCGCCACCAAGGCCAGCAGCATCAGCCCCCAGGCCTTGTGGTCGTTGAAGTCGCCGCCGATCAGACCGGACCAGAAACCGTGCGGCCACAGGTCGGGATACGAGACCACGGCGACGATGTTGTAGACGAACAGCACGGCGGCGACCACGCGGGTGCCAAGACCGAGCGCGAGTAACCACGGCAGCACCAGTTCGGTCCAGGTGGCGAGCGTGGCGGCCAGTGCGGGCGCCAGCAGGGGCACGTGGTATTCATTGTCAAACAGGTAGGCGGTGCCCGTGGGGTCGGCCCACTTCACCACGCCGGCGCGCCAGAACGCGAGCGCCACGAACACGCGGAACAGCAGCAGGGCGAGCGGGGTGAGCACGGCGAGTTGTGCGGTGAGGCGCGACCAGCGGGCGATGGCGACGGCGGTGTTCATGCGGGCGATTCCTCGTAGGTGAAGTGATGGATCACGCGGCGAGCAGCGCGTGTTCGAGCAGGGGAAGCAGCAGGGTCTCGGGTGCGACCAGTGCATCGATGAGCTGCGCGGCCGCGAGCGCCAAGGCTAGCGATGCCTCGTGCCGCAGCGCGCGCACGAACGCAGCCTGCGCGGGCGCGATCGCGCGCATCGCCACTTGGCCATCCTCGCGCCACAGCAGCACGGATTGCGGCGTGGCGGGATCGACGGCGTTGTCCGATGCTTGCGCGTAGCGCCACAGGTCGAGCACCGTCCACGCCGAAGTCAGCACCCGCACGCAGGGCCGCAGGCGCAGCGCGTCGCGTGCGTCGGCGAGCGCGGCGATCAGTGCCCCGGCGTCGGCGGGCGCCTCGTCTGCGGCCAGCGCGACTTCCTGGCGCAGCCATTCCAGCCGCGCCACTTCGCCCAGCCACGGCCACGCCCCGGTTTCCGGCTGCGCGTTGAGGTAGTCCGCGAAGTCGGCGCCGTAGTCCTGCAGGTTGCCGCTGCGGCTGCCGCGGTACGCGGCGTGGCGGGTGGCGAGGCCGTCGAAGCAGTCCGCGCCGAGCAGGCGTTGCAACGCGGGGTAGCTGGTGGCCAGCGCGTCGACGTGAATCGCGAGGTTCGCGTTGCGGTAGATGCGCAGGCGCGCGGCGGGCGCGATGCCACGCGCGGCGATCCACGGCTCCAGCGCGGGCGCGGCGCCGTCGACGATGGCGCCGGCGAACGCGCGCTGCAGCTCAGCCAACGACGGCGGCGAGATCGGCATGGGCGTGCTCGTCGGCATGGTGTTCATCGAGGCCTCGCTCATCGGGGCGGTGCTGGTCGAGGCAGGCCGTGGCGAGCCGCGCCTCGTCCTCCAGCACGGCGAAGTCGGGCAGGTCCTGGTCCCATTCGATCAAGGTGGGCTGCGCGCCGAGACGCGCCAGCGTGTAGCCGTACAGCGCCCACACGGCGGGATCGACGCGGCGGTCGTGCGAGTCGATCAGCAGCGGCCCGCCCAAGCCTTGCTTGCGCGTGAAGCCGGCCAGGTGCAGCTCGCCCACCGCGGCGGCGGGGATGCCGTCGATGTAGCGCTCGGCGTCGAAGCCGTGGTTCACGCTGTTGACGTAGACATTGTTGACGTCGAGCAGCAGGCCGCAGCCGCTGCGCGTGGCGAGCGCGGCGAGGAATTCCCACTCGGGCATCGTCGAATGGGTGTAGTGGATGTAGCTGGAGACGTTCTCCACCAGCACGCGGCGGCCCAGCGCGTCCTGCAGCTGCGCCACGCGCGCCACCATCAGGTCCAGCGCCTCGCCGGTGTACGGCAGCGGCAGCAGGTCGTTGTAGTGGCGCCCGCCGATCGCGCCCCAGCACACGTGCTCGGACACCAGCGCGGGCGCGGCGCGGCGCATCAGTTCACGCAGCGCGGCGAGGTGGGCGGGGTCCAGCGGATCGGCCGAACCCAGCGACAGGCCCACGCCATGCAGGCTCACCGGGTAGTCGCGGCGCACGGCGTCGAACGCGTCCCACAGCGTGCCGCCGGCGCAGAAAAGGTTTTCGCTGTGCAGTTCGAAGAACGGCACGGCGGGGCGATGTTCCAGCACGTGAGCGACGTGCGCCGGCCGCAGCCCGATCCCGACCTGGGTCGGGATCGGCTGCGCACGCACGGAGCGTGACGGGGGCACGGCTATCAGCTCTTCTTCATCATGTCGTCGTGCGACATGGCGGCGTGGGCCTGCAGCGAGCCGCCATCGATCTTGCCGCACAAGCCGGCCGGCACCGCCACGAAGGCCTGCGGATCGCGTGCCTTGCTGTCCTGGCCGGCGCAGGAATGACCCGGCGACTGGCAGTCGTTCTTCATCGCGGCGTTGACGCCGTAGCACTTCTGGGTGGCCTGCGCGGCCATCTTGTCGGCGGCGTGGGCGGTGCTGGCGGCGCCCAGCGCACCGGCGGCGAGCAGGCTGAGCAGGGCGGAGCTGAGGATGGTCTGGGCTTGCATGGGTGTCTCCCGTGGATGCCGGAGGATTCCGGCTGCGGTAGATGACCCGGCGGGCGCGGATTTCCTTACAGCGGGTTTGCGCCCCCGTTCCGGGCACTGCCCCGGACTCGCCAGTCGTCATCCCGGCGAAGGCCGGGATCCAGCAGCGGCAAGGCCAGCTCAAGCCGCACCGTCACTGGATTTCGGCTTACGCCGGAATGACGATCTTTGAGGGATTCCGCACGCTCGGAGCATTGCGTTCCGGCGACCTGCGCCCGCGAGGCATTAAACTGCGCTGCCGCCGCGCGTCCGCGGTGCCCGTTTCCGCCGAAGGTCCGCCCCATGCCGCAACTGTCCGTCGTCGTCCCCGTGTTCAACGAGCGCGACAACATCCCGCCGCTGCTCGCCGAGATCGCCGCCGCGCTGCGCGGCCAGGTCGACTACGAGGTGGTCTACGTCGACGACGATTCCAGCGACGACAGCCGCGCCGTGCTCGATGCGCAGAAGGCGCAGCACCCCGAGCTGCGTGTGCTGCACCACGTCACCCGCAGCGGCCAGAGCACGGCGGTGTGGAACGGCGTGCGCGCAGCGCGCGGCACGTGGATCGCCACGCTGGACGGCGACGGCCAGAACGATCCGGCCGACATTCCCAAGCTGCTCGCCGCCCGCGACGGCGCCGTACCCGAAGTGAAACTGTTCGCCGGCTGGCGCACCACGCGGCGCGACAGTTTCAACAAGCGCATCTCCTCGAAGATCGCGAACGCGGTGCGTTCGCGCATGCTCAAGGACGCCACCCCCGACACCGGCTGCGGGCTCAAGCTGTTCGACCGCGAGGTGTTCCTGCGCCTGCCCTACTTCGACCACATGCACCGCTACCTGCCCGCGCTGGTGAAGCGCGCCGGCTTCCAGAGCACCAGCGTGCCGGTGGGCCATCGCCCGCGCACCGCCGGTGTCTCCAAGTACGGCATGCTGGACCGCCTGTGGGTGGGCCTCGCCGACCTGCGCGGCGTGGCCTGGCTGATGCGCCGGGGCAAGGTGACCCGCGTCGAAGAGCTCTGATCTGCGTCACGCCTGCGCGACTGCGCGGGCGTATGCTGGAACGCATTCCCCTGCAGGGAGTTGCGTGATGAGCATTGCCGTGAAACGCGTCTACGAGCCGCCGGCGAAGTCCGACGGCTATCGTGTGCTGATCGACCGCCTGTGGCCGCGCGGACTGAAGAAGGAAGACGTGCCGCTGGATTTGTGGGCCAAGGAGCTGGCGCCCTCCACCGCGCTGCGCCAGTGGTTCGACCACGATCCGGCGAAGTGGGAAGGCTTCCGCCAGCGCTACGCGGGCGAGCTGGACAAGCGCACCGAACACTGGCACCCGCTCGCCGAGCGCGCCGCGAAACATCCCGTCACCCTGCTCTACGGCGCCCGCGACGAGGAACACAACAACGCGGTGGTGATGAAGGCCTACCTGGAAAACTGGCTGCGCACGCACGGGCCGCGTTGACGCGCAGCGGCTACCGCTACGGGTAGGAGCGCACCCTGTGCGCGAAAGCTCTGGCGTTGATCGAAGCAGAAGCATTCGCGCACAGGGTGCGCTCCTACGGGCCATCCGCGCCGGGTCACGTCAGCGGCGTGGCGCCACGCGGCCAGTGCGCCAGCGCCTCGCGCGCGGCCAGCCGGCCCAACTCGATCAGCTCGCGGGCGCGGTAGAACTCATAGGGGCTGGCCATGTTGCGCGGCAGCTGGATCAGGAGATCCGGCTCGTAGGCGGCGAGGCGTAGCCGCGCCAGGTTCGCCTGCATCAGGTCCATCGCCTGGGTGAGCAGCTCGAGCGCACCGGGCTCGCGCGTCGCGTCGCCGTTGCCGCCGTGCGGCATCAGCCGGCCGATGAAGGCGCCGATGCGCTGGCGGTAGCCGGGCGCGTCGGCGGTTTCCTCGCCGGCCGGCGGGGGCGGCGAGGGTTCGGTGGCCGCGCCGTCCACGCTCACCGCGATCAGGTAGTCCGCCGGTTCGCGGATCAACGGCGTCACCGGCACCGGGTTGAGCAGGGCGCCGTCCACCAGCCGGCGACCGTCGATGTGATGCGGGCGGAACACGGTGGGGATCGCGATCGAGGCGCGGATTGCATCGAACAGCGGGCCGCGCGACAGCCACACCTCGCGCTCGCGGTCGAGGTCCACCGCCACCGCGGTGAACGCCAGCGGCAGCTCCTCGATCAGCGCGTCGCCGATCAGCCCGCGCAACGTGCCGATGATCTTCTCGCCCTTGATCAGGCCGCCGCCGGAGAAGGTCCAGTCC
>Ga0105237_10002142_pt1 | contig 24864 bp, 15 predicted proteins | sample KBSC24metaG_FD_81520 | JGI IMG/M metagenome (GOLD analysis project Ga0105237, IMG submission 81520) | Corn rhizosphere microbial communities from Kellogg Biological Station, Michigan, USA - KBS C2-4 metaG | ecosystem: Host-associated > Plants > Roots > Rhizosphere > Soil | place: Michigan, USA...
TGATCTCGTACGCACCTCGGTCCATAAATCCATCCAGCATCCCCAGCCGCATGCCATTAAAGAATATCTCGCCTTTGCGGTTGATCCCTTCAAAATGCAGCTCCACATGCTGCCCTTCCTCAAAGCCGGGCGTAGCCAGCTCCAGCCTGTACCAGAAATTCTTATCGTACTTTTTCTTGTCCACACGGTAGATATTGTCCCCAAAATTTGGGTCTTTCTCCAGTCCGGCGGCTACGTAGGATTGAAAGGCGATGCCGGGTACGATGGCATCTATCCAGCAGCAGGAATCATCCTGTGGTCTCAACTTCCAATGAGTATTCAAGTCAATCCGCTGCGCATGCGCACATAACGTGCACGCACAGAGCAAAAGCATCCCCGCACCCCTCCAAAGGGGTCTTAATCGCTGTAACATATATCGTCTGGTTAATTACTTAGATAGTGAAAATGGTTTATCCTCCGCCGCAATCCCCCGCTGACGGGCGGGATCCGGCCCCATTACAAAATGCAGCAAGCCGCCGCTTGCTATATCCTCATGCCTTATCCAATTGTGCGTATAAGCCGAGCCATTCAACGTAGCCGATTGTATATATACATTCCTGTCATTGTTGCCCTCCGCCTGGATGACAAATTTCTTTCCATTCTCCAGCGTGATGGTCACCTTCGGGAAGACGGGGCTGCCAATGACATACTGATCCGTTCCGGGACAAACACTATAGATACCCAGTGCGCTCAGCACATACCACGACGACATGCCGCCCTGGTCTTCGTCCCCGGGGAATCCATTTTCCGTGCCGTTATACAGCTTGTCCATGACATCCCGTATATGCTGTTGTGTCTTCCAGGGCTGTCCCGCATAGCTGTAGAGATAGATCATATGCTGGATAGGCTGGTTGCCGTGTGCATACTGCCCCATATTGGCATCCACCATCTCTGTCATCTCATGGATCATGGTCCCATAGCTGCCTACATGTACAGTATTTGGCATGGTGAAGACGGAGTCGATCTTGGCCGTAAAATTCGCAGGCCCGCCCATCAGGTCGATGAGCCCCTGGACATTGTGGAAGACGGACCATGTCCAATGCCAGGCATTCCCTTCTGTATAAGGACCGCCCCAGGAGATAGGATCGAAGTTGGGCACCCATTCTCCGTTCTTCATCCGTCCCCGCATCAGCCGGGTGGTCGAGTCCCATACATTCCGGTAATTATACATCTGCCGGGCAAATACACCCGCATAGTAGTCGTTGTGTACCATCTTTGCAAGATGATAGCCGCAGAAGTCGTCATACGCGTACTCTAAAGTCTGGGCAGTGGAGCCCTGCGACTCGGGGAAGGTAACAAAGCCCATCTCGAAATATTCTTTCCAGCCCGCCCTTCCATTGGCGCCTCCCCAGGGGCCTTTGTTGGCCGCCTCATGATAATAAGCCGCCAGTGCGCTGTCAGGGTCGAAGGTCCGTATGCCCTTTACCCATGCGTCGGTGAGCAGGGAGATAGCATGATTCCCCAACATGCCGCCCGTCTCGGAAGGGAATGACCAGGCAGGCAGCCAGCCGCATTGTTTCTGTGCACTCAGGAGAGCCTGCATGTACCGTCCCTCCATCGTAGGATGCAGGATCGTGTTCAAAGGGAACTGACTGCGGAACGTATCCCAGAACCCATTGTCGGTGTACATATACCCGTTATGTATCTGCCCGTCATAAGGGCTATAGTAATATGGCTTTCCTTCTTTGTTGTATTCAAAGAACTGATGTGAGAATAGATTCGCACGGAAGAGACAGGAATAAAAGGTCGCGCGCTGTGCTTCGCTGCCGCCTTCAACCAGCACCCGGTTGAACAGATCGTTCCATATCTTCCAGGCAGCCCGGCGGGTGTCGTCGAAGGATGTAAAGCCACCCAGTTCCTGATCCAGTGTCAATGCTGCCTGCTCGGAGCTGATATAGGAACTGGCGATCTTCACCTGTACCTTGACGCCTTTCCGGAACTGTATATAGGCGCCTACACCCTTGCCTTCATCGGCAGCCTTGTTAGCTGACAGGGTGTTGCCCACATTCTCCCAGGTACCATAGGCGACAAAGGGCTGGTCGAACTCCATGATAAAATAATTGCGAAACCCTTTGGGTATGAATCTGCCATTGTTCACCCATCCGGTGATGGTACGTTTGTCAGGCGATATCTGGACGGAGCTCATCTTGTCGTAGCCATCCAGCACGAGCCAGCCGTCAGCGCCCTTGGGAAAGCTGAAGCGCATATGCGAGCCTCTTTCCACGGGTGTCATCTCCGCACGGATGTGATTGTCGAACTCCACGCTATAGTAGTCGGGCCGGGCCGTCTCATGATCGTGGCTAAAAGCGCTGGCCCTGTCGTTCTCACCGACGGTCAGTTTACCCGTAACAGGCATGAGGGAAAAGACAGCATAATCCCCCGTCCAGGGGCTGCATTGATGCACCTGCTCAAATCCCCGGATGGTTTTGGCGGTGTATTGGTATTTCCAGCCGTTGCCATTTTTGCCTGTCTGCGCGCTCCATGCATGCATGGCAAAAGGAAGGGCGGTAGTAGGATAGGTATTCCCTCTGCTGTGTCCAAAGTCGGAATTGGTGCCTTGCAGGGTATTCGCGTATTTCACGAGGTCGGGTTGGGCCATACAGCTCAGCGTGAGTCCTGCCGACACAAGGGTCGTCATCAGTCTACTCATATTTTTTATTTTGTTCGAAGTAGTGGTGAAAGTATAGCAACTGATACTCTATGGAGTTACTCCAATAGCTCCAGTCATGTCCACCGGGGCGGCTGGTGAAGTCATGCGGGATCTTCTCTTTTAGCAGCTTCTCATGCAGCTCAGTATTCACCTTATAAAAGAAATCTTCGGACCCACAGTCGAAAGTGATGGAAAGACTACCCGGTCTCAACAGTTTTGTTTGATTCACCACGCTGTAGTCGGCCCATCGTTGCGGGAAGCTGTCGAGGCTGCCCAGTCGTCCGGCGATGTTCCAGTTCTTTGGAAAGGGGCGGATATCGACGCCTCCGCTCATACTGCCGGCAGCGCCAAAAACATCCTGGTGACGGAAGGCAAGGAACAAAGCCCCATGCCCGCCCATGCTTAGTCCCGTAATAGCTCTCCCATTCCGTCCATGATACGTATAATAGTGATCATCAATATAATTTACCAGCTCCCTGCTCACGTATGTCTCATATCGAAAGCTGCTATCCACCGGACTGTCAAAGTACCAACTGTCATAATTTCCATCGGGACATACGATGATCACACCCCACCGGCTGGCGTATTCTTTTATAGCAGGAACTTTTGTCACCCAGTCGCCGTAGTTGCCACTGTGGCCATGCAACAGGTATACTACAGGATAAGGGCTGCCTTTATGATATGTATAGGGTTTTATCACCACGGCCTTTATATCCTTATGCATGACCTCACTGTGGGTCACGACAGTGTCCACATTCGGAAGCGTTTCTTCCAGGCCCCAGCCCTGGTTCGGGTACTTACCCATATCCAGCTCCAGCACACCCCCGGCCATAATGTCGGTATGATCCAGCCAGCACTTATTGTAAGGTCTCCCGTTCAGAGAGGCAGATTGTATATAGATATTCTCCGGAGAGTTGTTACGCGCGATGACAGTAAAGGTTTTTCCCTTTGCATAGTGCGGGTCCAGCTGCATTACCACCTTGTCGAATACGGGGCTGGTGATCTCCCACCGCGTGTCGCCGGGGCATATGGGATGCAGCCCGCTGGCGGCCAGGACATACCAGGCAGACATCTGCCCCACGTCCTCATTGCCGACAAGCCCTTCCACGGAATTATGATAGGCGCGTTTGCAGATGGCCCGCGTCCATTCCTGTGTCAGCCAGGCAGCATCGAGCCGGTTGAATAAAAAAGGAACATGATGTACGGGCTCATTGGCATGGTTGTAATAGTCATTCCACAACATATTCTCCGGCGTCCTTTGAAAGAATTGAACCAGATCCGCCAGCACGGCCTCCCGTCCACCCATCAGCTGCACCATCCCGGGAATGTCCTGCGGAACAAACCATCCCTGTTGATATGGATTGCTTTCCACCGTGCCATAATCCTGTTTCATCCTGCCTTCCGCGGGCCAGGGCTCCCAGCTGCCGTCCTTTCTCCGGGGCCGGAACCAATGTACACTGTCATTCCAGATATTTTTATAGCTCATCCCGCGGGCAGCATATGTCGCACTGTCATCTTTCCTGCCCAACGCTGTGGCCAGCCTCGAAAGACACCATTCGGAAAAGCCATTCTCCAGGGTCACGGAAATATTGCCGGGCTCCCAGCCATTCTTATTGCCGAACTTCTCACAGGTGTTTACGGCGTACTGATATGCTTTTTTTACATCGTAATCCCGTATGCCCCTGGCATAGGCATCCGCCAGCACGACGACGGCGGGGTTGCCCACCATACAACCGCTGTACGCATTCAGCAGTTCCCAGCGCTCGAGATATCCCTTCCCGCTGTGATCAGCCAATTCCACCAGGCTGGCGATGAGATCATTTACCATCCGGGGATTGATAATGGTCTGCAAAGGCATCTGGCTGCGGAAGACATCCCAGCCGCTGAAAATGCTGTGCTTGGTGAAAAGGTCGGTCTTGTGCGGCTTGCCGTCACCGCCCGGATAAGTCCCGTCGACATCCGACAGGACCCTTGGATCAATGAGAGTATGATACAACGAAGTATAAAAGATGGTCTTCTCATCATCCGTCCCGCCGCTGATCCGGATCTTGCCCAAAGCCTGGTCCCACAGCTGTTGCGCCGCCTCATGCACCCGGTCGAAATTCCAGTCAGTGATCTCGGCTTTCAGGTTCTTCTCAGCACCCTCCATGCTGACAAAGGAGATACCCGTTTTTAGTATTATCTGCTCGCCGGCCTTTGTAGCCCACTCGGTGTAGAAGCCAAGATGACTACCCTCCTTCTTCCGGACCATAGGAAGTATATCATCCTTACTCCATAGCCCGTACTTTTTCAGCGGCTTATTGAACTGCGCATAGAAATACACGGTATAGTCGGCATGCCCATCCCCATGTCCCCAGCCGCCTCCCTCAGGTGTACATTTCATCCAGCCGCGGATAGTATGATCATCCACGACCTCTGCGTACTGCGCCGTAGACGTACCGCCGACGCGGCGGGCCAGGTCTATCTGTATCCGGCCAGGGTCGGTACCCGGGAAAGTAAAACGCATCATCGCGCTATGCGGAGCGGCAGTCAGTTCCGCCAGCACATCGTACTTCGTCAGCCGGGCGCTATAATATCCCGCCGACGCCTTTTCGGATGACTTGTCATATTTACTACGATAGCCCTGCTGATCCTGTCCTTCGACGCCCGACACGATCTGTAGCTTGCCCGTCGTGGGCATCACAAGAAAATTTCCCAGATCGCCATACCAGCCCACACCGCTCATCTGCGTACAGGCAAATCCTTCGATGGTGGTATGCTCATAGCTATACCCCGAACCATTGTCCCCGCCGGTGATGGTATTGGGACTCACCTGCACGAGGCCGAATGGCGTAGCCGCACCCGGAAAGGTCTTGCCCAACCCCGCAAGATTCTCCCCCTTCGCCACATTAGTGCTGGCGCCGATAAAAGGATTTACAAAAGACGAGAGACGCCGCCCCTGTGAGGACTGACAAACAGCCGCGAGGGACAGACCTGCTAAGACGATGATGAGATAAATTCTTTTCATGCGCTAAAAATATCGAACTCTCTTCTGCTAAACATCATTAAAACCTTGTTAAAGGCCAACCTGCAACCCGATAGTCACGACCCTCTGGGCCAGGTACGCATCCCCCGCCGTATTCGACGCCACCTCGGGGTCCTGCTGATATTTCCTGGAGACATTGCTCCAGGTCAGCAGGTTATAGGCACTACAGTACACCCGGCCGTTGTTAAACTTCAACGGCAGCCACTTCCTCGGCAAAATATAGCTGATCTCCACGGTCTTCATCCGTATGTAATGCGCATTGATCAGCCAGAAGTTTGAATAATAAGACGAAGGGCTGTTGATGGTCGTAGGATTGCTGGTCAGCCGGGGGAACTCTGCACTACCCGCCGTCGCAGGCGTCCAACGACGCTCGTCAATCGGCTGGAACTGGCTCTGGAAAGGCTCGATGGCATTACCCTTCAGGCCCAGGCTATATCCAAAGGCGCCCTGGAAAAGCACGCTTATATCCAGCCCTTTATATCCTATCTTCAACGGCATGCCCATGGTGAGGCTGGGCAGATTGGGTTTGCCGATGGCAGTAATATCATTCTGGTCGATGACCCCGTCACCATTCACATCCTTATACTTCAGATCGCCCGCCTGGACGGCATAGCCCACGGGCTTGGCCACCTTCGTATCCGTGACATCGGAAGGGCTGTAAAATCCCAGCCAGGTATACCCGAAAGGCTGGTTGATAGGATGCCCGGTCACGGCCAGCCAGGGATATCGGGGGGAAGCCTCGGCCATATACAATATTTTATTCTGCGCGTACGTAAATACGAGTCCCGCGCTATAGCGTATCTCCCCCACCTTGTCCTGGTAGGTAAGTATGCCTTCCACCCCGCGATTGATCGTGATACCGACATTGCCGGGAGAAAGTCCCACACCCAGTATCTCGGGTATGTCCTGCCGGGTCACCAGCTGATCATACCTGTATTCATGGAAATAGTCTCCTGAGAAGCTGATCTTATCGCCAAAGAGGTTTATATCCAGACCTGCATCCCATTTCTTCGCCTTCTCCCAGGTGACATTGTCATTGCCCAACGCCCCTTCATAGATGGTACCGACCCCCTGCTGGTTCTGGCCAAAGCTGTAGCCGCCGCCCTGGTTATATACCTGATTGTACAAATACTGATTACCGATGGCCACATCGCTGCCTACGACACCATAAGTGGCTCTCAGCTTGAAGAGATTGGCGGCGGGGAACGCCTTTGCAAAGAACCTTTCCTTTGCAAGGTTCCATCCGAGACCTATTGCGGGAAATAGCCCATTTCTTTTCTTCGCCTGGAACCTGTCGGAACCATTGATGGCGGCATTGAAGTCTATCAGGTATTTCTGCTTATAGTCATATCCCGCCTTTAAGGAATATCCCCTGAACTTCTGCGGCGCTGCGCCGGTAGTGCCTCCGTCTGCATCCACCCGGTAGCTCTCCTGGTTCCATAACAACAGACCGCTGACATGATGGTCGACATTGAACACGCGCTCATAGTTCAGATATATTTGAATATTCGTACGCTGGTTGTCCAGGTCGGTATTGCCCAGCGTCCGGTAGGTATTGTACGTATAACCGCCGCCGTTGACGCCGGTGTTCAGGTGATAGGAGTTGTCCGTAGGGTCGAAATGATAAGAAGGCGGTACGGGGCGGAACAGGGTCAGTGAATTCTGCTGTACGCTGGCAAAAGCCACACGGCCTATCAGCGAAAGCCCCCGGGTGAGGTCATCCAGCTTTTCATTAAAGCCCATCAGCACGTTGAAGTCGGTGCGCCTGTTGCGCGTATAGCCCTGGGTAGCCAGTCTCGAGTTGATGGTAGGTTCCTGTCCCTGTGTATCGAAGGCATAGGCCCAGCTGCCATTGGGATTGATAAAGGGTGCGGAGTAAGGATGTATCTTGGAAAAATCATAGATCTCGCCGATGACATTGACGCTATAGGGCTGGTTGATGTCCATGAACCGGGCAGTAGCATCCAGTCTCAGGCTGAGGTTCTTGGTGGCCTGTACGTCCAGGTTGGTGCGGACATTATATCTTTTATAAAAGTAGTTGCTGTTGACGCCGTCGGAATTGGTGGAGAAGTTTCGGATGCTTCCATTTTGCGTAAAGGCGCCGCCGGAAACAAAATATTTCACGGCCTGTGTACCTCCGGAGATATCCAGATTGGCGTTGGCCTGCAGGGAATATGGTTTCATGATCTCCTTATACCAGTTGACATTCGGATGGCCATAAGGATCGGACCCGCTCTTGAACAGATTGAGATCGTTCTGGGAAAATAAAGGTGTGATACCGTCATTGGTATAGGCCTCGTTGACGAGCGTGGCGGTTTGATAGGAGTCCAGGAACTTAGGTGTTCGCACGGGAGCCTGTCCACCCAGCTCACCGCGAACATTGAAATGCGGTTTACCGGCCAGGCCACGCCGGGTAGTCACCACGAGCACCCCATTAGCGCCCTTGATACCATATATAGCCGTCGTGGACGCATCCTTCAGGATAGAGATGCTTTCTATCTCATTTACGTTGATCTGGGACAGCTGATCATACGTGTATTCGATGTCGTCCACTACGATCAGGGGTTTGTTACCATCCGGGTTGAGAGAGCTCACCCCACGGATGAAGTAGTCGGATGCGTCCTTGCCGGGCTGGCCGCTGCGCTGCACGGTGATAAATCCAGGCATCTTCCCTGTCAGAGCGTTCTGTACGCTGGAAGTAGGTATGTCCCTTATCTCATCCGCATTGATGCTGCTGACGGCGCCGGTGTTGGTGATCCTCTTCTTCTTTCCAAAACCTACTACGATGGCCTCGTCCATACCGGCGGTGGATTGCTGAAGCACTACCTCCACATCTTTAGCGTTCTTCTTTACAGGCGCCTCCTGTTTCTGATAGTTGAGATAGCTTATCACCAGCGTATTGGTCCCGCCGTGCAGCACGATCCTGAATTTTCCATTCTCGTCGGCAGCTACTGTATTAGTGGGCCGTCCCTTCTCCATGACGGTGGCACCGGCCAGTGGACCATTGGCGTCCTTGACGACACCTGTCACGACCCGTTCCGGCCCCTGCTGTGCCCATAAGAGAGCAGGCAGCACACCGGCGAGAAGGAAGAGAAATAATATCTTTTTCATGGCAGAAAAAATTAAGTGTTAGTTTTTGGTGAATTACCACTGGGGGTTTTGTTTCATCTGCGGATTTCTGACCACCTCATTATAAGGGATGGGGTAGAAATACATCTGCGGATCGCGGAAGACGGTCTTTAGCACAGGTATGGGATTGTAGAACAGCTGTCCGCTGCTGGACAGCTGAATGTCCATCCCCGACAGGGGCGCCGTATTATATTGCTGTCCCGCGATCTTCCATCGGCGCAGGTCCCAGTAACGGTGCTCTTCGAATGCGAGCTCGACCCTGCGTTCATTACGGATGACGTCGCGCATCTCTTCCTGGGTCATTCCCTGCTTCAGTCCATAGCTGTTGTCGGAACCCGGAAATATACCCGCCCGCTGTCTCAAAGAATCCAGCACATTGTATACATCAGCCGTGGGTCCTGCAAATTCATTGGTTGCCTCCGCGTAAGCCAGCAGAACACCTGCATACCGGAAATAGATAAAATCATGGACCATGGAGGAATAGCCGGGCGGGTTGGCGCTGACGCTTTCGAAGGGCCCCATGAATTTGCGCATGTAATATCCTGTCCTGGTCTGTTGCACGGCGCCGCCAGGCTTGTCGAGACCGCCATCATAGATCTGTACGGCCCTGTTCAGCCATAAGCTGCCGTTATGGAAGACAGTGAGATCCATACGGGGGTCGCGATGATCATAAGGATGGTCCGGATCATACCCCGAAGCGGGGTCGGTAATGATCCTTCCGCTGTCTGTGGAGAACGCATCCACCAGCTCCTGCGTAGGGCTCGTAGCGCCCTTGCCGCCGGCCGATGTAAAGCCCACAGGCGCATTGTTCCTCTCCACATCGTTGTTTATACCCACCTGCATCCAGAAGATGGATTCTGTGTTAGGCCCCACGGGTGCAGCCTGTTTGACAAAGACATCCCCGAATGATGGCATCAACTTATAGTCACCGGTATTCATGAGGTCTTTCGCGGCATCTGCAGCCAGCTTCCACCTGTTGATATCATAAGCAGCATAGCCCGTCAAAGGATTGCCATTGTCGATATTGCCTCCATTGTACAGGGGGCTGGCAGCGAAGAGCAGCACCTCTGTCTTCAGCGCCATGGCAGCGCCCCGGGTGATACGTCCATACGTGGTACCATTCACCATGGCGGCCGTGCGGAGGCTGTCCTTTATATTGTCGCATTCGCTGACGATGTAATTCACACACGCCTCGAAGCTGTTACGGGGCAGCTGTACATTGTCCGTCAATTGACGGACGCTATCTCCCAACAACGGCACACCGCCATATCGTTTCAACAGTTCAAAATAAAGCCATGCCCGGAGGAATCGGGCCTCGCTTCTGTATGCGCTCCGCGCAGGCTGGCCATTCGGCAGCTTTTCTATCATCGGCACCACATTGATATTGTCGATAAAGACGGTGGCATTCCTTATGGCGGCATAATGGTGGGACCATAGGTCATCCGCATTGGTATTGGTGGCGGTGAAGGCGCCGGTGGCTATGGCCTGTACGGAAGGTATGCCGCTGGCAGAGGATACAGCATCATCGCTGGCCGCATCCAGGTAATCGCCGTTGACACGATTGTGTTCATTGATCAGCACCTGCTGATAGCAGGTGAGCAAATAGGTCATGGCATTCTTGCCAAGGGAATCCCTGGGGTCGAAAGCCAGGTCGGGTGTCACCTGCTGTCCCAGCGGGACGCTCTCATACACCTTCTGACAGGAGGTGAAGAGCAGGCCCGCCGCCAGGAGAAGAACAATTGATTTATATATACGAACGTTCATATTGACAATTTTATAGTTTGACGGTAATGCCAGTATTGATAACCTTTTGAATGGGATAGGCAGGTAACGTCACCTCGGGGTCGAAGGCTTTATATCCTGCATGCGTCCAGAGATTCTGTGCATTGGCAAAGATCTTTACACCCCGCAGCTTTATTTTCTTCACCCATTCGTACGGCAGGTTATAGGCAAGCGAGACATTCTTGATCCGCCAGAAGTCTCCATTACGCAGGAAGAAGGAGCTGGACAGGAAGGCAGGACTATAGTTGTATCCATTGCCGCCGGCTGTCAGTCTGGGAAGGGTGGCAGTGGTCGCCGCCTCGGGGATCCATCTCGACAACGCCGCCTGGTAAGCCTGGGAGTATCCATTGTTCTGCCCCTGAAAACCTGCCTCCAGCATATTGTACCCGGTGTATTGATCCCGTTGTGTGACGCCTTGCATCAGCACACTGGCCTCGATGCCCTTAAAGCTGGCGCCCACGGTGAGCCCATAGTAGATGATGGGGCGCTCTTTTCCTATGGGGGCCGCGTCAAACTGGTCGATGACGCCGTCATGATTCAGGTCCTTGTATTTTATATCGCCCGCATGCGGCGTATAGCCGGTGATGGTAGGTGCCGCCGCGGCATCTGCGCCCGTCTGGAAAAGACCATCGGCCTGTAAGCCAAAGCGCTGACCGACGGGATGCCCTGTATGTTTGTTCCACGAATATTTCTGGAACTGTTCATCCATAAAGAGGACCTTGGATTGTTGTATGGACGCATTGCCGGTAAAGAAATAATTCAGGTCGCCGATATGATCCTGCCAGGTCACGGTGAGCTCGCCGCCCGTATACAGGTCCTTGCCAATATTCTCTGCGGGGTAGCCGATACCCATCAGCGCCAGGCTATTGCCCCGCTGCTGCATCACGTCGGAATAACGTTCATGATAATAGTCGGCCGTGACCTGCAGTCTGTTTTTCAGCACGGCGATGTCCAGTCCTACGTCCAGCTTGTCGGCCTTCTCCCAGGTGGAGTTGACATTGGCCAGCACCTGGCTGCCGGGATTACCCTGCTCGGCAAGACCACCCCCATTGGGATAATTACTACCGATGCCATACGTGCCCGCCACATTTGTATAATGCTGACGCCAGATGAAATAGCCGTAGTTGTCTACATTCGCATTGCCGGTGCGGCCGTAGGTAACCCGCAGCTTCAGCTTGTCCAGCCAACGGTATTGCCCCGCCAGCCAGTGTTCCTTCGCCAGGTTCCATCCCAGCCCGCCGGCATAGAACCAGCCATATTGATGCCCGGGTGCATAACGGTCATAACCACTGTATGTAGTGGCGAGCTCAGCCATATACTTTTCCTGATATTCATAATTGGCCTTTGCCGCATAGTTGGTCAGTGCAGAAGGAATGTCATAGTTGATGATTACCTTTTTCTGGTCGAATAACAACATCGTACCGATGTGATGGTCGCCGAAATGTTTGTCCCAGCCGGTGGACAGCTGTACGAATCTATACCGCCCCCAGGACGTGCTGGTATAGCCGTCCGACTGGTTTACGGTGCTGCCGTACCTATTGTAGGAGGTGTCGCCGCTGTTGCCAATGACCTGGGAAAATACGGGTGCCTGTTTGTTGCGATTGATAAGACCGGACTCACTGACAGAGATATTTCCCTTCGCCTTGACCCACCAGCCTTTCACCCAACGGTCGAGCTTATAGTTCAGGTCCAGATTGGCCATTACATCCCTCGTATGATCTACGAGATAGCCGGAGCTGATGACCTGTGCTAACAGGTTTTGCGTATAGTTGGCATTGCCGCCGAATGATCCGTTGGAATTATAGACGGGATAGGCGTTATCAGGCGTCGTGAGCAGTCCGTTGAGGATGGTGCCTATACCTGCCCCCGGCTGATTGCCGTCCTGCAAGCGACCAAATACCTGCAATCCCATGGAGAAGTATTTGTTGACATCGATGTCTATCTTCGAATTGAGCGTATATCGTTTGATATCCGCATTGGTATTGTAAGAATTAGCTTTCGAAGTGACGAACATACCCTGCTGGTCCATATAATTCACGGCCACCAGGTAGCGGGCTACGCCGCTGCCGCCCGTGACATTGAGGTTGTATCGTGTCAGCAATGGATTGCTGCGGAGGAGGGTATTGTACCAGTTGACATCGGGATGGCCGATGGGGTCTGTGTGATTACGCCAGGCATTAAAGTCGGCTGCTGTATAGGCGGGTGTCTTGCCGTCATTGAGCAGCGCTTCGTTCAAAAGATAGGCATATTGATAGGCTGGCAGAGGCGTAGGCATTCCCAGAGGCTTTTGCACACCCGTCTCTGCGGTGAAAGATACACGGGGAGGGCCTGCCTGGGTCTGCTGCGTTGTCACGATAAGCGCCCCGCGCGCGCTGTTCTGTCCCAACAGAATGGTCGAAAGCGCATCCTTTACCACGCTGACGGAGGCGATGTTCTCGGGGTCCAGTTCATAGAACTCACGCTGTACTCCGTCGATGACGGCAATGGGCGACTGGCCAAGACTGGCGTTATGCCCCCGCAGCTGTACGCTGTACTCCGTATTGTCGGTGAGACCGCTGCCGCTGGTATTGTTGGGGATATTACCTACAAATATATCCAGGCTGGTGAGCGATGAGCTCAACGCCGAATGAAAACCGCTGGTCTGTTGTAAATTCAGTCCTGCCAGCCTGCCCTGTAATGCATACAGATAGGAAGGGGCCGGCGTATTCCACAAAAGGCTGCCGCCCGTGGTGGAGATGGAACCTAAAAAAGTGTTTGGGTTGGCCTGTCCATATAAAACATCTATCCGCTCGGGTTTCATCAGCTGCAGATAGATCGTATCGCCATCGGGTGCCATCGTTACGGGCTGATGCAAGGGACGCTCCGCCATTGTGATCAGGGGCTGTCCGCCTTTGACCCTCCATTCCCTTATGTCAAACCGGGGATGCTCGAATACCAGCGTGCTGCCGGCAGACGCATCGATATGAAAAGTACCGTCCGCTGCGGAGAAGGCCGTAGCGCTCCGCCCTTTGACATGAATGAGGACGCCGCCAAGGGGGTGACCATAATCATCCAACACCGTACCCGTAACGGGGGATGTTTGTCCGTAGCCGGTGACGGTAACCAGCAGGAGGAAGAAATAATTCATAAATTTCATATAGCAGTTATTGGCATTTAAAAGTGTATGTAAAGGGATCGGAACCTCCGCCGTATCCCACCATCACCGACCCGGATGCATCGGTGAAAAAATAAGCCAGTTTGGCAATCTTCTGATTGTCGCTGAGATGGAAATAGCCTCTTGGCCAGATGTCTTTTTGCCATCTGTTCAGACCCAGGCTTCTCATTTGTGTCTCCGTCGTCTGTGTACATACGCTGACGCTGTCGCCATTGGTGAGATATGCCTTGGCGCAGAGATTGACCTGTGGAGCATTGTTCAGCAGTGTCATCGTGACACCTCCGTCGAAGGTGATGGTGATGATGTCGTTGTCCAGCGAGGTGCGTGGGTCGACTACCGCCAGCTGCGGGTTACAGAAGTCGATCAGGTCGCCCGTGCCATTCACCGTAAAGCAGCCGGGGAAGTTTGAATTATAATACTGAGGATCGCTGAGCCCGTCGGTGCTTTCCGCCACGCAATAGCCAAGCTTGAACATGAGGTTGTCCGGACTGGTCTTTATTTTGATGCTCACGGTGGCGCCAAATGTATTATTAGCCGCCACGGCGTAGGCGGCGTTGGAATAAAAGGCCACCCATTCATAGTCGTTCAACAGGTTGCCTCCATTACCTATCTTATTGAGCAGATAGGTAGGCCAGTCCAGCCCATTGCCATTGGGCGCAGGAGTGCCCGCGGGTATGAGCGTCATGGGCTGATCGCCGGAAGTGATGTCGCTGGTAAAGGTGATCGTCGCATTCTGACTGGCCTTCCAGATCTTGGGCACGAGGACGGCCACCATGAACTTCGAAGTCTGGGCGGCATTCGTCTGAATAGTGACGTTCAGTGTCACGGGCAGTATATCACCTCCGTTGACGCTTCCAGGCTGGACAACGCTGTCGATCTTGATGCTGCAGCCGGCGATGATCAGCAGCAGGATAATGCCGGGCGCCTTCCAGTAGTAGCTGGGATGCGCTTTTAACCACCGGCCTATTTTCGTATATAATGTTTTCATGTTTGATCTTGTTTTTAATTCACTTTCTGTAATGTGTACTGATAGGCGTTGGTAGTGCACCCGGGGCTGAAAGTGATGATGATGTTACGTTGTCCTCCTACGACAGGATACAGCAGGGGCGACGACTTCGTGGCGCTGTCCGTAGCCGTGAAGCTCAGGCTGAAGGGATAGTGCGGGTCGTCGAAAGCCCACCGGCCGCTCTTACTGACGATGAAGGGCACCAGGCTGTCGATGGTATAGGTGCTGTCCGTAAAATGTATCCTGAACTGGGAGAACTGGAATCGGGTTGTGAGGTCCGTCCCATTGCGGGTGGCCTTGACGATCTGCCAGTTGCCGCTGATGTCCTTGGTCGGCTCTGAGGGGACCGCCATACGCTCAGGCTTGCAGGCAATGAATGCCGCCAGGATGATCACGAGTAAATAAAATATCTTTTTCATATTAGTAGAGGGGATTTTGTTGCAGCTCCGGCGACTTGGCAATTTCCTTGAGGGGGATTGGCCAGAGATACATGGCTTTTGTAAATTGATGCTTCCGGACGTTAAAGGGCTTGTATACAACGGCAGCCCCCCTGTCCACTTCCATCCCATGCATTTGCAGATTATCCGTCTGTTCCGCGATGAGCCAGCGACGAACGTCGAAGAAACGGAAACCCTCATATGCCAGCTCCAGCCGCCGTTCCGTATGGATCACATCCCGCATCTGGTCCTGTGTCAGACCCGTGGGCAGCTGATAAGGCCGCAGACCTGCCCGCTGGCGGATGGCTTCGATGGACTGATAGACCTCGGTCGTAGGACCGCCGGCCTCATTGGCAGCCTCGGCGAAATTGAGCAATATCTCGGCATAGCGCATCAGCGGCAGACAGCGTGTAGTGGTGCCAAGACTGTTGTTGATGAGGGTGGGATCCATCATCTTATAGATATACAGACCCGTAGGCGTGCCTTTGTAGACGGCGTCGCCGCTGGCGGCCACGGGTGGATTGACATTGGAGTTCAGGTACAGCAGCACGGGCGAGGGCTGATTGGCGCCAAACACCGGCCTCAGCGTAGAGTCATGTATGATCGTATAACCCAACCGGGGGTCGCGGTCCTGATAAGGATTGCCGGGATCATAGCCGCTGGCGGGGTCTGTGATGGCAAGACCATTGCTCATGGGGAAGGCATCCACCATCTCCTGATAGGCAAAGGCGCCGTTACTTCCGCCCCGCGAAGGCACATCCCATAGGGATTCTAAATATTTGTTTTCGCCCATCATGTGGGCAAATATGTATTCGGGGTTATTGGACCGCTCGATGAATACATGCTGGAATCCATAGCCTGGCTCGCCGGGGACGGACGTGCTGTCTACATACAGACTGAAAGCATGCGTGGCAATGACCGCTCTTGCGGCATCGGCAGCCAGCTGCCAGCGGTTGGGGTCGCTGTCCGGGTAGGCCACGACGGAATCCAGTCCGGCCGTGCCATGCGCCATACCGCCATTGTTGAAAAGAGGGCTGGCTGCAAAGAGCAGCACCCTTGCCTTGAGGGCCAGACAGGCGCCCTTACAGGCCCTGCCCCATTGCGCCCCCGTCTGTACCATCGGAAGCACATCCGCGGCGGCGTCGCACTCGGAAAGAATATAATCCACACAAGATTTGAATGACCTGCGGGTGGCGTCGATCTTGTCGGTGGCGGTATACACGGTGTCCCCTATCAGCGGCACGCCGCCATAATGCTCCAGCAGCATCGTATAGTACCATGCCCGGAGGAATCGGGCTTCTGCGACGGCCTGCTGTTTGACGCTGGCTGCGAATGGCACTCTGTACATATTACGCAGCAGCTGATTCACCGCCCGAATGTTGGAGTAGGGGATGCTCCAGGCGTCGTCCGGTACGACGGATGGGTTGACGGTGCCGGTGGCAAATTGAATAAAGCCGTTGGAGCTGGAGGCATTGGGACCTTCCGCCTCGTCACAGGCAGCTTCGAGGCCCGCAGCATAAGACCCGCCGTTGAATCGCCGGGGGTCCGACGCAAACCCCGCAGCCGAATAAATATTGTTCAGGAAGGCCATGGCATTGGCGCTGTCCGTAAAGGTGGTCGTCTCATTGAGGCTGGTGGTCACCGTCTGGTCGAGGAAACCAGTCTTGCTGCAGGCGGGGAATATCGCCACGGCAGTACCCAGCAGTATCAATGGAAGCAATAGTTTGGTTGTCATTTGTAAAAAATTAAGTTGACGTATGATCCGTTGGACAAGGAAGACCCTATTCATTCCCGTTAGCACGAAAATGGAGGATAATAGAAAAAAACACAAGGTGAACTTGCGGTGTGTGAGAATGTCTGAATAAATTCGCCGGAAAGTATTGCTCCTTTATGGGATATCTCTCATACGCAAACAACAGTGGCCTGGTGGCCTGGTCCCGCTCACGGTAGGGCCTGTGAGGACGGAACCCGATATAAAAGTAGAAAGAAAAAACGTTTTAGCAAGCATTTTGAAAAAAATATTTTCATCATCATGTTCCCGACAGCAGGTCATCTCTTTCATATTCATCTTCCTATACCGACCTTTGGAGTGTTGGTGGCGCTGGCTTTTGTCGCTGCTTATTATGCCTTTCTTCTTGAGCTCAAAAGGCTGCGGGTCGTCGCCCATCCGCGGCGGCTGATGGATAAGATGCTGATAGGGTGCGGTATCACGGGTCTTATAGGCGCAGCTTTGTTCAGCAGCCTCGAACAGCCGCAACTGTTCGCCTACAACGGACTCAATTACTATGGCGCCCTGCTCTTTGGAGCAACGACGTATTTTATCATCGCGGCCCGGCATGGCATCGGGTTCACCACCGCGGCGGACATCGGCAGTCCGGGTATGATGCTGGCCTATGGCATCGGCCGGCTGGGTTGTCATCTCTCGGGGGATGGGGACTGGGGTATCGTCGTCCGGCATGCAAAGCCTTCATGGCTGCCTTCCTTCCTCTGGTCGTCGACCTATCCGCATAATGTGCTTCACGAGGGCATCGCCATCCCGGGTTGCATGGACGCGTATAACTACTGCACACAGCTGTCTGCCCCAGTCTACCCCACCTCTCTCTATGAGGCCCTGATCTGCATCCTGCTGTTCCTTCTCCTCTGGGACTGCGACGCCGGCTGACAACACCCGGCGTGCTATTTTGCCTCTTTGCCCTGCTCAATGGGACGGAGCGGCTATTGATAGAATTTATCCGGATCAATCCCCGTTATTCCTTTCTGGGTCTGGCCCTTAGCCAGGCCCAGATCATCGCGCTGGGGTGGATGGCGGTGGGATTCGTCGGGACAATCGCCTTTTTCGTGTATCATTTTTCCAAATTCAGGCGTTAGGAGGCTATTTTCGTCCTGCAAACCAACTCGCTATGATCCTAACATTACTGTCTCATCAATGGAAGTCCTTCTGGCGCGGCCGCAATGCCGCCAGAAGCCTGGTCACCCAGATATTCATCGGCCTCATCATCGCCTATTTCCTGGTATCCATGCTTGTGTTCGGTCTCGCCCTTGGGCATATTCTGCACAAGACCTTTCCGGGCCAGGACACGGTTCGTATTTTCTGCGGATTTATCCTCTATTACTTTTTTATCGACATCCTCCTGCGATTTGCCATGCAGGAACTGCCGGTGCTGACGATAGTACCCTATCTCGGTCAAAATATCCGCAGAAGCCAGATGGTGGGTTTCCTCAACATACGCTCGCTGTTCCATTTCCTCAACCTGATGCCCCTGCTCTTCTTCGTGCCCTTTGCCTGTACGGACATAGCAGTGCAGCATGGTATACCCGCATCGGCAGCCTTTGTCGCTGCCATCATCTTTATCATTCTCTTTAACAACTTCCTCGTCCTCTATATCAAACGAAGGACCATCATCAACACCTGGTGGCTGGTAGGATTCGCAGTCGGGATGATAGGCCTGATGCTACTGGACTTCTTCCAGATCATCTCCCTGCGCAGCTGGTCCTCGGCCCTCTTTACAGCGATATTGGCCAAACCCATATGGCTGGTCATCCCAGTGAGCCTGGGGCTGGCGGCCTTGTACAACAATTACAGATTCCTCCTGAGAAATCTCTACCTCGACGAGGGCGCCCGTTCCGAAAAGGAAAAATCCTCGCGGGAATATTCCTGGCTTCAGCAGCTGGGTCTCACCGGCGACCTCATCGCCCTGGAGATAAAGCTCATGCTTCGTAACAAACGGCCCAAATACATTGTCCGATTGTCGGTATTTTTTCTCGCCTATGGCTTTATATTCTATAACAAACATTATTTGTCGGATCCGAGCCTGTCCGCGGTCCTCTTCTTCCCGGCCCTCTTTTTGACAGGCATCTTTATCATGAACTATGGCCAGTTCCTCTTTGCCTGGCACAGCAGCTTTTTCGATGGACTGATGGCATCCAATATCAGTATCCCGGTCTTTATCCGAAGCAAGTTCGTGTTGTACACTGCCGTCAGCACCGCCTGCTATATCATCACCAGTTTCTATGGCCTGATCAGCTGGAAGATACTCATTATACAGACGGCGGGCTTTCTCTACAACATTGGCGTCAACAGTGTCATCTCCATTTATCTGGCCACCTACAGCTACAAGGCCATCGACCTCAGCCGCAGCGCCACCTTCAACTACCAGGGCATCGGCACGATACAATGGGTATATGCACTCATCATTATATTGGTGCCGTTCGCGGCCTACTATCCACTGGCCCATTTCATCAGTCCCTGGGTTGGCTGCGCCGTCATCGGCGGAGTGGGTCTTATCGGCCTGTTGATGCAAAGCTATTGGGTCGAAGTGCTGACCCGGCAATTCAAACAACGTAAATATCTCATGCTGGCAGGCTTCAGAGAAAAATAATTCTTCACCCCCTACAATACATTATTATGATCACTATTACCGATATTACCAAATCTTACAACGGCAACACCGTCGTCAACATCCCGCAATTGGACATTGCCACGGGCGAGATCGTCGGACTGGTAGGCAACAACGGCGCCGGCAAGACCACCCTTTTCCGGCTGATGCTGGACCTGATCCGGGCGGACAAGGGCGGGATACTGTCAAAGGAAAAGAACGTAGCCACATCCGAAGCCTGGAAAATCTATACGGCGGCCTACCTGGACGAAGGCTTCCTGATCAATTATCTTACCCCGGAAGAATATTTCTACTTTGTAGGTAAATTACACCAGCTGTCCAGGGTAGATGTGGATGAGTTCCTCCAGCGTTTCGAGGCATTCTTTGACGGCAGCGTCCTCAACAGCGGCAAGTACATCCGGGACCTTTCGAAAGGCAATCAGTTCAAGGTAGGTATCGCAGCCTGTCTCCTTCAAAAGCCGGAGCTCCTGATCCTGGACGAGCCCTTTGCCAATCTCGACCCGTCCTCCCAGATGCGCCTGATCAAAATGCTGAAAGAGCTGCCCGCACAAAACAGGATGACAGTCTTTATCAGCAGCCATGACCTCAACCATGTCACGGATGTGTGCCACCGGATATTGCTGATGGAAAAAGGACGTATCATCAAGGACATCGACACGACGGCCGACACGCTGCAGGAGCTGGAAATGTATTTCGAAGTTTAGCTCAATCAGTATATGGATAAAAAATACAGATATTCTTTCTGGAAGGTCTCTTTCTGGGTGACATTGATCAATGTGGTGGTCTTTGGGCTAATGCTGACGCTAATATATTTCGTCAAGGTCCCCCAGCAGAGCTGGGACCCGCATGCCTTTCCTCTTGGACGGTTCCTTCTGCGGTGCGGAGTATCCCTGATCTTCCAGTGTATATTCGACTATTATGCGCTGAACCACTATTACCGGCTGATGGCCCAAAAGAGTCAATGGCCTTCCTATCTGCTGGCGACCCTCGTCCTTTTAGGAGGCACGTTTGTCTATTATTTCATAAATGACATCACCCTCACCCGTAAGGAAAGGCCATTCGACACCAGCATCAGCATGCTGCTTTTCGGCTATTTCCTCAGCTCCATCTTCCAGATAGGCATACCGCTGGCCATCGCTGCTGTCACGCGGCAGCTGGACGAGAAGAAATGGCAGGGTGAGAACCAGAAACTGCTGGAGCAGCGGACAACCCGGCTGGAAAAAGAAAAGATGCAGGCCGACTACCTTTTTCTAAAGGCCCAGATCAATCCGCACTTCCTCCACAACACCCTGAATTTCCTTTATGCCAGAAGCCTTCCCTATTCCACCGAGCTGTCGGAAGGCATCCTCACCCTGTCGGAGATCATGCGCTACTCCCTGGATAAAGAAGAAGATGCGGATGGCAAGGTGCTCCTGACCCGGGAGATCGAGCATATGAACAATATCATCAGGATACAGCAGCTGCGATTTGGCAATGCCCTGCAGGTGGTCTTTACCATCCAGGGTCATCCGGAAGGTCTCCGTATCCTGCCTTTTATACTGATCACCATTGCCGAGAACGCCTTTAAGCACGGCGAGCTGAAGGATCCCGAACATCCGGTGACGCTGGACCTTTGCATCGAGGACACTTCCCCCTCCGGGCCGGGCCATGGTAAGAAACTCCGATTGCACTGCGTCAATAAGAAAAAGACAGGACCAAAAGAGCTCTCCACCGGCATCGGACTGGAAAACACCCGCAAAAGGCTGGAACTTGCCTATGGAGAAAATTATTCTTTGTATATTAAAGACCAGCGGGAGGCCTATACCGCCAGTCTCTCCATTAACTTGTAACTATGACTACCTGTATCATTGTCGACGACGAACAACATGCCATCGATGTGCTGGAGCATTATGTAAAACAAATACCTTCTCTGCGTCTGCTGGCCTCCTTTACCAATCCCCTACAGGCCCTGGAGCTGCTGAACAGGGACAAGGTAGACCTCCTCTTCCTCGACATACAGATGCCGGACATTTCGGGCCTCGACTTCATCCGCGCCATCCAGGGCAGGTCGAAAGTGATACTCACTACTGCGTACAGTGAATTTGTTACAGAGGGTTTTGAATTGGATGTGGAAGACTACCTCTTAAAGCCTATCCCTTTCCCAAGATTCCTAAAATCTGTGCAACGGATACAACTGGCGGAGCCTGACGCCGCCGAACCAGGTGTGGATGATTATTTCTTTGTGAAGACGGAGCTGAAGGGAAAGATGCTGCGGGTCAACTTTTCGGATATCGACTACATCGAAAGCATGAAAAATTATGTGGCCATTCATCACAATGGAATAAAGACACTGGCCCTTCTTACGATGAAGGACCTGGAAGACCGGCTGCCGCCCGCGCGCTTTATGCGTATCCACCGGAGCTTTATCATTCCCGTCGATAGGATCACGGCCATCGAAGGGAATATGGTGATGCTGCGCAATGTCAGAGAGGGTATCCTGCTGGGCGAGACGTACAGGCCCGCATTTTTAGAAAAGATGAGGGGGAAGATGCTTTTCTAGCTACTTCCGCTGGAACACCTTCTCCGTATTGTGTATCGGCGTCACCGTCCCCAGGTACGCATAAATAGCCGCCAGATCGCTGTCCTTCATCCCCGAATACATCAGCCAGGGCATGGGTGTATTGAAGTCGGAGGGCGCCAGATGCTTTGGTATGTAGGCGCTGTCCGTATACTGCTTAAATTTCCGGATAAAAAGATTTCTGTCCCAGTTGCCAATGCCCGTGGCCTTGTCAAAGGTTATATTCGGCGCGGTGACGATCGACCCATTGGGGAAATCAAAGATCCTGCCGCCGCCAAATTCTGTCCCGGCGACGACTGTTCCCTTTTCTATCTTGCTATGACATTCGGCGCAGCCGGCCATTAACACCATATATTTCCCATAAGCGGTGATGTTATTGGAGTCTGGCTTTTTCTCCAGGGCCGCCTTGGCAGGCATGGTGTTCACGAGAATATTGAGCGGAAAGTCCAGTTCGTGGTTAGGCACCTGGTTTTGTATGGCGGGCAGGGTCCTTATATAGGCGATGATGGACATGACATCCTCGGGATCTGTCCGCCCATAATGAGGATAGGGCATCAGGGGGAAAAGGGGCTTTCCATTCTTCTCGACCCCGGCAGTGACGGCCCGGAATATTTCGCCATCCGTCCAGTCCTGCAGGCCCGCGGGGGTGATATTGCGGGAGTAGACAGTGCCCGGAAATCCCACTTCATGGCTAAATTTCTCTCCCCCGCTGCCAAAGGTCTCTTTTTTCAAAGGGGCGCCATAGATGGACCAGTCGCGCTGACTATGACAGTCCATACAGACGGCCACATGGTTGGCCAGGTATTCACCTCGCTGCACCCTCGCGGGTGTTATCTGAACTTTAAGGTCGGAAGGTGCGCCTGTATTGGGAAGCGCGACCTTGATATAGCCAATGATGACAACCAGGCCAATGACGACGACACCCAGGATAATACCCAGAACCTTTAGGGCTTTTTTCATATTAGGAGTTATTTCACTACCTAAGATAAAGGATTTCACTTAAAACGACAAGGCCCCAAGACGGACCACGGGTCCGTCGTCCGAAAGACCATCATAAACGAAAAGGCCCTCGTTAGAGGGCCTATCGTCTCCTGTGATGCGCCGGATAGCGGATAAGCTGTCCGCCAGCCGTATAAACTCTATGTTGACTATTGTTTCTTCAGATATCCAAATATCCCATTCATCTCATCATCAGGTCCAGCCGTGAAATACAGCCTGGACTGATCGACAGTGGAAGTAGTAGGAGCAAAGGACAATGCCCAGAGTCCGTCGATGACGATGGTTTGGTTATGCGAACGCAGCTGACCGAGCCACTGCCCCATCATACTGTATACATTGATCCTGCCGTCCCCAAAATTCCCTATCAGTATCACCGAATCAACATCTGTATGACTGCTGCCCTTTCCGCTGTTCTCGCCATGATTGTCGCCGCCATGATCATCATCACCCATATCGCCGGCATCCAGGAAAGTACCTCCGGCTGCGGTTACCCCCCAGGGTGAGTTGAGCCAGCCTCTGGAAGCAAAGCGGGTCTTGAAAGAGCCATCCATTCCGTAGATGTCTACAAATCCATTGCCCGCGCCTTTTACATCGTCTCCTGTAGGGCCGACCTTGGCATAGGTCACAAAAAGCCAGGTGCCCACTGCCTGTATATTGAAGGGTGCGAATCCGGCGGGAATGTTGGGATCATGGAAGGGCATAGATACCTTGGCAAAACCCGTATCCCATACGATGATCCGATTGGCCTTGAAGTCCGCCGCATAGATATAATTGTTGGTCCCCCAGGAACCGATGGCCAATCCCTTGAACTCGCTGGTTGAAGACAGATCTTTGATCCGTATGGCATTATTGCCCGCTGCCCCATTCCAGCCCGAGAGTATTCCATCCTCGCCGACAAATATGAAATTAGCTGTTCCCCCATTGGAAAGCCTAAAGCCTTTGCCGCCTGCAAAAACGATACCCGAGACGGGTCCGCCGGTAGTATCCATCGGAGTAGGAATATTGACCGCCGGTCGTGCGGGGATCATAGCGCCCTCCGAAGTATACACCTCACTGATACCTTGTCCATTCGCATTCACCCAGGGAATACCCGATGGAGCCCAGGCAAGCCCCCATGCATTCTTCAACGTACTGTCCCAATGGACGGGGTTGTATTTCGGGGTATTCGACACAAGGTTCACCTGCATAAAATTCTTCAGGTCCTGTGGGTCGATGTGCGTCTTGCGGCATCCGGCAGCCAGGGCCAGCACTGCAAGCAGGAAAGCAGGGAGTCTGTTGGTCTTGCGGAAAACATTCTTTTGTAGCATGTTGTTCATAAAGCAAATTTTAAGGTTAACTAATGGGAAAACAATTCCTGCACCCGGCTTGTGTGACCCAGGTGGGCTTCTATGGTAAATGCATATAGGGGGGAATGCAGCTTTCAGCGGGCAAAAAAAACAAACGGCGGACACCCCCGTTAGGGTTGCCCGCCGCAAAATTTTCATATTGGCTTATTGTTTCCTTAAATAGCCAAACAGCCCATCTTCCTCGCCCTGGGGGCCGGCCGTAAAATACAGCCTGCCAGGATCGACACCGGAACCAGGGGGTGGTGTCGACAAAGACCATAGTCCTTCGATCTCTATCGGCTGATTATGTGCACGCAGCGGGCCAAGCCATCGGCCGTCAAAGTCAAATGCATTAATCCTGCCA
>Ga0105237_10002144_pt1 | contig 24857 bp, 17 predicted proteins | sample KBSC24metaG_FD_81520 | JGI IMG/M metagenome (GOLD analysis project Ga0105237, IMG submission 81520) | Corn rhizosphere microbial communities from Kellogg Biological Station, Michigan, USA - KBS C2-4 metaG | ecosystem: Host-associated > Plants > Roots > Rhizosphere > Soil | place: Michigan, USA...
AATACAAGGGTGTGGACCCCGAGACCAGTCTGGCGGGGCCGGCCAATGGGCAGGGGCTGGACTATTTCAATAATCCCGGCGCCAAGAACTACGGTGTCCGGCTAAACCTGGGGTTATAATACTACTATCTGTAAACGCTATCAAATTTTCCAATCATGAATAAATATAAGCTATTGCTGGTCCGGGTGGCCCTTGTGGGCATGCTGGGCAGCGTTGCCTGTAAGAAATCTTTTTTTACCGATGTAAATGTAAATCCAAATGTGCCCTCTTCCGGCAGTATCACTCCAACCGTGCTGCTGCCACCTATCGAGGCAGCGCTGGGTTATCTGCAGGGGGGCGACATGGCCCGGTTCACCAGTCTGAACATGCAGCAGGTCAAGGGTGATCTCCGTCAGTCGGCGGCGTATTATATATATACCTTCACGTCGCAGGATTTTGACAATCTCTGGGGAAATATCTATACCGACGTACTGGAGAATAATAAGGTGCTGATGCAGCAGGCCGATGCAAAGGGATTCAATGCCTATGGGGGAGTGGCCCGTATCCTGCTGGCCTATACGCTGCAGCTGACGGTGGACTGCTGGGGTTCCATCCCTTATACGCAGGCCTTGCAGGGAGCTACCAATCTCAAGCCGAAATTCGATACGGACAAAGACTTATATGACAGCGTCGCCAACCTGGTGGATGCGGGTATTGCAAAACTAAGTGATCCTAATGCAGGGTCGTTGAAGCCGGATGTGGAGGATGCGATGTTCAAGGGGGATGTGTCGAAGTGGATCAAGTTCGGGCATGCTATCAAAGCGCGTCTTTATATCCACCAGGCCAAGGGGGATGCTACCATGGCTGTTCATGCATTGACGGAGATGTCTCAGTCGTTTGGCTCCAATGCCGACAATGCCCGGTATGTTTTCGGAAATACGGAGACCTCGGCAAATCCCTGGTATCAATTCAACAATCAGCGGGGGGACATCGGATTTTCGAATGGAAAGGTGGCGAGCATGATGAACGCACTTACGGACCCCCGTCTTCCTGTACTTATCGATACGGTGCAGGCGGATGGAGGTGATGGGTTATTATATTATGGTACCATCGATGCGCCTGTGGAATTTATCACATATGATGAGCAGCTATTTGCCAGCGCCGAGATGGTGTTGCGTAATGGCGGCACCGTTGTGGCGGCTTCACAATTTTACCAGGCGGGTATCAAGGCGAACATGCAGAAGCTGGGTGTAAAGGATGCGGATATAACGACGTATCTGGCTAATAACGGAGCATTGCCCGGGAATGTGGATGCGGCTATCAATCAAATCGCGATACAGGAGTACCTGGCATTGTATCTGAATCCGGAGGCATGGAACCTGTGGCGGCGGACCGGTGCGCCTGCGCTGACGCCCATAACCGGCCAGTCCATACCGCGGAGATTTTTGTATCCACAGACCGAATACTCCTATAATAAGGGAAATGTGCCGGCTTCGGTGACGTTGGTAAGTCCAAAGATATTTTGGGACAAGTGACGCTTGGGAGCCCGGCAGATTGTTAATATCATATTAGTTTTTGTTAAAAATCGTTGGTCGATCCTTCACATTGCGGAATACTTTTGAAAAAAAGTATTTATGGCAATAGAATGGAGGGGCGTATATCCCGCGCTAACGACAAATTTCACGGAGGATGATGAGCTGGATCTGCCGTTGTTTATCAAGAATCTTTTATTCCAGGTGGAAGCGGGTGTGGATGGAGTTGTCATTGGCGGCTCGTTGGGTGAGGCCAGTACGCTGACCCCGGATGAAAAAGAAAGGCTGGTGATAACTGCCGTCGACGCGGTGGAAGGAAAAGTTCCTGTACTTCTGAACATTGCCGAGGGGGCTACCCGGGATGCCGTGAGTCAGGCCAGGCTGGCCAAAAAATGTGGAGCTGAGGGGTTGATGTTGCTGCCTCCGATGCGGTATAAATCGGATGCCCGTGAGACGGTGGAGTATTTCAAGACGGTGGCGCAGGCGACGGACCTGCCTATAATGTTGTATAACAACCCGGTAGAATACCGGATCGAAGTGACGTTGTCTATGTTTGAGAGCATGCTGGATTGTGAGACCATCCAGGCTGTAAAGGAGTCGACCAGGGATGTGACGAATGTGACCAGGATGATCAATGCGTTTGGCGACCGGTACAAGCTTCTTTGCGGTGTGGATACCATTGCCATGGAGGAGCTGTTGTTGGGGGCTCATGGGTGGGTTGCCGGGCTGGTATGTGCGTTCCCCGCGGAGACTGTGGCCATCTATCGTCTCGTGCAGGCGGGAATGATCGAGGAAGCCACCCGTATCTACCGTTGGTTTATGCCGTTACTGGAATTCGACATACGGCCTAAACTGGTGCAATATATCAAGCTGGCGGAGACGATGGTGGGTTATGGCAGTGAGCATGTGCGTGCTCCCCGTCTGAAGCTGGCGGGTAAGGAAAGGGCCGATGCGATAAAGGTCGTCGAAGGAGCATTGGCGAATATGCCTGTATTGCCGGACTATCTGTCCCTGTAATATATAATTCGAAATTTGTTGGCAAAAGGCCGGTCTATGACCGGCCTTTTGCATGTTAAACAGGCATGTTAAAAAAGTATACACATTGAATGGAATATTGAATATTTCCTCATTGTTAATTTTTTAACTTTAACACATCGAAGAAAGGTTTACTGGCTTTGAACACTATTTTATCCTAAGAATTTTATCCTCGTAAATACTGGTCGTTTCACAAGTGTTGTGGCTGTGCGTTCGGGACATCCGGGCGTGCCGGCTGCCGGGGAATGCTTTGCCAAATGATATGTATTGTCTTTAAAAAACCAAAACTTAACAACTTATGCGTGTAAAAATCCTTTCCATGTTCTTCCTATTGGGGCTCATCGGACAGTTGATGGCGGCGCCACTGGAGACGATCCGCGGACGGGTGGTGGATTCGCAGACCGGTAAGCCTCTAGCCGGTGTGTCTGTGACCATAAAAGGTAAAAAAGGGGGAGCTTCTACCAATGACGAAGGCTGGTTTAGCCTGAATATTCCTTCACAAAGCGCTACGCTTATTATTTCTTCTGTTGGATATACCACCGTGGAACAGGTGGTGGAAGCGGGCTCTTCCAATATTATGATATCCCTTGTACAGGATCAGAAAGGCATGAACGAAGTGATCGTAACCGCATTGGGTATCCAGCGTACTGCCAAGTCGCTGACCTATTCGGCGCAGCGTGTGGGAGGGGACCAGATCAACGAAGTAAGGGACGCCAGCTTTGCCAATACATTATCGGGCAAGGTGGCGGGTTTGACCATTACTCCATCGGCCAATGGTCCGGGGGGGGCTACCCGGGTGTTGCTGCGTGGCAATCGCAGCATTCAGGGTACGAATAATGCATTGATCGTGGTGGATGGGGTTGCCATCGACAACCAGACCATTTCCGGTGAGGTAAAGGATGATGCGGGGAGTACTAATGCCGGTCAGAACGGGAGCGATGGTCTTTCGAATATCAATCCGGACGATATCGAGTCGATGTCCATATTGAAGGGGGCTGCGGGTGCGGCGTTATATGGCAGCAGGGCTGCCAACGGGGTGATCATGATCACGACCAAGCGGGGCAAGCAGGGGAAGCTAAGCGTAAGTCTGAATTCCGGCGTGTCTTCCGAAAGCGCTTTTAGCATTCCTAAATTACAGGATCAATACAGCCAGGGTACGAATGGCGTCTATACGACCAATACGGGATATAGCTGGGGCGCGAAGGCCACCGGGCAATCGGTAACGGACTGGAGAGGTCAGACCGTGCCGCTGCACACCTATCCCAATAATATAAAGGATTTTTACAGGACGGCCTATTCGACGAACAATGCCGTTGGCTTAACCACGGGCACGGATAAGGTACAGACCTATCTTTCCTATGCGAATAATAATGCCGCCGGCATCGTGCCGAACAACCGGCTGATGAGAAATACCTTTAATGCCCGCGTCGGCGTCAATATCACGGACAAGCTCTCTGTGGATGCAAAGGCGACGTATATCATTCAGAACATCTATAACAAGCCCGGTGTGGGTGGAGACGGGCTTATTGCCGCGAATGTATACAGTATCCCTACCAGTGTGAACCAGAAGGACCTGAAGGCTTATAAGACCACGGATATAACGGGTGTGGAAACGCCTACATTCTGGACGGCTACCGACCCTGTGATCATGAACCCTTACTGGACGTTGAATAACACGCATCACGACGAGAACAGAAGCCGTCTGATAGGGCTGCTGTCGTTGAAATATAAATTCACCGACTGGCTGAATATTCAGGGACGTGTCAGTTCCGATGCGTATAATGAGTTTAATACTACGCAGTATGCCAATAATACGGTGAACTATGCGCGTCAGCCGGGTGGATACTATTCCGAGGAATACAACTTTGTGTCGGAAAGGAATTTCGATGTGCTGCTGAATGGAAACAATAATATTACCCGCGACCTGAAGGTGACTTATAATATAGGGTCTTCCTTATTGGACAGGGGGTCCAGGCATCGCATCACGGCTGCTGACGGGCTGGCCTACAACAATAAGTTCGACCTGCTGTATGGTTCCACGCTGAAGGAGACTGTCAACACGGTGAAAAGGCAATTGCAATCCGTATATGGTACGGCTCAATTCTCCTATAAGGACTATTTATTCCTGAACCTGACGGCAAGGAATGACTGGTCCAGCACTATTCCCGAGCCATATTCCTATTTCTATCCTTCCATAGGGGTATCGGCCATCCTGTCGGATATGATGCAAATGCCTTCGTGGGTGAGCATGGCGAGAGTGCGGGGATCGTTGACAAGAGTGGGTAATGATGCGGATCCCTATCTGCTGGCGCAGACCTACAATTATATTACGGGTGGATTTGGAGGGTATATAGCATCCAATAGTGTAAAAATGCTGCCGACGCTGAAGCCGGAGATCACTTCGGCCTTCGAGGCAGGAACGGAATGGCGTTTCTTTAGTGATCGTCTGGGCGTCGACTTTACCTACTACAAGACCAATTCAAAGAACCAGCTGCTTAAGGTGACGACTCCCGCCTCTTCGGGTTATTCATCCCTGTATATGAATGCGGGGAACATACAGAACTCCGGCATCGAGGTGGTATTGTCCGCACAACCTATAAAGACGCGCGAATTCAGCTGGAATATGACATTGAACTATGCGTTGAACAAGAACAAGGTCATCTCGATAACACCGGGTGTGCCTTTCCTTTTCCTGGGTTCGAGCGACAATGTCCGTACTGCAACGCCCCGTGTAGCTGAAGGCGGATCGTATGGCGATCTGTATGGCTATAAATGGCAGCGTTCCTCGAAGGGACAGTATGTGGTGGACAGCACGGGTCTTCCTGTTTATACATCGGATATCTCCAGTGTGGGCAATTTCAATCCCAACTATACCATTGGCTTTTCCAACACCTTTACTTATAAAGGCTGGAGTCTTGGCGTCCTGGTGGATGGCAAGTTCGGCGGTGTGATCGTATCCGGTACGGAAGCAGAGCTGGCCTATACGGGCATGTCGTCCAATACATTGAAATATCGTGACAATGCTTCGCTGTTATTGTCCGGGGTTCATGCGGATGGGTCAACGAACAGCACGGCCATCGGGGCACAGTCCTTCTGGCAGAGCGTGACGCAGGGCAACTATGCGAAGGCGGAATTCTTTGCTTATGACGCTACCAACGTGAGGCTCCGTGAATTGACGCTGGGATATGACTTCAAACGTCTGCCAAGCTTTCTGAAGGCAGCCAAGCTGAGCTTTGTGGCCAGGAACCTGCTGTTCTTGTACAGGGGCAAATCCTTGCTGGACATTCCCGGGATAGGCAAGCGTAAGCTGGGTATCGATCCAGAGGCCAGCTTTGGCAACAGTAACTATCAGGGGGTTGAATATTTCAACCTTCCCTCTACCCGGAGCATGGGCCTGAACCTGAAACTTTCATTTTAAAATTGTCGACCATGTTTACAATAACCAACCTTCCATATATGCGGACCAGTCTGTTCTTTCTTATCGCGGTTGCGGGTCTGGGCAGCTGTACCAAGAAGTTTGATTCGATGAATACGAATCCTTCTACCATATCGACGGTGACCAGCAGCCAGTATCCCCAGATGTTTGCCTATGCGTTGCAGAACCCTACGTTGAGCCCTGATAATTTCGAGATCGGGGAGGGGACTATTGCCAGTGTGTATTCACAATTTTTCGGGCAGGCTGCACAGTCCTTCCCTACTGACCGTTTTGTCGTCGTCCAGGCCTGGATGCCTGCCTGCTGGAATCCGGCCTATACTGCCGCCGTTCCACAGCTGAAAACCATTATGGCGGGCACGGACAGCAAGTCGGCCGAGAATGCGCTGGCCAATATCTGGTGGGTATGGATATTCCACCGGCTGACGGATTATTTCGGTCCGGTGCCATATTCTCAGGCAGGTAATGGTCAGCGTGTCGTAGAATATGACGCACAGGACTCCATTTACTATGATTTTTTCAAGAAGCTGGATGCGGCTGTCACTGTGCTGAAGACACATGCGGGTGAAAAGCCTTTTGGTTCTTTCGACCTGGTATATGGCACGCAGAGCGACCCGGTGTCTGCCTGGATAAAATTTGCGAATACGCTGCGGCTTCGTCTGGCATTGCGTATATCTGCTGTGGATCCTGCTACTGCCAAGACCCAGGCAGAAGCTGCCGTAGCAGGCGGGGTAATGACGGATGTCTCCACGGATGCCTATATGCCGAAGTCCACCAAGACCTACAATGAATACAATGGGCTGGCGGTTATCGCTGGTTGGGAGGATATCCGTGCAAGCGCCACTATGCTGTCCATGCAAAAAGGGTATAATGATCCCCGTATGACTATCTTCTGGCAGCCTTCGACTGCCGACGGGCAATATAATGGACTTCGGAACGGGATGTATGTGAGTGAAAAGGTGTTGACGGGCAATACCCGGCCTTATACCTCCAATATGGGTACCCGCTGGTGCAGCTATTCCAACGGGGTATGGAAAACAGTTTATAATGCACCTCAGGATATTATGCATGCCGCTGAAGCCTATTTCTTACGCGCGGAAGGCGCGCTCAATGGGTGGAGTATGGGAGATAACGCCCAGGACCTTTATGAGACGGGAATCCGTACATCCATGGCCCAGTGGGGCATTACGGATGGGACTGCGATAGATGATTATGTGAACAATACGGCTACTCCCGCTCCTCCAGGGGATCTGATGAATTCTCCAGCTGTGAACGATTACCCTGTATTGTGGGATGCGGACCCTGTGATGCAGCGGAAGCAGGTGGCGCAGCAGAAGTATCTGGCTTTATGGCCGGATGGTATGGAAGGATGGGCTGAATACCGCAGGACGGATCTGCCGGAGCTGTATCCTGTGCTGCATAGTGATAATCCCGATGTACCGGCAGGAACTACGATCAAGCGGATGCCTTTTTTGGATACGGAGAAGCAAACCAATGCTGATGCTGTTACAAGGGCTATTCAGAAACTGGGCGGAGCGGATAATTGCGCGACACGTGTATGGTGGGACATTAAATAGGTATATTTAAAGAAAACTTGTTCATGTTGCGGAAGGTCTTGTTCATGGTGATGTTCTTTGTTTTGGTGCTGGATAATTCGCGGGCAGCTTTGCTGCCCGCGCCCCGGCAAATTGTTTATGGAGAGGGGAGGCTGTTGTTGTCGGGGGTTACGGTTTTTATTGGGGGGGCAAGTCGTTTTGAGTTGAACGAGCTGAAAAAAATAACCGGCGCCCGTGTGGTTGCGCGACCGGAATTGGCGTCGGTGCGGTGGAAGGTGGAGGGAGAGGGAGACCGGGAGTATTACAAGCTGGTCGTGGATGGGAAGGGGATAAAGATAAATGCACACAGTTCTACCGGCCTGTTCTATGCGGTGCAGACCATCCGGCAGTTGATAACCGGGCAGGGCAGGGAGGCGGGGCTGCCTTTTGTCGAGATAGAGGATCAGCCGGCCCTTGCTTACAGGGGTGTGATGATGGATATGGCGCATGGAGGTCTTTTGACCGTGGACGAGATCAAACGACAGATAGAATTCCTGTCGAGATGGAAGGTGAATCAATACTACTTCTATAACGAGGTAAGCATGGAGCTAAAAGGGTATGAGAGCCTGAACTATGGAGCTTCTTATACCCAGGAGCAGATAAAAGAGATCGTCGCTTTTGGAAAGGAAAGGCATATGGATGTCATTCCTTTTGTGGCTTTTTACGGGCATTTGCATGACCTGCTAAAAAGGGAGAAATATTCAGGTCTGGCCATTGGGAAATATGGCGAGGAACTGGATCCCCGGAACCCGGAAGTACGGGTGGTGTTAAAGGATTGGATAAAACAGTATGCCGGACTGTTCAGCAGTCCATTTGTGCATGTGGGTTTTGACGAGACATGGGAGACCAACCGGATGTCGCAGGAAGTGGACAGCTCTATTCATTCGGAGCAGCTGTGGCTGCAGCATCTGGATTTTGTACAGCATGAATGGGCAAAGTACGGCAAGCAGGTGCTGGCCTGGACGGATATGAACAGTTATTATCCGGACATCCTTTCGAAATTCCCGAAGGATGTTATACCCGTGATCTGGGAGTATGCTCCTGATACGCAGGCGATCCATCATTATCTGGACCCTGTATTGAAGGAACACCGGACATTCTTTATCCAGCCGGCGGTGTCCGGCTGGGGTCATATTTATCCTAATGCGGATTATACCTATGACAATATCGATCTTACCCTGAAGGCGGGTATGGAGCATCAGACACTGGGTTATATAACTTCCGTGTGGACCGATGCCGTGGAACCTTTTATTCGTCCTTCCTGGATGTTTATGGCGTATGGCTGTATCGGCGCCTGGCAGGGAAAGGCACCGGATAAAGGGACATTCACGGGGGACTATACGGATATCATGTATCCGGCTGTGCATGAGGATCTGTCGCAGGCATTGTCGGGCCTGGCCAGGGTAATCGATGACCTTTCGAAATGTCTGGGGAAGAACACGTCCAATCTGCCGGGCGGCACGATCGTGGAGAGCTGGTCGAACCCTTTTTTACCGTATTACCTGGAAAATACCCGCGTGCATTGGGACGATCTTAAAAAAGCCCGAAAAGAATGCGAGGAGGTGGAGACACATTTGATCAGAGCGCTGAGGGTTGTAGGGGGTGAAGACAGTGTCTTTATCCATTCTCTCCTCGTGTCGGCGCAGCTGCTGCATTATACGGCCACGCGCTTTATCTGGGCCAGGCTGATGAGCGACCGGTGGGATGAGGCGATGCTGGGGAAGAAAAAGAATGATTTTGTATATTATGATATCGGATATATCTGTCATGGCTATATACAGGATGTAATGGATGAGAGCGGGGAGCTAAAAGATGCCTATGCGACGGCCTGGCTGTCGGAGAATATGCCTTACCGTCTGAATACGATGTTAGGCAGATTTGGCGTGGAATATGGGCTATGGCAGAAATTGCTGTTAAAGGTGCTGGATTATCGTATAACACACGAAGCCTCTCATGTGGCGACGCAATCCTTCCAGGAATTGTTCAGGCCGGAATTTTGAGGGTGTGTTTCAAAACTTTTGAGAGGTGTGGTTCAAAAATTTTTGGAAAGTGTGTTTCAAACCTGTTTAACTATTAGAGATATGAAATTGCTGAGCCCTATAGATGGAGATATGCTGCATGCGCGGGATGGCGTCGTGGAAGGCGGTTTGTTGCGTATTGTGGTGAAGGTGTCGGCGGAGCCGAATAGCCGCATCACGGTGAATGGTGTACCGGCCAGGGCGGAGGGCGAATATTTTATAGCGGAAATGGTGTTGCGGTCGTACGAGAACAAGTTGGTGGTGAGAGAAGAATTGTCGGGAGAGGAAATATCGGCAGTTATTTATAAGTTGAAAAATTTTGCGGGCGGCTACCGGCTGTCCATCGACGATAATATATGGTTTCTCCGGGATATTCATCAGCATGCGGGTGTGTACCGCAGCATCTTCGACAACCCCTACCTCGCCTTTCTGCGGGAAGTGCATGAAAAATATGGGACCAAGGTCCATATCAATCTTTTTTATCAGACCGACAATTTTTATCTCGCGCAATTGAGCGATGTGTTCAGGGAAGAGTGGAAGGCGCAGTCCGGGTGGTTAAGGCTCAGCTTTCATGCTTTACAGGAGTTTCCGGATATGCCCTACCGGACGGCGGGTTATGAGGCGGTGAAAAGGGATTGTGCGCTGGTAATGGGTGAGATCGAGCGATGGGCCGGGAAGGAATTGATGGGGCCCGTCACTACGCTGCATTGGGGTGAGGCTACGGTGGAAGGTTCGAGGGCGTTGAGGGATGCGGGGTATAAGGGGCAGCTGGGCTATTTCAATGTGGATGACGATCTGCCGGCTGTATCGTATTATCTGACGACGGAACAGCGCCGGCATATCAAGCAGCGATTTGTATGGAAGGACAATAAGGAAGACATTGTATTTATCCGGAGCAGTATTGTCATCGACAAGACCGCATTGCCGGATATACGTCCTCACCTGGATGGATACAAACAGCGGGGTGGGCTACCGCCTTTTGTGGACCTGCTGGTCCATGAGCAATATTACTATCCATTTTATGAAGCGTATCAACCGGACTTTAAGGAGAGGATATTGACGGCTGTGCAATGGGCACGGGATAATGGATATAGACCGCAATTCCTAGAAGAATCAATTTTTGAATAAAGAGATATGGGAAATAATCGTCGGGATTTTTTGAAAATGACCGGTTTGGCGGGATTGGGGATGGCCGCGCCGTTTATTCCTGCCTATGCGAATAGCCAGGAGGATCTGGATAAGATCAGGGAGCAGGCGGAGAGGGTTGGGCCGCGGCAGCGTTTCAATATGAGCGGGTATGCGGCGCCCAAACTGGAGACGGTGCGGATAGGCTTTGTCGGCGTTGGTAACAGGGGGTATGGAGCTGTGGAGCGTATGACGCGGATCGAGGGTGTTCGGATCAATGCCTTGTGTGATCTCCGGCCTGAGCGGGTGGAGCTGGTGAAGAAGCTGGTGGAGGCATCCGGTCATCAACCCACGTTATACTCCGGCGACTCGGAAGCATGGAAGAAATTATGCGAGCGGGATGATCTGGACCTCATCTATATCCTTACACCATGGGCATTGCATACGCCTATCGCCGTCTTTTCCATGGAACATGGGAAGCATGTCTGTGTGGAAGTGCCTGCTGCCAAGACCATCGAGGAAGCATGGCAGCTGGTGGAAACGTCGGAGCGGACGAAGAAGCATTGCATGATGACGGAGAACTGTTGTTATGACGCCTCGGAGCTGCTGACGCTGAGCATGGCGCGGCAGGGGTATTTCGGGGATATCGTCCATTGTGAAGGGGGATATATTCACAATTTGCAGGAGCTGATGTTCTCCAAGGAACATTTCTACCAGATGTGGGAATTGGAGGAGGCGTATCATCGGAAGGGTAATCTCTATCCCACGCATGGTCTGGGGCCGTTGTGTCAGCTGATGGGGATCAACCGGGGGGATAGGATGGAGTACCTGGTATCCATGTCTTCGAATGATTTTATTACGGGAGCCATGGCGGAGCGGCTGGCGGCCACGGACCCTTTTTATAAGCCGTATGTGGGGAAGCCTTTTAACGGGACGATGAATACGAGTACCATTCGTACGGCCCATGGACGGACCATCATGGTACAGTTCGACGTCTCTTCACCAAGGCCGTATAGCCGGATACAGCTGGTGAGCGGGACAAAGGGAGCGGGGCTGAAATATCCCGAGCCTGCCCGTTATTCCCAGGGGCATGAATGGTGCAGTCCTGAAGAATATCAGGAACTGGAAGAAAAATATATGCCGCCCATCCTGCGTAAGATAGGAAGCATCGCCAAGGGGATCGGAGACCATGGCGGGATGGATTTTATCATGGATTGGCGGACCATCGACTGTTTGCGGAATGGGCTGCCGCTGGATCAGAATGTGTATGATGCGGCTTTGTGGAGCTCTGTTGCCCCGTTGAGCGTATGGTCTGTGGCCAATCGCAGCAATTCCATTGCTGTGCCGGACTATACGGCGGGGGCCTGGAAGACGAATGCACCTGTGGACATATCCATGTCAACGGGTGGTACCACGAAGGTGTTGAGCGGTGTCTTGAGCGTAACGGAGAGCCCGCGTAGTGTTCGTGCTGCGGAAAAAGGGAAGCGGTGCGGTGTCATCGGGCTGGATACATCCCATAGTACTGCTTTTGTGGAGGCCCTGAACAGTGACAGCGCCGATGCGGCTTATCATGGTTATAAGATAGTAGCGGCTTATCCCTGGGGGAGCAAGGATATTCAGAGCAGTACAGAAAGGATACCTTCCTATTCGGAGGAAGTAAGGAAAATGGGTGTCGAGATCGTGGATTCGATAGCTGCCTTGCTGGGGAAGGTGGATGTTGTCTTTCTGGAGACCAATGACGGACGTCCGCATTTAGAACAGGCGCTGGAAGTGATGAAGGCAGGCAAACCCGTCTTTGTCGACAAACCTGTGGCGGGCACGCTGGCGGATACGGTGGCTGTGTATGAGGCTGCCAGAAAATATAAGGTACCTGTCTTTTCGGCCTCGTCCTTACGCTATATGAATAATATGCAGGATATCGCGCAGGGGAAGAAGGTTGGAAAGGTGCTGGGTGCGGATGCATTTAGTCCCGCCCCATTGGAGCCGCATCATCCGGACTTTTTCTGGTATGGCATTCATGGGGTGGAGACGCTGATCACCCTGATGGGCAGGGGCTGTAAGGAGGTGACAAGAGTGTCCACGGAAAGTACGGATATCGTGACGGGGGTGTGGGAGGATGGGCGGCTTGGCACGTTCAGGGGCACCCGCAGCGGCGAGCATGAATATGGCGCCACGGCATTTGGCGAGAAGGGTGTGGTGCGTGTGGGACCTTATTCGGGATATGAGGCGCTGCTGAGACAGATCATTCAATTCTTTCAAACGGGGGTATCGCCTGTCAGTGAGGAAGAGACGCTGGAGATCTATGCATTTATGGAGGCGGCGGATGAAAGCAAGCGAAAGGGGGGAGTGGCTGTGAATCTGAAGGCGACCCTGGAAAAGGCGCGTCTGACCTTAAAAAAATAATACAATCAAGATGGAAAATAAAAGACTAAGGGAAAAGAGCCGCAGGGCTTTTATAAAATCAACGGGTATGCTGGCGGCGGGGGCATTGATCGCTCCATCGGTGTTGTCGGCGGCAGGGAAGGCTGTGGTCAGCAGTCCTGCTGTACTGGGTGGAGTCCCGGTGCGTACGAAAGCATGGCCGTCATGGCCTATCTGGAACAAGGATACGGATGAGAAGCTTGTAGTGGATGACCTGCGCAGCGGTGTCTGGTCGAGGGCATCGCTTGTCACCCAGTTCGAACAGGAATGGGCATCCTATGTCGGCACCAAGCGTTGTCTTTCCGTAGTCAATGGTACGAATGCGTTGATCGCCTCGCTGCTTCAGATGGGTATTGGCGGGGGAGATGAGGTGATCGTACCTCCTTATACATTTATTGCAACGGTGGCGGCCGTGCTGGCTACGGGCGCTATGCCCGTCTTTGTAGATACGGATGTCTCCACCTGGCAGATCGATGCGTCGAAGATCGAGGCAAAGATCACGAGCAAGACCCGGGCGATCATCCCTGTACATATCCTGGGTCTGCCGGCCGATATGGTAACCATCATGGCCATTGCCAAGAAGCATGACCTGGTAGTGATCGAGGATGCCTGTCAGGCGCATGGGGCAGAGATCGGGGGGCGCCGTGTGGGCAGTTTCGGGCATGCGGGTTGTTTTAGTTTTCAAAACTCGAAGAACCTTGCTATTGGAGAAGGCGGCGCGATCAACAGCGATGACGAAAAATTTATGGACAGATGCTATTCCTATCATAACTATGGAAATCCGTATGGTTCGGTGGTAGGGCAGGTGAATGCGGGGACATTGATACCCGGTACGAAACTGAGGCTGACCGAGTACCAGGCTGCCATTGGGTTGGGGCAGCTGAAACGGCTGGCGGGTGAGACGGAGAAACGGAATGCGAATGCTGCCTATTTACGTAGCCGCATCGGAAAGATACCCGGTGTCATTCCTTATAATCTCTATGACAATGTCACCAAGGCGGCTTTTCACCTGTTCCCGTTCAGGTATGAACAGTCCGGGTTTAAGGGATTGTCCAGGGCTGCCTTTATTAAAGCCATGGAGGCGGAAGGGATACCGTGCAGCGAGGGGTATGCGCCTTTGAACAAGATGCCATATTTGCAAGAGGCGTTCCATTCCAAGAATTATAAAAGGATGTATAGCGCGGCAGAACTGGACATCAACGCCTTTAATGAAAGGAATGTGTGCTCTTTGAATGACAAGTTGTGTAACGAGGAGGCCATCTGGTTCTATCAATCCATGTTATTGGCCGAAAAGGCGGATATGGATGATATTGTCAATGCCATCGAAAAAATTCATGCTAACGCCGACAGGCTAAATAAAAAATTATGAGGGGATTTATCGCGATAGCTGCTGTGTGTATGCTGGGATGTGTGGTGCAGGGGATGGCGCAGGACAAGAAGCTGACGGCAAAGACATATAATTCCGGATTTGCCATCTCGCATGATTCGTATAACTCTATTTCTGTTGCCAGTGATGGGAAGGTTTATTATGTTTTGAGCTCCCAGTCCATCGATACGGGCGGGCAGATGTATTCCTTTGATCCGGGGACGGGGAAGATCCATCACTGTGGGGATATCACCGAGGTCTGTGGAGAGAAGGGGATGAAGACGATCGTGCAGGGTAAGAGTCATGTCCGTTTTGTGGAGTCGAGGGGGAAGCTGTATTTCGCCACGCATGTAGGTTATTACTCCATGGTGGATGGGATGGAGAAAATGGGGATACCGCCGGCTGGTTATAAGGCGTACCCTGGCGGGCATATCCTTTCGTATGATCTGAAGACCGGGAAATATGAGAATCTTGCCATCGCTCCGCACCAGGAAGGTATCCTGACCATGAATATGGATACGGCAAGGGGTTTGATCTATTGTATCACCTGGCCGACAGGGTATGTTTTCCGGTATGACCTTGGCAGAAAGGAGCTGAAGGAGATCGGGCCTTTGTCGGGAGAGGGTGAGAATGGGATGGGGCACCATTTCAGGACCCTGTGCAGGAGCCTGGCGATCGACCCGGGGGATGGATCTGTGTATGCTACGAATTCCGAGGGAGCCATCTTTCGTCTGAAGGTGGGCAGCGATGTGCTGGAGCCATTGGAAGAGGATATGAAGAAAGATTATTTCGGGGTGTATGACCCTACGTCGGCGGGCAATATGGGCTATAACTGGCGGCAGACGATATGGTATCCGGGGAATAAGAGCTTTTATGGAGTGCATGGGAATTCGGGTTATCTTTTTCAATTCGACCCACGTGCGGAAAGGGTCAATGTCATCGACCGGATCACGTCGGCGCCTTCCCGGCGGAGTGGTATGTTCGACCAGTTCAGCTATGGATATCTGGGGTTCATATTGGGACCCAACCGTCATACGCTGTATTATCTTACGGGCGGGCCTGTCTATATGAATGGCCGGCGGGTCAAAGGGAAGAGCAGTACGGCGATGGGGGAGGCAAAGGGGTTGGAAGACCTTCACCTGGTGACTTATGATATCCCTACGGGAAAATATGAAGACCATGGCGCTATCTTCTATGCCGATGGAGAACGTCCCTTGTATGTAAATGCAATTGCGGTGGGGAAGGATGGGTCTGTGTATACGCTGGCGAGGATCACGGAGAACGGAGCGTCGCGTACGGACCTGGTGCGGATTGCCGGAGTTAAACTATAAGGGTATGAAACTATATTCGAAGTTAATATGTTGCTGGGCGCTGTTGATGTGCTGTCAGCTTGTGCGGGGAACTGGAGGTAATATTCGGGCGGGAGCTGCGAAGATATCTATTACTCCAACGCTGCCTGCCTGGTTGAATGGCTATGCCAGCAGAGAGCAGCCTGCCAATGGGGTCCTGACCGACATTTGGGCGAAGGCGCTGGTATTGGAAGATGCGCCGGGCAGCAGGGTGGTCATCGTCACGGTGGACCTTTTGGGCTTGTCGCATGATGTCGTGACGGAAGTGGCCCGGCAGGCAGACAGTCTTTATGGGGTCAAACGTTCGCAGCTGTTGCTGAATTCTTCCCATACGCACTCGGCGCCGGTGGTCTGGCCATGTCTTGATGTGATCTATAATCTTGGACCGGAAGACCAGGCCAAGGTATCGATGTATGTTCAGGAACTGACGGTGAAGCTGGTGAAAGTGATCGGGATGGCGATGGGGAATCTGTCGCAGGCGAAGTTATATACGGGGCATGGATCGGCGGATTTTGCGATCAACCGAAGGAATGATGTCCACCCGAATGGTCCTGTGGATCACGATGTGCCTGTATTGAAGGTGGTATCGGGGGAGGACAAGCCTCTTGCTATTGTTTTTGGATATGCCTGTCACAATACGACGCTGGTGGATGATAATTTATTGGTTAACGGGGATTATGCAGGATTTGCGCAGATAGAACTGGAGAAGGCGTATCCCGGCGCGCAGGCTATGTTCCTTATGGGCTGTGCGGGTGATCAGAACCCTTCGCCCCGTGGGACCGTGGCGCTGGCTATGCAGCATGGCAAGAGTCTGGCGGATGCGGTTGTGAAAGTCCTGTCGGGGGAGATGCATGTTGTCCGTAGCCCTATTCGTACTGCTTATACAAGGACAGAACTGCCTTTTCCTGCCTTTGACGCTGCTCAATACAGGCAGGAGATCGTCAGCAAGGATAAATTCCTGCAACGCCGGGCCAGGCTGATGCTGGATCTTTATAACCGGGGTCTGATGCTGGATCACAGGGATTATCCTGTGCAGGTGGTTCGGTTTAATAATGATCTTTGTATCCTGGGTTTGAGCGATGAGGTGGTGGTTGATTATTCGCTGCGGGCAAAGAGGGAGTTTGCGGGGGAGAACATTTATGTGGCGGGTTATTCGGGTGAGGTGATGTGTTATATACCTTCCGAGAGAGTATTGAAAGAGGGCGGGTATGAGGGGGGTGAGAATATGATCTATTATGGCTGGCCTGGTCCTTTTGCGGAAGGTGTGGAAGACAGGGTTTTTAGCGCCATTTATCGGGTGATGAAAGAGGCGGGCGGCAAGGAGACGAAAAGAAAATAATATTGACAAAGAATCTGACTATAGTGGGGATGCTCTTTTTTGTATTTGGGTTTGTCACCTGGGTCAATGCTATTTTGATACCCTATTTCAAGATCGGGTGCGAGCTGAATAATTTCCAATCTTATCTGGTGGCTTTTGCTTTTTATATCTCCTACCTGGTGATGTCCGTTCCGGCGGGCTATTTATTAAGGATCATCGGCTTTAAGAAAGGGATGATGGCCGGGTTCTGGATCATGGCCCTGGGGGCGTTCATTTTTGTGGGTGCGGCCTGGTGGCGAAGCTATACAGGTTTTTTATTTGGGCTTTTTGCTATTGGGGCCGGGCTGACCATTTTGCAGACGGCGGCCAACCCCTATATTACTGTTTTGGGGCCAGTCGATCGGGCGGCGCAGCGGATCAGCGTCATGGGGGTATGTAATAAAGCGGCGGGGATACTGGCTCCTTTGTTGTTTGCCGCAGTGCTGCTTCGCCCGACGGACAATGAGCTATTTAGCAGGCTGCACTTGATGGGAGCGGATGCAAGAAAATTGGTATTGGATGGGTTGATACGAAGGGTGATGATACCGTATGCCTGTATAGGTGGTATATTGCTGTTGCTGGGATGGCTGGTGCGAGGCTCGTCCCTGCCGGAGATCGATGCCGGGGAGAAGGCTTCCCTTGCCGATGGGGGGAAGCGGAATGTATTTCATTTTCCCCATTTGATCCTTGGTGCGGTGGCTATCTTTCTTCATGTGGGGACCCAGGTATTGGCCATCGATACGATAATCGGCTATGCGGGTTCTATGAAGATCCCGCTGTCCCAGGCAAAGGTCTTTCCTTCTTATACGCTTGGGGCAACAATAGTGGGGTATATCATTGGGATTTTGACTATTCCCCGGTATATTAGTCAGGCGAGAGCTTTCCTGATCTGTACCATGCTGGGAATGGCGCTGTCCTTGTCCATTGTGTCGTTGCGGGGGACAGTAGTGTTGGGAGGGCATGTGGCTGATATTTCTTTGTGGTTTGTGGTATTACTGGGGCTTGCGAATTCGCTGATCTGGGCGGGTATCTGGCCGCTGGCGCTGGATGGATTGGGAAGGTTCACAAAGGCCGGGGCTTCTGTACTGGTTATGGGGCTGTGCGGGAATGCGATACTGCCCCTGGTATATGGCTGGCTGGGGGATAAATGGGGTTTGCGGGAGGCATATTGGGTATTGCTGCCCTGCTATTGTTATCTGTTCTTTTATGCAGTGTACGGGCATCGGATACGGAGCTGGAATTTTAAAAAAGTGGAAAATCTTGCATGAGCGGGAACAAGATCAAAATAATCAATGGTAAAGTTATCACTCCGGGGGGTATCCTGGAGGGGGGTGTCGTGGTGGTAGGAGAAGGCGTCATACGGAGTGTAGGCGGGGAGGAGGTTTCGGCGAGGGGTGCGAAGGTTATCGATGCGGAGGGGAGGTATGTTTCGCCGGGGTTTATCGATCTGCATATCCATGGCGGGGGCGGGTTTGATTTTATGGATGGGCATGAATCGGCATTTCTGGCTATTGCGGATATGCATGCACGGTATGGGACAACGGCCATGCTGCCAACGACGCTGACGGCATCCAAGGAGGAACTGTTGCATACGCTCGATGTTTATGAGCGGGTTTTGCCAAAGAACCTTTCCGGGTCACAGTTCCTCGGTATGCACCTGGAGGGGCCTTATTTTGCCATGAGCCAGCGAGGGGCTCAGGAACCACGCTATATACGTGATCCTGATCCGGCTGAATATATGGAGGTCCTGGAGAAGGCCCATCTTATCAGACGGTGGAGCGCGGCTCCCGAGCTGCCCGGGGCGCTGGAGTTTGCACGTGCCGTCAGAGAAAAGGGTATTCTGGTATCCATGGCGCATACGGATGCGCTGTATGAAGAGGCGGTGAAGGGTTTTGAGCATGGGTATACCCTGGCGACGCATTTTTACTCGGCCATGTCTACGGTGATAAGGAGGGATGGCTTTCGATGTGCCGGCGTGGTGGAGGCGGGTTATCTTATCGATGAAATGGATGTAGAGATCATCGCGGATGGCAGGCATTTGCCGCCGCCATTGCTGCAACTGGTGTATAAGATAAAAGGCGCGGGGAGGACGGCGTTGATCACGGATGCGATGCGGGCCGCGGGTATGCCTGAGGGGAAAAGCATCTTGGGAAATATCCAGCGGGGGATGGAGGTGATCGTGGAGGATGGGGTGGCGAAGCTTCCGGACCGGACCTCATTTGCGGGAAGTGTAGCTACTGCCGACCGGCTGGTGCGCACTATGGTGCAGGAGGCGCATATTCCTCTGACGGAGGTGGTGCGTATGATATCGGCCACTCCTGCAGCCATCCTTGGTCTTTCGGCCAGCAAAGGATCGCTGGAGCAGGGCAAGGATGCCGACATTGTATTATTCGACGAGGACATACGGATACATTCTACGATCATAAAAGGAGAACTGGTATATGCACATGGATAGATTGGATGTAAAGAGCTTCCCGTCACGTGTAGAGATGGGAGAGGCGGCTGCTTCGAACGTTAGCCGGAAGATAGGCGAGCTGCTGAAGGAGCAGGCCTTTGTAAATATCATATTTGCGGCTGCGCCGTCGCAGCTGGAATTTTTGGCGGCATTGCGGGAGGCTCCTATCGAATGGAGCCGCATCCGGGCCTTTCATATGGATGAATATATCGGGCTGAGGGCGGATGCCTTGCAGGGTTTTGGAAATTTTCTTCGGGAGCATCTTTTTGAAAGAGTGCCCTTGCTTGCGACGTATCTTATCGACGGGCAGGCGGCAAACTCCGAGAATGAGTGTGTTCGATATGCCGGATTGATCCGTCAATATCCTCCCGACATCGTCTGTATGGGCATCGGGGAGAACGGGCATATTGCCTTTAACGACCCTCCTGTAGCGGATTTTAAAGATTCCTACCTGGTAAAAGTTGTGGCGTTGGATCTGGCCTGCAGGCGGCAGCAGGTAAATGACGGATGTTTTCCGGCGTTGAGACAGGTGCCCCGGCATGCTATTACCCTGACCATTCCAACGTTGATGTCGGCTCCTCATATATACTGTATGGTACCGGGCAAACGAAAGGCCGCGGCGGTGTTTAATACGCTGCATCAGCCTATCATCGAGGATTATCCTTCTTCTGTGCTTCGCCGGCATCCGCATGCGGAACTTTTTTTGGATGTGCAAAGCGCGGAAAGGATAGCGATCTAAAATATTATGATCATGAGATATCTGTTAGGAGCGATGTTGTTGTTATCGGGATGCGGACAGGCGGGGGACAGGAAGGAAGAGAAGAAAGAGTTCCCTATACGACTGATCACGCTGGACCCCGGGCATTTTCATGCAGCCCTGGTGCAGAAGACCGGCTATCCGGATATCGACCCGGTGGTGCACGTATATGCTCCCGGCGGGCAGGAGCTACAGGCGCATATGGCGCTGATCGAAAAATATAATACCCGTCCTGATCAGCCGACGAGGTGGAAAGAAGTGGTGTACGCAGGTCCTGATTATTTATCGCGGCTGATGCGGGAGAAGGCTGGTAATGTGGTGGTCCTTGCGGGCAACAATCAAAAAAAGATAGAATATATCAAGGCGGCCATCGACTGTGGATTCAATGTATTTGCGGATAAGCCGATGATCATCGAGCCGAAGGAGTTTCCGGTGCTGGAGGAGGCGTTCAGGCAGGCGGGAAAGAGTGGGGTCGTACTGTATGATATTATGACGGAACGCTACCAGATCACTACCATACTGCAGCGAGAGCTGTCCATGATACCCGAGGTCTTTGGCAGGCTACAGAAAGGTTCCAGGGATAATCCCGCTGTGACAAAGGAGAGTGTCCATCATTTTCTCAAATATGTCAGCGGCAAACCCCTGATCCGTCCGTCCTGGTATTTCGATGTGAGGCAGGAGGGAGAGGGGATCGTGGATGTGACCACGCATCTTGTGGATCTTGTTCAATGGGAATGTTTTGCCGACAGCGTATTGGACTTTAAAAAGGATGTAGACATGCTGGCTGCGCGCAGGTGGGCTACTGTTTTAACTCCTTCTCAATTTAAGCTGTCAACGCAGCTGGATCATTATCCGGAGTTTTTGTCGGGGAATGTAAAGGATTCGCTGTTGAATGTATATGCGAATGGGGAAATGGATTATACGTTGAAAGGAGTGCATGTACGTGTGTCTGTGCGATGGGATTTCCAGGCGCCGGAAGGAGGCGGGGATACGCATTATTCCGTATTGAGGGGCGAGGCGGCGAACCTGGTCATCCGGCAGGGCAAGGAAGAAGGATATAAACCAGTATTGTATATAGAGCCTTTAAAGGTGTCGCGTAACTATGACAGTGCGGTGCAGCATGCGGTTGAGTCCTTGCAAGGGCGCTGGCCAGGGATTTCGGTGGAGAAGACGGATAAGGGCTGGCGGGTGGTGGTGCCGGAAAAGTACAGTCTCGACCATGAGGCTACGTTTGCGGAAGTGACGAAAAAGTATCTGGGTTTTGTGAAGTCCGGGAAGCTTCCGGAGTGGGAATTGAGCTGTATGCTGGCTAATATTATACGACGATGAAGGCGCTGGAGATGGCGCGAAAAGAGACTAAATAGGGGTGTTGAAAAAGTATACATAACTGCCGGATAAATACATATATCGTGCAGTGATTGCGGCTAATTTTATAACATGACAATTTCGAGAACTATGTTGTATTCTTCACAGAATTATGTCACGATAGGGGAGGGGGCGAAGAACAAAGTGGTGGTGTTGCCTCTGGGCGCTATCGAGCAGCATGGACCTCATATGGCTGTTTCGACGGATACCGATATTGTCACGATGGTTGCCATGGGGGCGGAAGAGAAGATGCAGGAGAAGATGATGCTTTGCCCTACTTTGTCATTTGGCTCCAGTCATCATCATTTATCTTTTGGGGGTACGATCAGCATTTCACCCGAGCTGTATACGCAGGTGATCGTCGACCTTGTGAGCTCGTTGCTGCAAGGAGGATTCCGGAGGATCGTGCTGCTGAACGGTCACGGGGGAAATATAACGCCTGTGAAGCAGGCATTGGCCTTGTTGAGTCACCGTTATGACAAGGGAATACAACCCAATGTCGTGCTGGCAACGTATTGGGAGCTGGCGGGTAGTGTCTTTGCCGGCGACCCGCCGATGGAGAGCCCGGCCTTGAGCCATGCCTGTGAATATGAGACGAGCCTGATGCTGCATTTGTTCCCCGGGAAGGTTGATACGACGAAGGTAGAGCGCGCCGAGCGGCCGAAGAGCAATGGCTATACGGGATGGGAAGATGATGAGCCTTATCGGGGTGTTACAATTTTTAAGCAGACCTCCTTTATTTCGAGCAATGGTTGTAGTGGGGAGCCGCAACTGGCCACCGCTGAGAAGGGGGCGCATTTGTACAAATATGCTGTCGAGAGCCTGGTAAATTTTCTCAATGAGTTTTCAAAATGGCCTTTTTTGGATAAACTAACTGATAACAATGGGTAAGCAAGAGATCAAGCATCCGAATAAAATAGTTTCTACGGGCGCCTATTCTTCCGGTGTCCTGGTGAATGGATTATTGTTCGTCAGCGGGCAGGGACCGCTGGACCTGTCTACGGGTGAGGTAAAACGGGGTACGATAGAGGAGGAGACGCTGCTGACCCTGGAACATGTGCGTAAGATCGTGGAAGCCGCCGGCGGGTCGGTGGATGACATTGTAAAATGCACGGTGCATTTGAGCGATATCAATGATTTTGAAAGATACGATGCGGCCTATGGCTCTTTTTTCACGGGTATCCGTCCGGCGAGGACTACTGTACAGTCTGTGCTATCCGACGGGATCAAGGTGGAGATCGATGCGATAGCCGTCATTGGAAAGTAAGGAATATACCAAAACTACTTCATGAGTAACAAACAAGGTATTGGAACGGTGGGATTGGGATTGATGGGTAGCAGCATCGCTACCTGTGTCCTGGCAGCAGGGCATCCTGTCACCTCTCTGGTGAGGTCGATGGGGCAGGCAGAAGAGGCGCGTCAGCGGATCCTGGGTTATTTGGAAGAGCTGAAGGAGGAAGGAATGTTACAGGAAGACCCTGCGGTGGTGTTGCAAAGGCATGTCATTACGGATGATGTAAATCTTTTGAAGGGCCACGAGGTGGTCATCGAATCCATCACAGAGAGCGTAGCGGAAAAAAAGGCGGTATATGCAAAGCTGGAATCCGTCCTGTCGCCTACTGCTGTTATCGGCAGCAATACATCGGCCATCCCTGTTTCTATACTTCAGGAGGGTATGCAACATCCGGAAAGGATGTTTGGTATTCACTGGGCAGAACCTGCGCATATCACGCGATTTATGGAAGTGATCTGTGGGGATAAGAGTGATCTGGCCTTTGCGCAGATCATCATTGCTCTGGCGGAGTCCTGGGGAAAGGAGCCTTCTCTTTTAAGAAAGGATATCAGGGGTTTTATCACCAATCGTATCATGTATGCGATGTTGCGGGAGGCTTTCCATCTCGTGGAGAAGGGATATGCTACGGTGGAAGACGTGGATCGCAGTCTGCGAAACGACCTTGGTTACTGGATCACGTTCGCGGGGCCTTTCCGATTTATGGACCTCACGGGGATCCCTGCCTATCTCACGGTGATGAAGGACCTGTTCCCTGAGCTGGATAATGCTACGGCGGCGCCTGCGCTGATGGAGCGTGTAGTAGGGGATGGTGCATTGGGTGTGAGCAATGCGAAGGGGTTTTATCCTTATACGCCTGAGAGTGCGGAGCACTGGGAGAAAATGTTTATCGAGTTTAGTTACGATATAAGAAAACTTGCTGAAAAATATTCGAAGAAAATATGAGTGGAATAAAGCCGTCCTCTATCGTATCTGTCAGGGCAACGGAAGTGATCGTTCCGGCCAGGCCGGGTAGTCTCAATTCAGAAAATGTGTTGGATAAGGATGCTGCTTTTGCCAAACGTCATCTGACGGGCGGCAGCTGGACGGAATTTGCCAATCAGCCTAAGTGGATCATCGAGATGAGTTTGCAGAATGGGCTGAAGGGTGTTGGCGAGACGTACCGCAGCGCCGATAAGACGCTGATCCACCATGCGATGCTGGAGCTGGTAGGGACTGATGTTTTGAACATGAACTGGCGTGCATTGCCCATCGTAGACCAGCGGATCTATGAGGCATTCGAAACGGCTGTGCTTGACCTGGCGGGGAAGCTGTTGAAAGCTCCGGTCCATCAATTGTTGGGCGGAGCCTTCCGGACGAAGGTGGATTGCAATGGCTGGACGGGCAGGCGGACGCCGGAAGATGCGGCCCAGAAGGCGTTCGAGGCCATGGAAAAAGGGCATAAGGTATTTAAGTTTAAATGTTCGGATGAAGACCCGGTGCGGCTGTGGACGGCGGAGATAAAAAAACGTTGCGGGGATGGGATCAAGATCATTCTCGACCCTAATCAGCGGTGGAAGGATGTAGCGACCACGCTGCATCTGATGGAGGGTGTGGACAGCGGGGTCATGCTGGGTCTGGAGGATCCGATCCTTCATGCGGACATCGAAGGGTTCCGTTTTCTGAGGGAGAAGCTCGGGGTGCCCTTGTACAGACATATTTCCTTGCCATATACACAGGATATCCGGGATATGATACGGTTTATACGGGCGGATGCGGTGGATGGCTATAATTTCAACG
>Ga0105237_10002148_pt1 | contig 24825 bp, 51 predicted proteins | sample KBSC24metaG_FD_81520 | JGI IMG/M metagenome (GOLD analysis project Ga0105237, IMG submission 81520) | Corn rhizosphere microbial communities from Kellogg Biological Station, Michigan, USA - KBS C2-4 metaG | ecosystem: Host-associated > Plants > Roots > Rhizosphere > Soil | place: Michigan, USA...
GCCGGCCGACGTGCTGCGCAAGGCTATACGGCGGGTGCTGGGCGATAAGACCACCCACACGCAGAAAAACCGGATCCTGCTCTACGGCGATATCAAGCTGCTGAAGGCAGCGCTCGACCTCGCCCAAACACGCGAGGCGGCCAATGTTGCACCCTGAGACGGCGCTCAAAATTTCCGAGGCGATGGACGCGGCGGCCGATTATTGCACGGTCTTAGGGTGGCGGCGCGGATCTCGCCAATACCGCACCGAATATGTCGTGCGCCTGGTTGCCGAGCTTGAAGATCGCGGCCTGAAACTGCAACCCGTCCATGGGTAGGCTGGAATGGTACAAGCGAAACCCGGTTAAGGCGCTCAAGGGCATGATGATGCTCACCTTGGAGCAGCGCGGCGCCTACAACACGGTCCTGGATCTGATCTATTCGCATGACGGCGAGCTGCCGGACGATGAGCATTTTATCGCCGGCTGGTGCCGTGTCGACGTGCGCGTTTGGCGGCGCCTGCGCGCGGGCCTGATGGCGGCGGGGAAGCTCTATTCCGAGGGTGGAAAACTTCGCAATGCCACGGCGGATGTGGAGGTACATAGGGGCCTAAGTACCCTTGCATCCGCATCCATAGCGGGCAAGCGCTCCGGCGAAGTGCGCGCCGCCAAACGAAATTCGCAACCGAATAAAATCAATGCAGTAGCAGGAACGCCAGATGCAACGCCGGATGAACTACCGTTTGAACCTATTAAGACTCAGAATAAAGATAAGAAAAAAAGAGATACTATCGTATCTCCAAAAAAAGAGGCGGCGGGCGATCGGCGGGGAACACGTCTCGCGGATGATTTTTCAGTCCCGAAAGAGTGGACCGATTGGGCTGTTGCCGAGCAATGCCCGACACACCTGCTGAACCGGGCGGTTGCCCGTTTTCCCGACTATTGGCGGTCTCAGCCTGGCGCGCGCGGCGTCAAGCTCGACTGGTTCGCGACGTGGCGAAACTGGATCCGAAAGGCGATGGAAGATGACGAACGACAGGCCGCCAACGCCGGGCAGGCCCAAAAACCAACTCACGACGACAAGGCCCGCGCAGCTCGCGACGCAGTCGGCGCCCTTTTCGCCCGACCGGTGGGCGCTGGACCATCTGCAGGCGTGGACGATCCAGGATCCGCTGCCCACGGCCCTATCATCGACAACGCTGATGCACGCGATCTCTTCGGCCGAGGACAGGCTGCAGCCGGCGAGCGACGCTGAAATGGAGGCCGCCATTCTGCGCGTGGCCGACATGGCGATTGCCTTCCGCATCGACTGCGACCCGGCGCGCGTCGGCAAGCTCTACCGCGATTTGCTGGCGACGGTGCCGGCGGATCTCCTGAATGCCGGGATAGATCTCGTGCTGACCGAGACGACAGACTCGTTTCGAGTCCCGCTACCAGGCATGATCTTGAAGGCCGTTATGGGCGAGTTCCAGCGCCGGCGAGCCGCGCTCGACCGGCTGCGCACGGCGCGCATGATCGGCGAGCGCCGGGGTTGGCCGGCCGAGACGGCGCCGGGCGAATACATGCCCAAGAAAAGCCTTGACGACCTCATGGCCGGTGTGCGGGAAACGCTGGACGATCACACCAGAGCATTCCACCAGCACCACAGGAAAAGACCAACCATGACGGCCAGCGCCATCGTCGTGAAAGTGCAGAGATCATCGGATGGGTATCTCGTCTACAACCAGCAGCAGACGTATTTCGAGCTTCCGAAAGAACTGCCGGCCGACGTCCTGGCGGCGATCGGCGACGAGAAGAAGGCGTATTTCTCTGTCGAATACGAACCCGGAATCCCCGGCCTCACCTGGGGCGCGCGAGTCGAGGATCCGGGATGGTGAGCCCTAATCGAGCCCGAGAATGCCCGACGCCGCCGCGATATCGGCGAGCAGCTTCGCCCGCCTCTCGGCCAGCCGCTCGCGCAGCATGCCGGTGATGAAGGGCGCGGGCGGGTTCTCAGGCCTTCCGCTGACCATCCTGGTAAGCGTGCGCCGGTTGATACCCAGCTCTTGCGCCGCGAGGATCGACCACGCGGAGCCGGACCCCCATAGCACTTGGCAAATCAGCTTCATTTCGTCGGCGGTCAATGCGCGCTCTTTTGCGTCGTCCATGGTCAACCCGTTGTGTTGAAAGTGAATCAGACGCCAGACTATGCCGAAGATTTTTTCTCAGGCATATAAAATTACTTGCCTTGCGCCGCCGTGTCCGCGATTTCGAGAGCCAGGCGCAGCCGCACCTTGTCGAGCGCGATATAGGTGCTGGTGTCCTGCACGTCGCGCGCGTCGCAGGTGCGGACCAGCTCGGAAACCGCCCTGTATTGCGTGCTGATCCGGTCGCCGGCTTGGTAGGCCGGCGCATCGAACGCGTAGCGCGGGATCCTGGCGCAATCACCGTCTCGGATTTTCACGGCTATGAAATTCAGACCGTAGAGCTTGTCGCCGATCTTGTTGAGCTGGCGTTCGTTGACCTTGATGCTGTCGAACACCGTGCAGTGATCGCGGATCGCATCGACGATCAGGTTCATGGTCACGACAGGCAAAAGCTCTTTGCTCATTAGGGTTGCTCCCGTTGTGGGCATTATGCCCGGTTGTTCGGCAACCGTCCGACTCCGCCGGACGGTTGCCTACTGAGAAAACAGGCTACTCCAAAGGTGCGTAGCCTCCTTGAACACATCGACGGCGCCGGTCACCAGCACCTCGCGGAAGAAGTCGTGCGCGAGTGCCAGCACCGGAACGGCGATCGTGTGGATGTGCTGGATGGCAGTCGACAGCGCAGCCGCGACCGCCACCCGGAACGCGTGTGCGCTCCACGGGTGAAACTTGATCATGGTTGCGTGTCCTATTCACAGAATTAGATTCCTCGGTTGCGGGGCGGCGTACATACTCCGGACAATTTGTCCGTGTCAATGCTCATCAATTCTCGCTTGTGCCGATGAAGCCGGCTTGCGCCATGCAGCGCTCGACCATTGGGTTGATGTCGCCCGGCTGCATCGCTCCAGGCGCGCGAGTTGCGCTATCAAGTGCGGCCCCAATGATGCCGCCAGCAGCGCCTCCCAGCACAGCGCCGGTGATGGCGCCGCCATGGCTGCCCTGGTCGTGGGCATAGGCTGTAATCGCCTGGTTTTTGCAGGCCTGTAAAGTCCGCGGCATCGCCGCCGGATCTCCGCCGGCCACGGTGTAGCTGTCGTGCGCGCAGCCGGCCAGCAGCAGGCACGCGATTGATAGGTGTAGGGTGGTTCTCATATGCCGGCTCCATCATTGAATGTGACGCCGCGCCACTGAAGCAGCAGGGGCACGGCCCAAGGGGATTTGCGCGGCTGCAGCGCAACGCCTCCGGTGCCGAAGGCCAGACACAGCGCCTGTGGCTTTCCGCTTTGCTCTCTCATCAACGCCGCTGACTCCCAATCGTGCAATGGGATGAATTTCTGCAATTGGTCGCTCATTTCTTTTGGCCCTCCAAGAAGCGCGGGCGCCGCAGCACCCGCGCGAGTTGCGCAATCCTATTCGGCCGCCAATAGCATGGAATCATCGGCGGCGTACTCAGCCATCAGCACCGGCGCGCAGTCGGTCACCTGCACAAGGCGCCAGCACCCGCGCGAGTCTCGGACCCACTTCCCAGCGTCCAGGTCGATGCCACGGGTACGGGCGCGGAGGATTTCGATCATCGCTGGCGGGCGCGCCTGTTTCACCGTGCGGGCATGCTGCGCGGCGCTGTTCAGCCCGGCTTGCCCGTCCAGGTAGGTTGACACGCGCATGATCTCGCCATCGGCGAAGGTGACGACAACCGGCTTTGATACGCCCTTGCGGTACTCTGCTTTTTTGGGCCTGTGCAAAACGTCGCCTGCCAGCCAGACATCAGCGGCGCTGCGATAGTCCGGCTCGCTGGCGGCGCGCTGGACGGCCCGTGGATGCGTTCTGGCCTTGGCCGGTGTCGGCGTAGGGGCGGTATCGTTCGCCGCCTCCAGCGTTGCGATGCGTGCGCGCAGCCGGGCGATTTCGTCGGCGGCGTCCAGAGACGTGCCGCAGATGGGGCAAATATGCTGGTGGATCATGATTTACCCCAACACGGCGCCGCAATCGGCGCAAATGTCGTCACCTGGATTCCAGTGTTTCGATGGACAGGTGGCCTCGGTGTAGAGGTAGGTTTTTGCAGGCTCAGAAACCGCGGCCGGCTCAGCGCCCTTGGCCTTGGCGATGGCGGCCCGTGCTTCGTTCAGGTAAATCTCCAGGTCGCGCCCTGTGGGCGGATTCGGAAAAGCGGTCCAGCGGTGAACGAAGGACTCCAGCGCCGCCAGCATGTCGGGCGCGGCGACCATCTGATTCATCAGCTCGACGTACGGCTGAAAAACCGGACGCTTGCCCGGCTCATTCAGGCGGAATTGTACGAATGGGAAAAGGTCGCCCTCCCGCCGCCACCATTGCAGCGTACCGGTCGGGCGTGCCGCGTCTTTCACAAGTTTTTCCATTTTCGGTCTCTCCGGTTTGTGCGGCCTATGCCGCGTTAGAGCGCGATCCGCTCAACTCTGCCGGGCGCGAACCCGGCAGGCTTGAAGGGATCACAGGATTTTATACAGCTCGGGATTCTCCAGCTCGCTATGGTCCAGGAAAACCCGCACGCCGGACAACGGGAACGCTACCGCATAGTACGGCTCTCCCGTGTCGTGCCGTCCGATCCAATCGATCTCGCCTTCGGCGTTCGGTCCCGTCTCGCGCGGACCATCGTCGCCGTCGTCATTTTCGCCCGCGTGCGAGCGTATGCGCGTCCAGGCGGCGAACGGCTTGACGGTTGACCAATCACGCGGCGATGACGCGGGCGTCGGATTAATCACCGCCTCTCGCAGCATGTGATCGGCCAGGGCGCGCCAATCGACGCGGGCGAGTGCGGCGTTTGCCATGTCGGCCATTAAGCCTTGTGGCTCGACCTCGAACGTCCGGATGAAATCGCCCTTCATGCCGTCGGCCAGCGCCTGCAGCGCCTGCGCGGGTGTGTGCGTTTTCGACCGCGTGTACGAGGTTGCGAGTATCGCCCATAGCTCGCGCGGGTGATTGGTCACCTGTTTCGCGATCATGTCGGTTTCGTGGTTGCGCCAGCCGTTGCACGTCTCATCCGGCGGCAGGGCGGCGCGCATGTCGCGGAACAGGTCCCGTTTTTTGGCGTGGTAGTCGGCAACGAGTCCGGGTTGGCACTTGGTGAAAAGCCGGTGCGATTCGATCCGCAGTTTTTCCAGCTCGATATGGATTTGTCCGATGTTCATAACGGTTTCTCCGATCATTGCGGCACCTGCCGCGGGTTTAGAGGCCTGTAAAAATCACCGGGCGCCGACAGTGTCCAGCACTCCGGCAGGGGCGACAGGGCGCGGCCCGCTCGGCTTGCGCACGGTCGCGTTGCCACGTGGCCCGCCCTGCGACGGCGCCGGGCGCTGGCTATCGTCCAGTTCCCATGCCGTGCTCTTCTCGCCGGGCGGGCAAAGCGCATGCGCAGCCGCCCCTATGGCGTCCAGGGCGCGCTTGGCGTCCATGCGATACCACCGGGCGAGTTCGTTGCACTGGTATTCCAGGCAGGCGCAGCCGCCCCTGATCTCCGCCGGTTGGAGCTTGGCGCCGCGCCACCGGGCGAACCGGTAGGATTCGGCGCTTGTGTCCGGCGCCTCCAGCGGATAGCGAACGGCATACGCCGCCGCGTTTTCGCGCAGCATGGCGCGACCGATCGCGGTTGCGATGGCCAGGGTGACGGTGACGGGCTTGCGCGGTTCGCCGGCCTCGAAAGTGACGCCGTGGTCGATTGCGAATGTGAGTAGGGCGTCGATGTGAGTCGGGCCTACGATCATGACGGACATAGCGGTTTCTCCGGTTGTGCGGCCTCGATTGCCGCGAGTTGGATTGTATCGGACAAATTGTCCGATGGAAAGTGGTTTAGACGTTGGGAAATTTTGCGCCGATGGCATGCGCCGCGATGCTGATAACTTCGTTGTATGCGTCGCCGTCCGGCACCAGCTCGCGCGAGTTGCGGTCCTTGTCCAGCTCCACAATAGCGCGCAGGCCTTCCAACAGGGTGCCATAGGCGGGCGCCGGCTTTGTGGTCGCAGGAAACATCGCCGACATGACGGCAGCGCTGGCGGCCTCCGCCTCGTCCATGATCTCCTTTTGCGGCTCGGAAAACTTCAGCCGCTTGCATAGCGCGTCGATTTCGGCGGCATCGAGCGGCAAAGCCGTCCAATCGTCGGTAGCGATTTTGGCGAATTCTGCGCCGATGGGGTGGTTTTCGCCGGGTGCAGAATTTCCCATTGAAAACTGCCAGAACCGGAGCGCAGCCAGCACCGTGCCAAGCTGGCGCGAGTCCAGGCGGGCGGGTAGCGTCAATTTTGCGCCCTCAAAAAACGCCGGCCCGGCCTCGGGAATGTCGGACGTGTCGGGCTCGATATAGGCCAGGGCGCCGCACTCCGGACATTCTCCGGCGGGCACGACCGAGCCGGGCGTCAGGCGCGAGTCCACATCCGAGATTGCGCCCAGCTTGTCGGGGTGGCCTTTCCAGTCGCAAGTATCGCAGGCACAAATCGGATTGCCCTGGATGTTGTCGGAAAAATCAGCAGCGTAGTTCATTGCGGTTACTCCACGTTCGGCGCCGGAAAATTCCGGCCGCTCGTAAAGCCCGGCACCGTGGCACCGGGCTTGGCTTGCGGTCGGCGTCAGGAATGCGTGTAACCGTCGGCCTCGATACCAAGCCACATGCCGCACCAAGGGACCATTATGCAAGGGTCAGAGCGGTAGAGTGGGCCTTGCACGGTGCGGCGGAACTGGCGATAGGAAACGACCGCATGCGCGGGCGCGTTCTTCCCGTCGTAACGCTGATTCAGGTAGACGCAAGCGGACGCCGCTTGCGGGCGGCTGGAAAACAGCGGCGTGCGGTCAAATACCCGCTTGAGTGCTGCGCGTTGGGCCTTGGTGATAGGTTGCATAAGGGTTGTCTCCCGTTGGTTGGCATGATTGCCAGTAGAGCCGATGGACTCCGCTATGCCGCACCGTGGCGCGGCATGCCGGACTACACCGCGCGGACGTGGTAGCGCTTGGCGTGCGCGTATTGCTCGCAAGCCCATTTGTCGATTGTGGCGACGTCGGCGCCATACTGCTCTGCCGTGAGTTCCCCTGCCACATAGCGCTTGTCTAAGGCGTCAATGGCGCGTTCTACGTGGCGTTCGATCTGATCCTCGGTCATTTTCCCAGCTCCAAAAGAGGGGCAGGGGCGACAGGATTTGTCACCCCTGCGTGTTACGATCAGGCAGCCAATTCCAGGATTTTCGTCACGGCATCGGCTTTGAGTTCCGAGCCGCGACCGAACCACGCGGAGTTCAGCCGGTTGTCGTTCGTATGCGCGCGGGCCTCATGATCCACGAATTCCGCGACGGCTTGCACAAAGCCGTACGCGGTACCCATGACGCCTTTGTATTGCGAGCCGCGCGCCTTGCCATTGAACAGCCCAAGGACCGACTGGACAGGGAAAGTGGTCACCGGGTCGACCAGTTTCCCGGTTTCGCTGTCCTTTTTCGTGGTCGGGAAAAGATCGGACGCGGCACGGGCGGCGACGATCGGCGAGACCTTGACAGCAGCCAGGGCGCGCATTTCGTCCATGAACTCCGCGAACGTGCGGCGCTGGATTCCGAGGGAGTCCTTCATCTTGTCGGCATCGAACCGCATGCGGTGCGAGACCTTGACGAGGTTCGCGGTAGAGCCATGGATCGCGGCGCCGAGCGTATTGTTGCATACGACCCGCACCCCGGTATTCTGGCCGCGCGTGACCATGGAACCGTCACAAGCCGTGGCCAGCAGCAGGAAGCGGTTTATCTGATCGTCCCGGTCAACGACGTAGTCACCCTCACCGGTGCGCGCCAGCGCCCAAAAGCGCTTGCCACCGAACAGGCAGCCCGCGACGTCAAGTTGATAGTCGTAGGCCTCGACGAGGTCGCGGAAGAACTCCAGCACTTCGCCGGGCTGGACAGCATGATACCCGTCCGACACGACTCCCAGCGCCGCCTTTGTGTCCGAGCGGTGCAGCACGTCGCGGTCCTGGACCTTGACATAGGCTTTGCCGTTCGGCGTCTCGACGCGATAGAGGCAGGGCGCCCGGTCAATCGTCCAGTCCATGCCGGCCGCAACCCGCCATTCGTCGATGGATGCGCCCTGCTCCAGTTTCTGGCCGAGTCCGTGCCAAGGGGTAGCGCCAACGTAGGCAATTTCTGCGGTGCCGTTCGCGCGGATTGAGAGTTCATGAGCCATTTTGGTATCTCCAGTTTTGGGCCTTAGCCCGGTTTTCCTGCCAATCGCAGGGGAAAACCGGACGGCGAACCGCCCGGCTTGCCTTTGCTATCGGCGTTCGATGATATCCCCTCGCAGGGATGCCGGAATGCACTGCAATTTCGCCGCGACCGTGAAGGCCTGGACAAGGTAGCGCAATTCGCCGCAAATCGCGTCCGCGTCGCACTCCGCGACGTACCGCGCGGCGATCTCGCACGCGTCGCGGCATCCATCGGCGATCTTGGCCACGTCAACGCTACTCGCAATTTGCGCGTAACGGCGATGAGTGTCGGCCAGTGACTGGATACCCTCAATGAAAAGTGAGGGGTGGCACGTAATCGAGCGCTGGATAACGTCGCGCGCGGTGCAAGTGTTGAGGTCAATTTCGTACATAAGGGTATCTCCCGTGGTTGTGGGCAAAAGCGCCCTGTTACTAGTAACGGTACCTTGCCGGGCTGCTTTTCAGCCAACCCGCACTAGACGTCCGGTGCGAACGTTGCGAGCCGGACCGACTTCAATTTCCGAATCGCCGCGCAGCAATTCGGCCAGCATTTGAAGCTGGCCCATTTTATCGGCAGGCACCCAAACATTCACTTGGCGCAAGCCTTGGGCTTGCATGCGTGCCTTGAAGGCCTTTGCGCGGTCCGCTGTAGACATTGGGTATCTCCCGTTTTGCGGCATGAACGCCACGCGCTCTTTATAACGGACAAACTGTCCGGATTACAAGGTATTTTTAGAGGCGCAAAAAAGGGGTAAGCTGTCCGGCACAAGATAGACCATACGCGGCGCCGATATGCCGCCGTTCCCCTTGTTCTGGACCTCGGCGGCACCGAGACCCAGTCTCGCGGGACCGTCAAACGCTACCGGCGAATGATCCCCATGCACTGGACTTCGCCGCAGGCACCCGTGCCTCATTGCGGCACGTCCAGAACGACCGGAAGGGAAACCTACGGAAGGGATGGACCTATGCGCGCAGCGCTCCTAAAGCCGCGCAGAATCGAGCGAAAGCGAGTGCGGCGTAAAACCTACCCGTCTTTCCGTTTGAACGATCCTCGCCCGTCTTTCATGACGCCGTCGCGGTCGCGGACTACACGCCATCCCTGCGGCAAGGTTCGCTTGTCCACGTATTCCCGTTCGATCTTTTCCAGCTCGGAAATTATCGCCAAGCCGGCCTCAATTCGTGAGCGCAGAATATCGATGAAGATACGCGCAACCCTCGCGGTTATCCGGCGCCGGCCTGATCGATAGGCCTTCATAGTCCCGCGCGGAATGCCGCTCACCTGCTCCAGCCCGCGACCGATGCCGGGATAGTCGTCAAGGCCCCACGGTAGCAGCCAATCGGCGGCACGCTTCAACGCCGTGTCACTCCTCATCCTTGGGCGCGGAACAATCGAACGCTCATATTTTCTCGGTACATTTTGCCGCTCGCGTGCGACCGAGCCCGGTTCAAGCGCTGAATTTTCCATAGGCTCAAAAATCTCACAGTCCCGCGCAGACACGCAAGATCGCACGCGAATCGCTGGAGCAGGCGATAGGCAATCACCTTGTAACCCGCACAAACCCTCACTTTTTGGGCTTTCACCGCATGTTTCACCGCATGGGCACGGGTGGACGGGCGCCCGAGACGGTGCCGAACCGGACCCCGCAGCCGACCCCGGCCGGCCCCCGGCGCCACCCGTCGGGACCTGGAATGCGGTCAGATCGGGGTGTCCACCCTCACAGTCCCCCAAAAAAAATCACCCCTTGCCTAGCTGAAATGATATTCGTACGAATTGGTTGGTCCGCGAGATAGTTATCCACAGGAGCTGCTGATATGGGCGAGGCGAAGCGGCGCAAGATCGAGGCCCTGGTAAAGGGTGTCAGCGATGCCGCGGCCGACGAGGGCCGGATCATTGAATTGGGCTGGTTGGCCTTGCGAGCGCGGGCGATCCCGGCCGATGCGCCTCAGATCCAGGTGGACGAAATGCGCAACGCGTTTTTTGCGGGCGCGCATCATCTTTTCGCCAGCATCATGACCATCCTGGATCCGGGCGCCGAACCCACCAAGCGCGACTATCTGCGCATGGACGCGATCGACAAGGAGTTGCGGGAATTCATTGCGGTCTATTCGTCGAGGCACATGCCGACTGAGGGCAGCACGTGATGCCGGCCTTCGAAACCTGGTTTGAGCGCGAGTATGGGCACAAGCCGCCGGCTCCGGACACCGCGCGGCAGCCCGGCCGACTGACGGCGAATTTCGTGCGGCAGGGCTGGGCGGGCGGGATTGAGGAAGCGATCTCGTACCACATGGCGCATATCGCGAGCCTGGAGCGCGCGGGCCATGCGAAGTCGATCGGCGGCGGCCAGGCGATATCGCTGCACAAGCAAGCGGCGCAGCATCTGTCCGATATCCTGCACGGGCGTAAATAGAATGACCGAGATCGAGGATCCGCCGCCGGTGGTTGTGTTCACTTATCCACAGGGGTACCTGGTCGGGGACGCGGAGATTGCGCGGGCGATGCCGTGGCACGAGCGTGGGCTGCAGGTGGAGTTTCGGTGGCCTGATGGGAAATTGTGCGTGCTGGTGCCGCCGGGGCTCGGTTATTTTACGTGGCACGGACGGCGGGACAAATAAATGGCGACGGAAATTCCTGACGGGTCTTATGCGCTTGTCTACGATCCCGACAAGCACACCATGAATCTTCTGGTGCCCGACGGCGTCGAGGACGAAGCCGAGGTGCCGAAGGTGGCGGCTGCGTTCGCGTACCTGTTCGTGCAGCTCAACGATCCGGATTTCGTGCAGGATTGCATCGACAAGATGGAGGCCGGCGGCGCATCCGCGGGTAAGCCGAACTAGATGCGGATCTTGGTTTGCGGCGGCCGAAACTTCAAAAACCAGTCGCTCTTAAACGCCACGCTCGATCGCCTGCTGAAAACATGGGGCACGATCGACGTCGTGATAGAGGGTGACGCGCGCGGCGCCGATCGGATGGCTGGGTATTGGGCGCGCAGGAATCGGATCGATAATCTGAAATACCCTGCGGCGTGGGGTGATCTGGACGCGCCGGGCGCTGTCGTGCGGCACAACAAACAGCGCATCCCCTACAACGCGATGGCCGGGTTCGACCGGAATGTGCGGATGCTGGTCGAGGGCCGGCCTGATCTGGTTGTCGCTTTTGCTGGCGGAAAAGGCACGCATCATATGATCGACCAGGCCCGCGCCGCCGGCGTTGAGGTGATGGAGATCGCGGGTTAAATGAGCCGGCCGCGCGTATTTCCGCGAAATGGTGATCGCTGCATTAACGTCGGGTGTGGCGGCGATCATTTCCGCGCGGGCTATTGCGTGGCGTGTTATTTCCGCGCGCGCCGGGCGAACGGCAAATCGTTGTGGGGCCAGCGTGCGGCGTGGGCCGCTCCGGCGGTTGAGGAAATGACGCCGCGCGAGCTGGAGACGATCGGCCTGCGCCGCTATGGCGACGGCTGGTACGCGTCGATGGCGCTGGCGCTTGGCGTGAGCCCGCGGACTATCCGGCGCTGGCATCTTGGCTGGACGCCGGTTTCGCTCAAAGCCGCCGCTGCGGTGCGCGGGCTTGTGGCGCCGGCACCGAACGTTGCGCCGGCTATGGCGGTGCTGGATCCTGCGCAGGGCATGGCGCTTTTCGATGCGTTCCGGCGCGGGCTGGATTAGAAGTTATCCACAAAGGGAAAGGAGCCGACTCGATGACTGACATGAACGAGCGCGCGAAAGAAGCCGTCGACCAGGCAACCGGCGGAAAGTTCCGACATCAGCCGGTGACCCTGCGCACGCTGGGCGGGGAAATATTCTTGACCGAAGTGTATTTCGACAGCGCCGGCAAGCTGCAGTTTTGGAGCGGGTACCCGCCGCAGCCGCTGGAGGGGAACGACCTGGCCGATTTGAAAGCCGAGCTGATCAACAGGCTGGTCGATACCGTCCGCTGGGCGCCGGTCGCGTACGAGGATTTGCACGTCGGCATGGAGTTCACGCCGCTCTTGACCGAGAAGGCGGAGGCCTATCTGCGTTCCGAGCTGATGTTGCACGCCGGCTTGAAGGGTTAATACCATGACGTCCGGCTTCTTGGAGGTGGAATGATGGCCACGCTTTCCAAGCGCGCGACGCCGGCGCAAACTCAACTCTTCCGGATCATCGAAGGCGCCGTGAAAAACGCGACCGACGCGCATCCGGGATGGGATATAGATCCGCGCTTCGCCAGCTCGATCGCGAAACGCGCGGTGGGAACAGTGACGGCCGTTTGGCCAGAGCTGTTGGCGGCGATGCCTTTTAGTGGGGGCCAGCCGTCAGACGTCGCCGGCGAGCACCTGCACACGCCCGGCGAGCACGGCGCGGCCTTACGTTGCAAGACCGAGCCAGCGCCCGCGCAGACAATTACAATCTGCGCGGGCGACGCTCCAGAAAAGGGTTGCACGGTAAAATAAATTCGGACAGATTGTCCGGTATGGACCCTGTCTTAAATGCCGCCCTTACCTGGTTTTGTGGCGTTGCCTTGGGCTGGTGCGTGAGCGACCTCATGCCCGCGGCGCCGCTCACCACCAAGATCATCGTCGGCTGCGCGATCTTCAATATCGACTTCGGCGCCGCCACACTTCTGCCGAAGCTGCTGCCGTGAGCGTGCCCCTGCGCCTGGCCCTGGCGGTATTCCAAGTTGCGGTGGCGATGTTCATGGTGGCCATGGCGTGGCGGGCGCACGAGAACCTGAAAGCCATGCGAGAGCTGAATAATTGGCCGCACTGCATCAAGGCCTACGAGGGCATGACGCTGGAGCCGGGCCAGTGCGCCTATATCGAGATCCCGATCCCAGGCTACACGCCGCCGGCCGTGGCGCCCCTTCCTGGGGGCGACAAGCTGTGATGCACTTTATCCGAATGATTTGCTTTGCGATCGACTTCGCGTGCATCGGAGCGATGGCCGCCGTGTTCTATCAGTGCCGTGTCGAGAAGCTGCCATTCCCGCCTGCCGGAAAATTCGGGGTCGTGGTGGCTGCAGCGAGTCTGGTTCTGGTGTGCATCGGCGAGTTCCTGGCATGAACGCTTACCCGATCGCCTTCGCCCACGAGCCCGACGGCGCGCCGGTCGCCCGCCTGGTCGACTTTCCCTATACCCATGCATCTGCCGACGATCCGTCGTCGGTGGTGGCCGAACTCTATCACCAGTTCCAGATGATCGCGGCCGAGCGCATGGCCGAAAGCCGCAAGATCCCGGCGCCATCCGAGATCCGCGCCGCCTCCGAGCTGCTGGTGATCGGGCAGATGGATGCGGCGAAGATCGCGCTCTATCACATTTTCCTGGATGCCGGCCTGTCGCGGTTCGAGCTGGCGCGCCGCATGGGTATCGAGGCCAAGGAGATCTATCGCCTGTTCGATCTTCGCCAGCCGGTGAGCGTTTCCAGGCTCGAACGCGCCGCCGCGGCGCTTGGCCGGCGCTTGGTGATTTCGCTTGTCGATCCATAATAAATCTGTATTTGATTATGTCCCCACAGGCGGCATCCGCCTGTTGGTCCAACCTTGGGGCGGCCGGCTTGTCTGGCCGCCTCGTTTTTTCGGACGATAGATGGCGGAAGATCAGAGCCAGACTAACGAGCGCATCACCGCTGCGATGGACAGAGTCCTCGCTGTCGCTGAGCAAGAATTAGCGGAAATGTTGCTGCAGGAGAACGCGCTGACAGCGGACATATTGCAGCACCACATGACTGCAGGCCTGACCGCGCTAGCGATCAAATATGCCGTCACCCACAAGAAGGTCGGAACACTGGTGGCCATGTTCAGCCGGCACAGCGATAAGATCGCTTCCCACATGAACGATGAGGATTTACTTGACCTTCTGCCTACTATGGGCTCATAAGCCGGCCGCCGCCGCGCGCAATGTGCAACCAGCACGCCAGGCAGAGACTCCCGGTGCGCGGCGGCACCCTCCAGAATTCATCTTCCCGAATCGTGAATTATATGATTCTCTTGTGGGACAAATTGTCCGATAGGGGAATATCGTTATGATGAGCCGGACGTTCTTGTGGGCGGTCAGTATTTTGTGCGTGCTGCCGGAGAAGGGCGAGACGCCTATGCGCCAGAGCGAAGTTTCCGAGCGTGTGCGCGCCAGCACGCGCTATCTCGAACCGCTGCTGCAGCATTTTTCGAGCGAAGGGATCGTGATCGGCACCAGGGGACCGCGCGGCGGCAGCAACCTTGCGAAATCGCCGGCCGAGATATCGCTGGACGCGGTTGCCGAATCCGTCGACCGGTTCCGCTCGCCCCATAGGGCGGGGACACGGGAGATCGATCCGCCGCCGGTGCTGAAAGCTGTTTTCAATGCCTGGCGCGGCGATCTGGCAACGCTGTCGGTCGCCGATTTGAGGGTTGAGGCATGAAATCCGGCCGTATGAAGCTACTGCCGTGGCTGAAGCCCCGCATGGTGCCGACGCCCGATCGCAAGCAATCGGCTCTGATCCCGGTCAAAGAGCGCCCGTGCGGCGACTGTACGGCGTGTTGCACGATCATGCCCGTCTCCGAGATCAAGAAGCCGGCTCACGAGGCTTGCCAACACCTGGCACCATCCGGCGGCTGTGCGATCTACAAAAAGCGGCCGGGTTCCTGCTTCGCCTGGTCGTGTCTTTGGGTGCTTGACAGGAGCATTCCCGAAGAGCTGCGCCCCGATCGTTGTCATGTCATTTTTGATATGATGGCCGACACGGTGACGGCGGAAGCGTCGGACGGCAAAAAAACTCTTGGCCTAACTGTGCTTGTTGCGTGGGGGGACCCCGCCTTTCCGGACGCGCACAGGGCGCCAATCGTCCGTGAACTCATGAATGAAGTCGCCGAAAAGGTCGGAATTCCCACGCTGGTGCGGATGTCAGACGAAGAGGCGTTTGCTGTGGCGGCGCCGTGTTTGGCCGGCGGCGAAAACTGGTACGAACCGCCGAGCCGCCTAGAGGTCGGATCGCAGGGGCCGGAATGACGAACGAGCTGAAATTGCTGACCATTGGGCTGACCGCGGATCTCACGGGCTCGACGGCGCGGATTGCCAGCCTGACGATCGACTGTCTGCAGCACGACGAAATCCCCCGCCGCGACCGTGCCGAGCTGGTGCAGCGCTTCGACGCGGCGCTGTTCGCGCTGGCGCACCTGCGAAAGGCCTTGGATCTATGAGCGACGAAACCCGAAACGACATCGTTATGCAGCTCTGCGCTCAGACCATCCTATTTCTGCGAAAGGTGCCTACGGAGCCACCCATGATGGTTGATGTTCTCTCCACCGCGCTTGCTCGCATCATTTCCATGCACCCCGACAAAGCGGTTGCTATGAGAATGGCCAACCGAGTCGCCATCGCTTTGCCGGAGATCGTGAAGCAATATTACGATCTGGAGCAGCCGAACTGAACGAAGGCGGCGCCGCCGCCCGACCGTCCAATCTGTCCGGTGGAACCCTTGTACCGCGCTAAATAAAAGCGCCAAATTTCCGCTTTACACCGGACAATTTGTACGGCAGTGTTCGCGGGCCGCTGGTAGCAAACAAGGTCCCGCACCGACGGCCTGGCAGGGGTAGGGCTTTCGCTGGCCCAAATGGCGGGTGCCTGCACATCCGCTTCCCCGGCCAGCCACCGGACCCCGAAATGAATTCCAATGAAAATACTGGTCACCGGTGGGTGCGGCTATATCGGCAGCGCGTTGACCGTGTACCTCAAGGCGATCGGTCACGAGGTCGTGACGGTCGACCTTCTGAAGGGGGCTGATCTCCAGTCGTATTATTCGGATCTGGCGCCTGCGGATTTTCGCGGCTTTGACGCCGCCATTCACCTGGCCGCCCATTCGTCGGTTGCCGCTGCCGCCGCGGATCCCATGACGGCCACGCGCAACAATCTGACCGAGCTGATCAACATGCTGCCCAAGCTCGGCGGGATCCCGCTGCTGTGGGCCTCGTCGGGATCGGTCCTGTCTCCAGACGGCAAAGCCATCTATGACGCCACCAAGCGCGCGGCCGAGGCAATCGTTCCGACCCTCTACCCGAACAGCTACGCGCTGCGCTTCGGTACCGTCTGCGGTGTGAGCCCGCACATGCGCTGGGATCTGATGCTGAACAAGATGGCCAGCGATGCGATCACGAACGGCGCCGTGCAGGTGTCGAACCCTTGGGCTGCTCGGCCGGTGCTGGCGATGCGAGACCTATGCGACGCCGTCGCGGCGCTGCTGCAGGGCAATGAGCCAGGCGCCTATAACCTAGTCACGCACAACGACAGTGTGAGGGGATTCGCGACTGCCGTAGTGCGCCGGTTTCGTTGCGAATTTCGTGATACCCCGCCGATCCGGCCAACATATGATTTTTTCATGGTGCCGACGCCGATCGTTGGCTTTCAGTCCACCCAAACCGTCGACACGATCCTGCAGGATCTTGAGGCGCACATGTCGGATCGCGCATGACCGATTTTACCCCCCTTGCCGCGTGCCTGGCCTGCGGCGGCTCTTCGCTGCACACCTATGCTGACCTCGGCATGCAGCCGCTGGCGAACGACTTCCATGTCGGCCGAGATCCTGGTGAGGTATTCCCGCTTGGGCTGCGTGTGTGCTTCGACTGCTGGCATTCCCAGCAGATCGGCGTCGTCGACCCCGACCGGATCTACCGCGACTATCCCTATGCCTCCGGCACCTCGGAAAGCCTTCGGCACTATTTCCATGAGTTCGCCTACAAGGTCGAAGGGGATTTCGAGATCGATCGGAACGATCCCGACGACGTGCTGACGGTTCTCGATATCGCCAGCAATGACGGCTCGCTTTTGACCTGTTTCTCGGAATTCGGCCATCACGTTCAGGGTGTCGATCCTTCGCAGCTCGCCAAGAAGGCGATCAAAGCCGGCATCCCCACGATCCACGATTACTGGTGCGAACCAAGCTCGATCGACGCCCTGGCCGCGCATCCCGGCGGGTATAATGTCGTGGTCGCCATGAATGTGCTTGGCCATGTCGACGACCCGCTGGAATTTTTGCGGCTGTGTAAATCGGTGCTGGCGTCGGGCGGCCGGATTTATATCCAGACCAGCCAGGCGCACATGCTGCGCAACGCCGAATTCGACACGGTTTACCACGAGCATATCTCGTTTTTCACGGCTCGGTCGTTCCTGGCGCTGGCTTCCCGTGCCGGCCTGGCTGTCGATGCGATCAGCTATGCTCCGGTCCATGGGACGTCTTACGTGGTTGAGCTGGTCGACCGCCAGACGCAGGCCGGCGATGATTCGTTTCCGATCCTGCTCGATGAGAGGTTGTTCGGCCTCTACAACGACGGCGTTTACCAGGGCTTCGCCGCCCGTATGAATGAGCTGATCGACCACGCCGCATCGACCCTTGATCTGGCCCGACGTGAGGGGTTTCGGCTGGTCGGGTATGGCGCCGCGGCCAAAGGCATGACCTTTCTGAACGCGTCTGGCATCGAATTGGATTTCGTCGTCGACGACGCGCCGCTGAAAATCGGGAAATACTGCCCCGGCAGCAGAATTCCGGTGGTCGGCCCGTCGGACGCCCGCGTGAACGATCAGCGCCCGTTTTTCTGGCTCATCCTCGCCTGGAATATGCGTGACGAGATCGTGCAGCGCATCAAAATGCGCCGATCTGGTCCGACGGGCGACCGGTTCATGGTGTGCTTCCCCAAGGTGATGGTGACGGCCGAATGAAAACGCGCAAACCGCCGGCGGTAGTGCCGGCGCCGACGATCTTCGGGAAGCCCAAATTCTGTGTCGATTGCCGGTTTTTCGAACAGGGCATGGGTTCCGCCTGGTGCGGCCACCACCCCGATTACAACCTGGTCGACGGCCGCGAAGGCAAGTTGATTGCCGGCTACGAGCGCGCGGTTGGGGCTTGCGGCCCGACGGCCAAGAATTTCGAGGCCAAGTCGTGAACCCGCGCGAAACCGCCCTGGATTTCGTCGCCAAGGCCGCGGCCGTCGAGGCGACCGATCCGCAGACCGCGTACCGTCTGCTGGCGTCGGCCTGCATGCAGGACCCGACCTATGCCGATGGCTGGTTCAAGTTCGGCAACGCCTGCTTTCTGCAGGGCCTGTTTCCGGCGGCCGTCGCCGCGTTCCGCCGGGCGCTCGACATCGTTCCCGGCAACATCCATGTGCTGAACCGGCTGGGCCACACGCTCTATCATGTCGGCGAGCTGGACGAAGCCGGCCGCCGCATGCGCGAGGTGCTGGAACAGGATCCGCAGAACGTCCATGCGCTGTGCAACCTGTCGATGGTGCAGTCGATCCTCGGCACGCCTGACGAGTCGCTCAAGCTGGCGATCGACGCTTACGCCTGCATGCGCTCCGCCGGCGAGAACGACCCGGCCATAGAGCTGCAGCTTGCCTTTGCCTATCTCTACGCGCGCAGGTGGCAGGCCGGCCTGAAGCATTTCCGCGTGCGCTTTCCCTACGCCATGAAGCGATTCGAAAATTCCCCTTACCCGGCCTGGTCCGGTGAGGATCTGAAGGGTAAGCGGCTTTTTGTGCTCCAGGAAATGGGCTTGGGCGACGCGCTGTCGTTCCTGCGCTTCGTGCCGATGGCTGCAGCGCATGCGCAGAGCGTGGAGTTGCAGGTTAACCCCGAATTGGTGCGCGTCGCGGCGCTTGCGTTGCGCAATCATGCGAATGTGTCGGTGGCGCCGCTGACACAGGAATTCCCTGCGGCCGACTATTGGTGTTCGCTGGGTGACCTTCCGACTGCGATGTACCTCTCCGACGGAGAGATCGAGACCGCTCCGGCGCCGGAGGTGCCCTATACCAGCATCGCCGCCACGGTGCCGTGGAAGGTGCGGGGCCAGAAACTACATATCGGCATCGCGTGGGCGGGAAATCCCGGCAACATGATCGACCGGTGGCGATCGACGACTATCGAGCAGTTTTTAGAGCTGCAGAAAGTGCCGGGCGTCCAGCTCTACAGCCTGCAGGTTGGCGAGCGCGCGAACGATCTCTATGCCGCCGGCTGCGTCGGCCTGGTGCGCGACCTGGCGCCCTATATCCGCGACGTCGCCGATACCTGCGCGATCCTGCGCGATCTCGACTTGGTTATCACGGTGGAAAGCGCGCTGCGGCACATCGCCGGCATGCTCGGCGTAGACTGCTGGGTGCCGCTCGCGCGCAACGGCGGCGACTGGCGGTGCGGCCGGCAAGGCGATTCTCCGCTGTGGGATGTGCATACCAGGCTCTGGCGCCAGGGCGAAGATGCCGCCTGGCCGCCGGTATTTCGGGGCATGGCCGCCGCGTTGAAGGAGAGAGTGTAATGGCCGATCTGTTCCAGGTTTCTGTTTTCGCGACGAACCACACTACCAGCCTGATTTTTCAGTACGATCAGGGCGAAAAGGCGTCGCAGGCGTATGAATCTATTCGCGACATGATCACCGATACCTCGTTTCCGGATGCTGTCGAAATCGTTGATGGTTTCGGCGTCAAGGCCATAGTCGCTCGGGCTTGGGTGTCGGCCGTGCTGCTGACCCACGTCAACCGGCAGCTCGACGGTCAGCGCGCCGGCCAATTGCTGGCGCAGCGCGCGAACGCGCAGCTCCAGCAGGACGTCGCAAGCGATCCGGTTTTGAAGCTGATCGGCGCCACGCCGGCATTCCGCGGCAATCCGCAGATGCAGCGCGGCTGACCCATGCGCGATGTCGAACGCCAGGCAACAGCTTTGGGCTTTCGACCGGCTCCCGCCGCGCCTGCGGCGTGCGCTGGACGCGGCCCCGTTCAAGTTCAGCGCCGTGGCCGTGTTCGATCATTTCCAGCACAACGGCGAAGCGGCGACGATCGCGCTGCTGCGCCAGCTCACCAGCCAATACCTTGCCGCCGCAGAACAGGAGCGTGAGCAATGGCAGACGTCATTGAAGCCCTGACCGGCGACGAACGCACGGTCCTGGAGATCGCCGCCACCGGCGCGCCGATGATCGAAATCGCGCGCTGGGAAAAGCCGATTCTGTCGCTGGAGCGCAAGGGCTACCTGGCCGGGCCGAAGTTCAACAAGTCGATCACCGCTGCCGGCCGGGCGGCCGTGGAAGCGCAGGAGGCGGAGCACGATCGCCAGCTCGGCAAGATGATCGAGACCGCCAGCAAGATCGCGCAGGCGCAGCAGGAGATCGCGCATGTCGTCGAGCAAGCGGCGGCGCTCATGGCGTACGCCGCACTGCGCACGGCGGAGGTGCGCGGCGATAGCGCGGAGAATGCGCTGTCCAAATGGACCGCGATCATGATGGAAGAGGCGAAAACGACCATCCGGGAGAAATCGCGTGAAACATGAGATCCGCCGCCTATGGCGAGAGGCCGTACAGCTCGCACGACTGCCTGGCCTGTTGTGGCGCCAGCATGTCGACGAGCGCCGGCGGGATGCCGCGCTAACGCTGCTGTTCTACTCGCGCGGCGAAAGCGAGGTCGCGCTGAATAGTCTGATCAACCATGCGCTCGGCCGACGGGCCACCCCTGCCAGCGTGATCGCGATGGCCAAGGAAATGGTGGGCCAGGGCGAGCCCGATTGGTCCGTGAGGGGCGACGATGCCTAAGATGCGCAGCGTTTATAGCAGCCATATCGCCACGATCGGCTATGACGAAGACGCGCGCGAGCTGCATGTGAAATGGGACCGCGGCAAGACGTCGATTTATTCCGAGGTGCCGCCCGATATCGCGCACCTGGTGATGAATGCCAAGTCCGTAGGCGAGGCGCTGAACGAACACGTCAAAGTCCCGAACCTCCCGCACAGGTACCTATGAGAGGGAAACCGTTCCGCCTCGATCGCGGCGATATCCACACAACCTTTTGGGCGCCGCGCATGATCGGCGGCACCGTGTGGGGAAGGCTGACGCACCGGCCGACACGCTGCTTTGTGGATTTTGAGGTCACCAGGCACGGCAACTACATGGCCGGCGCGATCGACCGCCTGACCAAGCTGGTGCGGCAAGGGAGGGCAGCATGAAAACGCTGATCGTCGGCACCTGCTATATCGCCGCCGGCACCGAGGGCGCGCAGAACTATTCCGGCCGCGTGGTGCGGCTGTGGCTAGACCTGGCTGCAAAGCTGAACCCGGATTGCGACATCCTGTTGGTCGACAGCTTTTCGCCGGTCGATCTGGCCGAGATCCTGGGCTTTCCGCGAGACGATATTGATCGTCCGGTGACGGTGCATCGCTTCGCCGAGAACATCGGCCACCTCAACACCACCGGCAAGGACGGGTGGGGCAGGGCCTTCTGTTTCAGCGTCGAATACGCGATCGAACGCGGGTACGACAACCTGGCATACATCGACGCAGATATCATCTTCACCCTGCCGGTCACGCCGATACTTGAGAAAATGGACCGCTGCGGCGTGCTGGCGGCGTCTCCGCCGGCTCAGAATTACGCCTTCATGGAAAACGGCATCATGTTTCTCGACGTGCCATATCTCAGGGCCATCGACTTTGTCGGGCAATACGACTGGCCGAACCGCACGCGGGCGCAAAAACTCGACGAGATCCCCGAAATGGTGTGCGAGCGGATCCTGCAGCACGATCTGTTTTACCTGCCGATCCGAGCCTACCGCGACGCCAACAGTATCTTGACCGTGAACAACGTAGAGCACGCGTTCCCCTACGGCATGGACGCGATCACGCACGTTCGCGATATCCGGGTCTACGAGAAATTCATCGCCATGAAGGGGATCGAGCTATGAGCGACTGGTTCTATCGCGGCGTCGTCTATGCCGCCGGAGCGCTGTCGATCGGCGCCGGCGCGTTCGCCGCGTTCATGGTCTACGCGGCGGTCCATTTTGCGCTCAAGTATTGGTGATGCGGTTCTTTGAGGGGCGGTCCGCTTACCAGCACTTCCCGTATTGGGACCGTTGCGCCATACGACTCAATGGCGTGGACCATATGTTGTGCCCGTTGGAAGAGCCGCCGAGTTTGGCCGGCGATCAAAAAGGATTGGTCGGCTTCCCTTCAGTCATATGGGAGGGGAACGGCCAGATTTACATTTGGCCGACGCCAAATCAGGATTTCGAGGTGGTGCGCTCATGACGAATTTGATCGAGGATCGGCCGACACAGGACCATGGCGCGCCGTTCGAGACGATGGCGGCGAGGATCCGTAAGAACGCCGATGAGGGCTTTGCCGGCGCCTTCGTGGTGGTCGCACCGGACGGCGAAAGTATTGAGAACCTATTTCTTAATAATACCGGCGATCCGGTGATCTTCTGGACCAATCTGAAAACGATGGCCGAAATGGCGATCGACGAAATGACGCAGAAACAGAAGGCTTCCCAGCGCTTCCAGTTCTGATTATTATGGCCGGATGTTCGCCGGCTGGAATGCAGAGAAAGTTGCTGTCTTCCGCGAACAATTCACCCGGTTTATTAATTGCGTTTCAATTAATTCTAAGGACAAGGGCGAGATTGTCCTTGGTAAATACGTGTTCCGCGCGCAGCAGCGCCTGCTGGATGCGATCTTCAATGGCCTGGCTGAAGACAAGCACGATTTCAAGATCCTGAAGAGCCGGCAGCTCGGCATTTCCACCCTGGCGCGGGCGCTTACGCTGTTCTGGATCGGCGTCCATGGCGGCCTAAACGGCTACATGGTGTTCGACACCGCGGCGCACGCGGAAGAGGCCCGCCTTGAGCTGATCGGCATGATCGAGAACCTGCCGCCCGGTTTCGATTTCCCGAAGATCAAGCGGCAAAACCGCTACATGCTGCAGCTCGACAACGACAGCCGCATCACCTTCGCGTCGGCCGGCGTTCGCCAAAGCAAGTCGTCGGGCACGCTCGGCCGCGGCAGCGGCGTCAACTTCGTGCACGCCTCGGAAATGTGCTCGTGGGACAACGACGAGGGCCTTGAATCCTTCCTCAACACCCTGTCCGAAGAGTTCCCCAACCGCCTGTATATTTGGGAGTCGACGGCGCGCGGCTTCAACATGTGGCACGAAATGTGGGAGACCGCCCGCAAGTCGTCGGCGGAGGTCTGCTGCTTCCTTGGCTGGTGGACCAAGGACAACCAGAAGATCGAGCGCACGCACCCGGATTTCGAGCGCTACGGCCTGCAGCCGCCTACCGAAATCGAGATCAAGAAGATCGTCGCCGTCAAGGAACAGTACGGCTGGCAAATCACGCCGGAGCAGCTTGCCTGGATCCGCCGCAAGATGGATCCGAATGCCGAGGCCGACGGCGACGCGCCTGCGGAATATGAGGGCTCGAATCTCAAGATCCAGGAACAGCCCTGGACTGAGCAAGAAGCGTTCCAGATGACCGGCGCCACGTTCTTTGAGCCTGAAAAGCTCACGGAAATGGCCAACAAGTTCGTCAGCAACAAGTACAAAACCTACACCTATACGGCCGGCATAGAGTTCGTCGACTGCCGCATTTACCCGGCCGCCAACGCCAAGTCTGTGCAGCTTAAGGTGTGGGAAGAGCCGGAGGACGACGCGGTCTATGTGATTGCCGCGGACCCGGCGTTCGGCGCCAACGAAAACAACGATCGTTCCGCCTGCCAGGTGTTCCGCTGCTACGCCGACGGCATGGACCAGGTTGCCGAGTATGCCTATCCGATGGTCAACACCCGGCAGTTTGCGTGGGTGATCGCGTCGCTACTCGGCCACTATTCCACCGTTGGCGGCACCGGCAAAGCTGACGTCTATCTGATCGTCGAGCTGAACGGGCCGGGCGACGGCGTGTGGATGGAGCTGCAATCGCTGAAGCACCAGCTCCGCAGCTCCTACACGCCGAAGCAAGTCGAAGAAGCCGGTATCCGCAACATTTTTCAGAACGTCAAAAACTACATTTACAACCGCTCGGATTCGATGGGCGCCGGCCACAATTGGCAGTGGAAAACCACCGGCCCGCTCAAGGTTTCGATCATGGAGCGCCTGCGCGACTTCACATCGAATACCATGATCCACATCAGGTCGCTGGATACGCTGGTCGAAATGAAGTCGATCACCCGCGAAGGCGACACGATCGAGGCGCAGGGCTCCAAGAAAGACGACCGGGTTATGGCTATGGCGATGGCCGTGCGGTGCTGGGAGCAAAGGGTAAGAAAAACATTAATTAATATGAGCCGCACCCGTGCTTTCGAGCGCGCAAAAAGAAATCTAACAATAAAAGATCAAGTCGCGTTGTATGGCCAGAACCAACTACAGTCGTTCTTTAAGGCAAAGGCTGGCGCTCGACTTCGCCTGCAGGCATTATTGCGCCGTCAATCCTGGAGAGGGCGGGCCTAGCATTAAATATGGCCAAAATATTTACCTACAACTGCCCGTCGTGCGAGGGCGAATTCTCGTACATGCAGCATCCGTCCGACGCGCCGCCCGCGCCGCGCTTCTGTCCGCTCTGCGGCCACGACAGCCAATCCGACGTGATCGAGATCAAGATTCCGTTCAAGCGAGCGATCACGGCGCCACATATCGCCAAGTCGATCGGCAAGGTAGCCGACGCGACCTATCGCGGCATGGAGGAAGAGTCCCGCGCGCGGATCGAGGCTGCGGCCGAAATGACCGGACAGCCGGTGTCGGACTTCAACGACATGAAGATCACCGACATGAAGGA
>Ga0105237_10002149_pt1 | contig 24817 bp, 25 predicted proteins | sample KBSC24metaG_FD_81520 | JGI IMG/M metagenome (GOLD analysis project Ga0105237, IMG submission 81520) | Corn rhizosphere microbial communities from Kellogg Biological Station, Michigan, USA - KBS C2-4 metaG | ecosystem: Host-associated > Plants > Roots > Rhizosphere > Soil | place: Michigan, USA...
ATTGCGATAACCCTGGGTCCTCAATGCAATTATTTGAGACGTATTCTGCGCTGTTCTTACAGGCACTTTCTCTTATGATCATGTTGTATGTAGGGTGCTGAATTGGCTACGGTAATACCTACTGGATTGTAGGAACCGTGCATGTAGAATGGCGGGGATGACAATCCATGCCGTTCTACCTGGGACAGAACACCAGCCGAGCCATGGGGGTGTGCCAATACCTCTTCGAGATAAGCCACTAGTTCTTCAGCTTTCTCGATTTCACAAGGCTGGAGTCTGAATGGATTTCTTCATGTCGAACAATATTTTCAGTTCCAATCCGCGCAAGCCCTTTCTACCCTGAAACACCTGTCTCAGGGTTTCATCGTTTCTCATCTAGAGCAATGGACGGCCTTCCGAGCTTGTATCTGGAAGACATATGGTTTGAAGGTGCCGCTTTAGTACCAGCAGTACAGGTCGAGAAACCCCTGCGCCCGCACCAAGGCAAACTTGGCGATTGCCTACCAATATCAAGGACGGTGGGTAGAAGCAGAGCCTCTCCAGCGAGAAGTGGTGAAAGACTTCCAGCAACGATTTGGTCCCAACGACCCTCAAACGTTAATGGCGACAGCTAATCTTACCGATACTTTATACAGTCTTAAGCAATGGAAAGAGGTCGCCGTCATTAGCACAGAAGAGGTCCGGCTGCGTCAGGATTTTTCTTCTGAACCGAGTGAGACCATGTTGAACGCGTTGTTTAAGGCGGGGAGGTCTCGCTTCCGCCTGGCCAATTGGACGGAAGGGGTAACTCTGCTAGAGAAGGAAATCCAAATGAGGCTGCAGTTGTCTGTGGTTGAAGGTATCGAAGGCCTTGAGGCTACAGCTCTCCTTGCGCTAGGATATTTACACATGGCAAGACTGGAAGACGCAAAGATTTATATCGGGGAATTCTTTGACCCGTTTCTGAGATCTAACAGGGTAAGGGAAATGCTTGTGGAAATTCTCTATGAGCTCGCCGCGTCAGCAGAGAAGAGTAGCATCTTGGAGGAAGCAGAGGAGCTGCTCAAATTGGCGGGGCTACTTCGACAGGCAGTGTCTCCGGGACTTCGTCAGGATTATCAAGATGGTTGTGACGAAGATAATATCAAAGAGCTGAGGCGGAGGCAACTGAAACCACTCGAGGAAGTCAGATGGGATCCAACAGCCATCATCGAACGTACCAAGAAATGCGGACGATCAAGATGACGCTCAGCCTCACTCCAAAAGCAAGGGCTTTTGCTGTACCTGGCGTCTGCGGGTTCTCGATAGGCTCCTTACGTACTCCGTACTGTAAGTCAACGTAGTATTACCAGCCACCACCATGCCAGGCAGGTGCAAGGAGCCCATTCAACACACTCAAAGACTTTAGAAAGGCCAGATATAGAATGGATTATCAGAGCATTAAAGCACCTTGGTGGAGAGTGTTGACAGAGTCGGGCAGTGTCACCAGGCCTCAGCGCAGGGTGATCCTTAGTTTGGGGATTGGATTAATTATTACAGGGGCCTAGAGATTATCAACAATCTGTGCACCTGTATTTTCTTCTAGGACTGGCCTGGCAAATCATTGCTCGCAACCTTCGGCCCTCTTCACTTCGCACAAGCCACCATACTGTACTAAAAGTCAGCTCTCAGCGCAGGTGCAGTCCCCAGCGCTGGTATTGCTAACTTATGTTGGGAGCAGGAAGTACCTGCCTGTATGAATTAGCGATAAGTGGAATTTATAGCGAGCATCTACACCAAAGCATAGGTCCAATTTTTGTTTGTTTCGCGTTCAATTGGAGAGAGATATTGATGGATAGGACCAACTAACGATCGGACTATGGATTCTTGAGGGTTTTGCGTCATGGGACCGACTCTTGGCCTTTGACCTTAGAGACAACATCTTTAGTCAGGCAGGCTAAAATGTACCTATTGTATGCTAGCAATTGCAGCTCTCAATCCCTCGTTTCTCCCCGTGTTTGATATTGTTAAAATCGGTCAAATCCTTGCCTTCCTAAAGCCCCGAGTCTTCTTGGTCAAACAATGCAGTGTCGTAGTATCTATTCCAATCGTCGCAGACCTGTTTTAAATCGGGTCCAATGCCTAACCCGGGGATCTTGTCCGGCTCCTCGAGGAACTGTGCGCCGAGGCCCAGCCCGATGTGCCAACCGATGTGGCAATGCATGAGCCACGCGCCGGGGTTATCGGTGATGAACGCGATCACCAGGTAGCCTGACGCGGGGAGCATCGCGACATCACGACGGGGGGGGTTCTTGTACCGCAGTGTCTGGGAGTTGTTGAAGATACCCTGACCCGCACCGAGGACGTAGAAATCATGGCCGTGGAGGTGGATAGGGTGCGGAATAGGTGGCGCAATGGTCGGGATGGCTTGGATGACCCAGTACGACCAGGCATTTGCATCAGGCAGCGAGATCAGATTCATGTTTTTTGGGTAGCTGCTGTTGTTGTCCAGAACATATTGGAGCGTGGGTGCGCCCCATGGAACCTGGATCGCCGTGAAATTGAGATTCCACTGGAACAACGTCTGGTTGGCTTGATTTTGAACGATGGCGAAGCCTACGTCAAGTCGGGACTTCGCTGGGATAGTGTAGTTGTCAGGCACGTTTAACTTCACGTACGGTACTAGGTTGTCATTGGGATCGTTGCAGTCCGCCCCTGGAGGTGCGTTCGTTCTTGAAGTACTGGGGGGCGTCGGAGACGTAGCACCCACGTAGCTGAATATCGCAAGCGCGTTGGCGACGGAGTTCTTGCTACAGCCTCTCTGCGGGACGACATGAAGCCAGTAAGAGTCAACAGGTTGATTGGCATTGATGATCACATCGTAACGTTCACCAACGGCGAGAAAGACCCACTGTGTCGTGTAGGGCACAATTGGAACGAAGTCCGCGCTGATTACTGTAAAATTGTGCCCATCTAGTCCAACCTTGAAATTGTCGTTTGTGGAAGTATTGATGAGCCGGAGGCGATGCTTCTTGCCTTTGGTTAGAGTGTTGCGATGGTACTGACCCCTGGTACCGTTGAGACTGACATTGGTGCCATTGATGAGTATGTTATCACCAGTTGGCCCACCAGGAAACGCTCCTCTCTGAACGAGTGGTGCAAGCTCAAAGGCTGGGCGATAGTACCAATCCGTGAGGGGCATAGCACCAAGATCAACATCGTAGTTTGAAGTAGCAGGTCCATCAATAATTATTGTACCAACGACACCATCGGTATATTGATCAGAGTAATGGCTGTGATACCAGGTTGTACCAAACTGGGTGCAAAGAAATCTATATGTTCGTGATTTTCCAGGAGCAAGTGGACATTCCGTTACACCATTGGTCCCATCCATATGGTTTGTCTTGAACTGACGGATACCATGCCAATGAAAGCTGGTACCATTGGTGGTCAAGCTATTCTTCACGGTGATTTCCAAAATGTCTCCCCAACTTGCACGAATAGTTGGTCCTGGGAATTGGCCATTGATAGCATAAACCACTCTCGGGACTCCGTCGGGGGATAACGTGGAATTGGTGAGCTCCAGGTGGTAAGATACAACCTTGTTGGTCACAGGCCAAGTGCTATCGTAGTTGGTGGCGATGCTGAAGCCGTTCCCCCAGCACTGACGTGTGAATGGTCCATTGGTGCATTTGGAATCTGGTTTGGTGGTGGAGGTAGCTGAGGGAGTCAGAGATTGGGAAGCCTGACGTTTGACAAGGTTTCCTTCGATGGGTACAAGTTCTGCGCTGGGAATGAACGCGGCAAACGCTTGAAATAGGAACAGCGTAATGAGTGGAAGTGAACGAAACATAGCGAGCGATATCAGAGAAAAGGAAGGACCAAAAGGAGCATAGATGTAAGTATTGATCAGAACGAATATGAGTGAGGATGCATGCCTCTGATATTCATGACACAGGCAGCCTTTTGAACGTCAAAGACATTATCCATCTCCAAACACCATGCAAGGAATGGCGGGCTGTAAGAAACGTGGTACGCACGAGCTGCTGTCATGTTGTCTCAGAGTCAAAGTTGAACCCTTAATTAACTCCGTGCCACATGAAATGCTCTTTTGAGGGGAGGGGTTTGATAGCTCTCGTTGGAAAAAAGTTTCCTTCCCATCTCCTCGAAGAATTCCTTGGGAAGGACGAGGGATCACAAAAAGGACTAATTCCAGGAAGGGATGCGGTCAGCATTATCCGCCTCGGGTTGAAAATATTCAAGGTTTTTCGCCTAGCCATTGAAATTACGGGGAGAGATCACTCGGTAGAAGGCGAATATCCCAATCTTTGTTGATAGGCATATTGCAAATGTGAGCAGGAGGGAGGTGGACAATATGCTAGGTTCAAGTTTGTTGTTGAGTTTCCACTTCAAAGGAGGTCGCTTGCCTTGGCATTCTTGGCGTCAAATGCAGGGTCAGAGCTGTCAACTGAACAGGGGATCCCCTTGACAGTCTTGATATCTCGCTTAGTCCCCAGTTGTCTTTTACATTGACCCGATATTGTTCAACACTCCCTTGCAGTTGAATTGAACTTCCAACCAATCTCTCGGTACCATTCTGGTTACACTCCCTTTTCGAAATCACCTTTGCTTCTCATGGCGAGGCTACCCTAGGCGCGGTAGCACAAAAATGACCACCGTCCCACAGCGAAGAGAAAGGGTGCCGAATTGACGGGTATGGATTGTCTTCCCTGCTCAAGGGATTCGAAAAAAAGACACATTTGCATTATGAGACATTCACATCAACAATGAGACGGTCTATGTCACCCCACCTCCCACAACGCGATCTCTCGTATCGTGAAATTGCTTCCTTTCCTTGCGCTCAATGTCTCAGTCCGCATTCGTATCAGGGTCTGGCCAAGCGACGAAGGGCGTTGTGTGCTAATGATAGGCCATGGTATCCGGCTGAAGCGCAGGAAACATGATCAATTCTAGCTTTCAAGGATGTCATTTGACGGACGGGGCATTGCTGGAGTGACTTCATATATCGTCATCAGAACCTGGGTATCAAGCACTTGATGGACCTCGCTCTCGATCCTCAACACTCGTCTTCGTTATGCATTGTCTTCTTCTACCACTGGTTCTGGCTGTGGGCCTGGCCGGCCGAGCAATCGCCGAATGCCAGTCTTCGGGTTATGACTTCGTCGACGGTGGCGGCCCCTACTGTATCAACACTACATCTAACGACTGGTTCAGCTTTGGGACAGTCTTTCAAGGTGATGAAATATGTCATATGCATCGTGATCTGAAGTTAACATCGACAAGGCTGTCAACCGGATGACATCCAGGACTCGGTCACGCCTATCTTGATAGCGCCAAACAGCGACGAATACTTCTGCTCAGATATTGCTACCAATCCTGATGGTGTTAATATTGTATCCACTTGGTCAGAACCCTCACCATACACCAACATCTCACCTAACTTTTAGCAGTAACGTACCGCGCCAGGAATTACCCAAAAGTTCCATGTGGTCCGGGGATTGGATAGTCATCATCGAAGGGCTGACATTCGCGTGGATGAGGAACTTCTCGATTAATGCCGCTCCACCTGTGGTGGTGACCAGCACTCCAACAGTGACTTATACTGCCCCGTACACGCCCTCAACTACGGTGACCACGACCTTTACCAAAGATTATACAACGACCTTGCTTCCATCGACTGTGACCTTGCCCAAGACCACCTCCACGAGGACCATCACGGTAAGACCAATGCAGGTAACAGTGACCACAACATCGACATCCACAAGATTGCGTACTACCAGGGTCTTCTCAAAAACAATCACAACCACCACCATTACCGCTAGTTGTAAGACTCAATTACCAAAAAGAGATCGTACATGTACACTCCGTCCCACAAAAGCAACACTGGCCGCTGCCACTGCCCCGGTGACTGCGATTCCTCGTATACGGCGCGGGGAGAGCGGTGTCCTAGAGAAACTTAGGGAGCGTGGAGTAGCGCCCCGACAAGAGGGAGGCCTCGCTAAGCGTGGTACTGGACCAGGTGGGTATCAGATCAGCCCTCAAATCGATCAAGAGCACTGACAATAAAATAGATCTGTGCACCACTACATTCATGGACACCAGCAACATCGTCTCGACTTATGTGACAATCACTTATCCAACTAGTACGGAGCTCGTGAGCGAGTTTACGACCACTACCGCCACACTGTAAGTCACCATCAGATACTTTGTTAAAACAGGGATCTAGCTAATGATCATCCGAACAGTACACCACCGGCAGTGACAGCTTATTCTGGCAGAGCCCGAACGACCATCACGATCACCGCATCGACTCCAACTCGGACACGTACGACAACAGCCTATGTGACTTCGGATACAACTTCGACCATCTGGGCAACGTATGTCTCTTCCTCACTTCCCTGTAGATAGCCAATGCTAATATAGAGTAGCATTACATCAACTATCAAGACAACACCATCTGGCATGGTCTGCGCCACATCAAGATACTGGAACAACAATATGGGGGGCCGCAATATGTGGCCATGAGTTGGTATTTTTCTTGCTCTGTTGGTGCGACATGCAGACACCGCGGTACTATGAATAGAATTATAGAGCACTCCGTATCGGATATCTGAATCATGTTTTGAGTTTGAAAGATTAGTGGAATATTTATCTTTAGATACAACAAAAATATTTAAAACTAATTTACCTATTCAATTAGATGCTACATGTAATGGTTATCAACTACTCCAATTTAATTTCCCGATTTCGTAGTATTCCACCGACAGCATCATGTAATGGAGAATTGGCATTCTCGTAACGGTTTTGGGAGGGGTAACACACAATGCCAACATTGAGCCGATGCACGGAATGCTTGACCATCTTTAAGCTTTTTAACAAGTGGAAACGGAAGTTGAATGGGACTTTCCAAGGTCCAATTAGAACAACGAGGGGGCGGCTAGGGTGGATCATTTGTGCTTCACATCGCTTCCACGTGACATAAATTAACGAGTGAGTGGGGAAGCGGCGCAATATTTCCTCCGTTTATTCCATGGTTGAGCCGCTCGATCATCGGGAATCTCGTTTAAGCCCGCTCTGACAGAGCCGCACACTATATGCTGTCGCGGGTCTTGGACACGAGGCGGAACGTATGAACAGCCCGACTTCATAACCTTTTAACCCTTTCCCGACAACTGATTTATATATAAGATATGATGGCTGCCCCGGTTATGCATGCCGATTGTTCAGTTCACAACCAAGCATCTTCTCTGTTACCCTCAGTCTCAGCGATCTACAATTACGACATCAAATCTCAAATCTCCACTCTGCAGCATACAACAAAACCTCGTCTGAAACTCGAAAATGTCCTCAAAATCTTCCATTGCGTTCTTTGGCGCTACCGGCGGGGTGACCAATGCTACTCTTGTGCATACACTCCTCGCTGGATATAAAATTGCAGCCCTAGTCCGAACACCCCAGAAACTCCGTAAGCAGCTCGCGGATCAAGGCCTCAATCAAAGCGCCATTGATAACCAAATGACCATCAAGGAAGGCAATGCCCTAGACGTTGCGGCGGTGAAGCAGACCCTATTGTCCTTTGACGGTCATTTGCCCAAATACGTTGTGACTGGTCTTGGTGGCAGCCCCAAATTTAACTTCGATATGTGCCATCCTTTACATATTGCCGGCCTTGACAATGCTGAGATCTGCTCGACCGCCGCAAAGACTCTCGTGACCGCATTACAAGAGATCTACAACGAACAACCTGCGCTCAAGTCGTACAAACCCTTGTTGATCTTCCTCTCGACCACTGGCGTCACTCGGGGCCCTGAGGATGTGCCATTCGGCATGCGATTCTTCTACCACCAAATGCTCACAATACCACACATTGACAAGAAGAAGATGGAGGACATCTACCGTGGTGAGATAGAAAAGCCAGACTCTGTCTTCCGCGATATCGTGGGTATTCGACCGACTCTCCTAAGTGGCACAGCTTCATATACGGACGCGAGTGGATTGGCTGGCGTTCGATCTGGTTATGAGGACAAGCCGGCGACTGGTTTCTCAATCAAGAGGGCCGATGTCGGACATTGGATTTTCCAAAATATCATCAACGAGTCGACACGAAAGTCCGACGTGGAGGGTCAAATGGTTTCACTTACCAGCTAAATAGTTGGTTGATGATCTTGGGTCTGGGCATTTTTGGGAGCACCCGATTATCTAAGACTAGTCAGGATGAGATGTAAAAATATTTTATAAAGTTCAAGAGATCGCGTCTCTTAAAGATTGAACAAAATAAGCATAATTCTGAAGAGCATAATCTTGGGAGTTTCAAAATTTCCTGATTAAAATATGAAACCACGCTATGAAAGGGTATCGTGAAGTTCGTAAAAATACAGTTCTGTCGCTGAAAACTTTCAGCCAAGTCTCAAGGCCTGCAATGGGCTGTGCAGCCTTGCATATCTAAGCCTCCGCAATGCGCACCAATCAATCTATACAACACAATATTGATACCCAGGTTCTCTCAAGTTTAGGGCTCTCTCAGTATGTCCCGATGAGGTGAATGGGGAAGAGGCCAATGATTATATCCGACTCCTAGTCGTGTGATGGCGTCTTGTTGTTGTCCGAGTCGTTCCCCGTCTTCTGCCGGTGCGACCGCAGGTCAGGCATGAGATGATGATGTTGAAGAAAGACACAATGCCGTTGATAATGGCAGTCAAGATGGAGCCAATGCCGTTGACAATTGCCATGAGGACACTACCGATGGTTCGGCATAGCGATTGGACCTGGATGGGATGTTAGTACGCATTCAATGATAACATCTAGGTCTAACATACACAAGAGACGACGGCACCCATTGTGATTGATGGAATAGGTATGTAAGATTGTTTGAGAAGCAAATGATATTTTTGCTTGGTTGTGGACTCGGTTGGTGGTATATCAGTTTGCTGATTGTTGAGTTGTTTGTGATGGGAAAGAGAGGATTGTGTAGAGTTGAGACGGGTTGAACCTTCTCTTTGTACTTCTAGACATCACGGCTAAAACGGGTGCAAAGATCGAGGATCGAGGACAGCATCGAAAACTACATCACATTTCACATTTTGCCTGGTGGCTTTCCTTTAATGTGGTTTAGCCTCGATATCTTTGCCCTCCATGGATGAGATTCCCATCCAATCTTGTGATGCCAATCTTACAATCTCAGGGCGAATGACGTACGCGGGGCTTGCACATTCGAACCACAACCAAGGCCCGAGGCTGGTCGAGGCTCGTAATGGAGGGTTGAAAGAGAAGATCTTCTGACCTCCTGCTTGGCATTCAATAAATCGTGGCGTAACTGGAGCATCGGATTGTCCCACTAACGCTCAAACGGTAACTTCCCTTGCCTTGGTAGGACTAGGACTAGAGCAACAGCCACTCAGAGAGTCCGATCGAAAAGGTGGGTGATTGTTTTAGGATGTGATGTCAGAAGCCAGATGGGCAAAAAAACAGGTTCATGGCCAAAGGCGGGCCCGACCACACGTCACCGACAGGGTACATCCTTGTCTTGCGTCATCGGTAGACTTTGGGCTCGGAAAACCTGTGGCTGGAGATGTGGCGTCAGGCTGTTCGTCAGCCTCGTGCGCTTTCTTCGCGGTGGTCAATGGCCAATTTCTACAATACCAGGCACACACGTGGTCGCAAGAGGCCCAACAAACATGGTCTCTCAAGACCAGCTTGATTTGAACTGGGCATCTACCTGGACAACAGGCCTTCACACGAGGACTTCCGTTCTATGCACATGCTTGTTGGCTGTCGCAGCTCTCCTCGCTTATATCCTGACACGGAAAACCGATCCTCCTATTCCCTATACAGTCACAGTCCCACCACAGCTCGCAAATGACTATCAATGGGATGTCAAGGGCAAGAAAACTCATGCGGACTCCCCAGAAGTATGTGTTCTTATAGCCCCAGTCGTATTTGAGCACAAACATTGATACTGGTGATAGGTTACTGGCTCACGCATCTATCCTCGGTGCCCAGCAGATGGCCGCAGTCTTGGGCCTCCCATAGAGCCCGCCGACCCTTCCGATATCGATGCGGCCATAACCGCAGCAGCTTCAGCACAGTTGAGGTGGGCCCAAACTACGTTTTCCGAACGACGCCGAGTGCTCCAGACCCTCCTGCGATATATCCTTGACCATCAGGAGGAAATCGTCGCTGCATGTTGCCTCGACAGTGGGAAGACTAAAATCGATGCTTGCTTTGGTGAGATTCTCGTCACCGTCGAGAAGCTGCAATGGACAATCAAACATGGCGAGAAGGCTTTGCTGCCATCCAAAAGACCTACCAATCTGCTCATGTCCTACAAGTCAAACACCGTCATATATGAGCCATTAGGCGTTGTGGCGGCTTGCGTGAGCTGGAACTACCCGTTTCACAACTTTATATCGCCGGTCATTTCTGCTCTCTTTTCAGGCAATGCCATTGTGGTCAAACCCAGCGAGCAGACTTGTTGGAGTACTTCATACTTCCTCAAGTTGATCAGAGGAGCCCTCCACGCATGCAACCACAGCCCAATGCTTGTACAAAATATTATATGTCTTCCTCAAGGTGCCGACTATCTTACTAGACATCCAGGTATTTCTCATATTACATTCATCGGGAGTAAAGATGTTGCGCACAAGGTTTGTGCATCTGCTGCGAAGGTCTTGACCCCAGTTACCGTGGAGCTGGGTGGCAAGGACCCAGTGATCGTTCATGATGACCCCAAGACTCTAGCAGCACTGCCAGATGTCGCTTCCATATTGCTGCGAGGAGTCTTCCAATCTGGTCAGTTAAATTCTTTCCATTCTGTATATATGCATTGACGCTGCCTACAGCAGGACAAAATTGTATTGGAATTGAGAGGACCATAGCCCTGCCCAACATCCACGACAAAATCCTATCGCATGTTCTTCCCAAAATCAAATCTATGAAGCTTGGCTCAATTCTTCTCTCACCTGCCGACTGCCCGGTAGATATGGGCGCTATGATCTCGTCCACTTCTTTCACAAGACTTGAGAACCTTATATCTACTGCCGTCGCACAAGGCGCAATTCTTCATTGCGGTGGGAAGCGCTACAATCACCCGGACTACCCCAGTGGAACATACTTTGAGCCCACACTTCTCACTAATGTTCGTTCAGATATGGAGATTGCCCAGACAGAACTCTTCGCACCAATCTTTTTGCTCATGAAAGCTCAGACAACTGATGAAGCGATTGAGCTGGCCAACTCGACTATATATGGTCTCGGTGGCAGCGTCTTCGGCTATCACAATCGCGACGTGCAGAAATGCGTCCGAGGAATCAAGGCTGGAATGGTGGCTGTCAATGATTTCGGATCGTTCTACGCCTGTTCCATGCCCTTTGGCGGGGTTAAAAGTTCAGGCTACGGCCGCTTCGGTGGCGAGGAGGGGCTCAAAGCTCTCTGCAACGTCAAGAGCATCTGTCAAGAGGCACCATGGGCGAGAATACTGGGCATCAAGACTCAAATACCGCCGAAGCTGCAGTACCCAGTGAGCCGTCATGGGTGGGACGTTTGCAAGGGGGTGATTGGTACGGGGTACTCTATCGGTTGGGCAGAATGGGTAGCCAGTGTAGCTGGGCTCCTTAAAGCACTCCTGAGGAGCGAACCCCGCGCTGTGAACAATCCTCCTGTAAACAAGCAGTCTTAAATCAAAGCCACAAGGGGTAGTCGTGTTTCCAGGTGTGAATAAGACAATCGGAATTCATTGTTAGACACATCGAATCGTATTTTAATTACTCATAACTACCCTGTTTCAGTTGCTCTTTGATCGATATCGAGGGAATTCTGTTTCGTTGCGATTTACTCCTTGAGGAGCTTTCGTGTCCATATGCTGGATATCTGTTTGCGTACGATACCCCAACCTTGCATTCATCTCTTGTTGGGTCCATTTTTCAATATCCTTTATGGACGGCGCTGGTAGAATACAGCCATCATCTCCTATAAGATGATACATTCAAAGGATGACCCATGGATTGGATTGGCCTGTTGCCGGGCGAAGTTCCATGTTTGTACCCAGGAAGTCGACGTCTTGATCAGAGTAGTCTCATCTAGGAGGATTCCTCTAACCCTTGTAAATTTGATGATAGCGAATAACTCAGCTAGCAACCTTGGAGTGGTTCGACTTTGTCGCATTGACAAATCGATGACACTTCCCGGTGTCGTCACGACAAACTTGTACTGCTCGATGCTTCCTGCGAAGCTGGCCGAAAACAGCAGTCCTTTCGAGCCGGTGGACATGCTACTGCCGTAAATTCCAAAAGTCTTTCAGGTCTGATTTATGGTTGATTCATGAAGGGGGAAACGCGTTCAAGTCATGGCTTCTTGCTTTGCCTTCCATTTCCTTACTCTCCGCCCAATATCGCCCTCAGTCTGCTGCATTGGATTGAGCATCTTGTCTCTCACCATAGCCTTGATGTTGTCACCGTGTTTCGCCACGAGACTTGAAATCCACTCCTCTTCTCTTGTGCTCTGATGTCTCGGCCGTTTCCTCGAGAGCATTTCTTCTTCATAGGCAGCTTGAGCCTCGAGTTGCGCAATAATGTCATTTTGCTTTCCGGTCCGGGCGGAGGGAGGGTTTTCTGATTCAACGTCCATGATATCGTTAAGGGGATCGTTCAGTGGGTTGGCGGCAGGGTCTTTTTCTGGCCGGATTACCCTGATAATCTTTCCGGTCTCGGGATCTCTCTCGACCTCGATTTCTTCATTTGCGAATTCGGCATTTGCCCGTGGACCTGCAATAGCAAGAGAATCCCTGGCTACAGGTTGTCCTTCCTCTCCAGGCTTTGGGATCTTCTTCTCTGTCCCGCCAGACCCTCCATTTAGCTTAGAGCTCAGACCTAGTTGTTTGTAGTTCTGTGAGAGAGTGAGTTTACGATCCCTGGAGGTGTCAGTCCAAAGGATGAGTCAAGCACCCATGCTAAGCATACCAGTTTTGTTTGATGATCTCGTTGCCCAGAAAGTTGACCTTCTTCTTGCCCGCTTTTGTCCTGTTGGACTTAGGTCTTGCCTTCGAGATAGAAGATCTATTCTTCTTCTTTTGCCTCTCTCGACCCATTATAACGGATTTCGGTTGCCTGTGGAGGAATTTGAGTATGGGCAGGTGTAAGTAGACCTTCTTGGGTAAGATGTACCCAACTTTTTTGTTCGCAGTTCAAAGAACTTTTTACCATTAACCTTTGCTTATCGATAATGATTGGATATTTATCCGAGGACATCCCGATCAAAGGCGTCAATAGCAATCACGTGCAATCAGTGTGCATCCACGTGACTCTCAACGAGCTTCAGGCGTTCCTGACGTATCAACGCGGGGCTTCCTGGCGACCTAGATAGGTACCTAGGTATGCAATCGCTTGTTTACTTGGTCCGGAGCATCCTATATTTCTACATCTGAGCCCCGAGGTACACTGTACCTGGGAAAACTGCACAAGTTGTAAGTGAGAACCCTGGATCAGGAGTCCCAGCCTCAATTCTGGGTGTTGAACCTAGGTCTCACGTATTCAAGTTTTGTGGGTTATGTCGTTATCGATAAAGGCCCCTGAAACAATACCTTTGGAATCCATAGGTAGCTTTTATTCTCCAATTGAGTCGCGTGTCTTTCCATTCTCCTATATAACAAATCACAATACACCTAAATATGGCTACCCACAATGTGCGGGTGTCTTCTATAACGCGCTATGCATTGTATGCAGTAATACTAGGAGTGGTCACCACAGTTTACGCGGAAAAGGCGTTTGGGAAGGATATTGGCTTGCTGACGCCCGAAGAGATTGAGGAGAATCTACAGGTATGCATGCACACCTCATGATATTGGAAAGCACTCTATACCAGATCAAATGATTGACTTGCTTGTCCAGCAATGTGCCTTTGTACAGAGATTGTCGGACCATAAAGTCCAAAATGCACCGTCTCATACCTCCTTGACAAGCAAGCTCTTTGAAGTACTATTCCCTTCTTCGTCACCTGCAGTGAACGCTCTGTTAGCCACTGCATACATCTCTGGGCCACCAAACTTCCTCTTGGCATTATGTCCTCCGAATATCGATCCCTCTTCGCTCAGCATCATGGTTGCCTTCGCAGTTGGCGGTTTACTGGGAGATACCTTGTTTCATTTGCTACCTGAGATATTCCTGGGGGAAGACGAGCACGACAAAGCAAAGTTTGTCTTAATTGAGCCAAACAGAAACCTGTTGTTAGGTGTTGGAATCATTGTTGGACTGGTGACATTCATGGCAATGGACAAGGCTCTGCGCATTGCAACAGGTGGAGGTGGGCATTCACATGATCACAATCATGCTTCTGATGACCAGAAGAAGGCTGCCAACGGCTCTGCAACCGGAGTTTCCAAGAAGAAGTCCAATAGCGAACTACGAAAGCGAAAGGGCCAGCAGGACAGCAAATCTGAGAGTTCTGTGGCAGAACCAGCACCCATCAATCCTTCCGTCAAGCTTGCAGGTCTTTTGAACCTCATTGCCGACTTCACACACAACATTACCGATGGACTGGCTCTTTCTTCATCATTTTATGCCTCACCAGCACTGGGCGCGACCACGACTATGGCAGTTTTCTTCCACGAGATCCCGCACGAAGTCGGGGATTTTGCTCTGCTGATTCAATCAGGCTTCTCCAAGCGCAAGGCGATGGGTGCACAGTTTGTGACTGCCGTTGGCGCTTTTCTGGGTACCTTGATTGGTATCTTTGTGCAAGAGTATGGAAGTAGTTCCTCCGATGCAGCTGCGGGTCCAGTCACAGGTATTTGGGGCACCAGTCTACAGTGGGGGGATATGCTTCTACCATTTACAGCGGGCACATTTCTCTATGTGGGCACTGTTGCCGTCATCCCAGAACTTCTTGAGACTGGGCCCAACAAGGGCGAAGAATTGCGAAAGACTGCTCTACAATTCACTGCTATGGCTGTTGGCGCGGCAATCATGCTGGGCATCTCTTGGTCTTAAGGCTCAATGCTCACATGAACATCAGGGGCGATCTGGAATGAAGCAGGAATGCGGGTTCTCGTTAGGACTGGAAACTTTTGATCGGTTCTTAAATGTCAACTGCTGCGCCTGGACCTTCTGTCCCCCTCTAATGGTCGTACCCCAAGCATCCTGGGAGCAAGGATGGTCAGGTTCATGGCGATGACAAAGACCGTACACCGTTCGTATCTTGCGCCATCCCATTTAAAGATCCTGTGCAAAGCCTTGGCAATTTAGCAGACAATCGTTGAGTAAGTCACATTTGCCTGCTGGAAACAACCAAAATTGACTCGTCATCTCAAAGCATGGGTGAAGAACCACAGCCTCGTACAAATAGTAGCGAATCGTGGGCTTGAACTTTCAAGTGCACCTATCACAACTAACTCTGGGGTTTTACATTGCACCAACTGTTGATATTCATGGAGTCAGGCCATGTCAGCATCCACTTTTTCGACGCCAAAAACCTAAGATCCTCTCCCTAATATGTATATAGTGACACCAAACCAGAGTATCAGCTTACACAACTCACGCGTAGCCTTGCAGAAGACTATTCACATGAGCCAAACTCACATCGTGCCACACAAATACTGTTGGCATGGCTCGCGCTATATCAAGACTGTTCCACCATTTCCGTCGTGCTCAGCTAAGTGGGGCGATTCCCGGCTAGAGACGTCAAGGTTGCCGAGAATTAACTAATGTCTTGTCTGAACGACCAAGAGCCTTCCACCTTATCGCCTCGTGCTCCGTGCCAGCAATCTCCATCATCGTTGGCTGAGGTAGATCGAGCCTGATCTCCTTGAGTGCGAGGCCAGGCCGCTCATCTGTCCTTGTGACTTCCAGCTTGCTGGGAGATAAAAACTCAGACCTTGATTCATCCGCTGGATTTAGGAGATTGTTGGAAGCCAGCTGCACACTATATATACAAGATGCTTTGGTGTTGCATTGTGCGTGGCAGGTGGACTTTATGTATAACGCGACGTGCACGCCCCTGATTGTTCTGCCAGACCCGCGCGTCACTCGTGGAGCCCACCGCCTTCACTATTCACACAAGGTCACTTCAAGATGTTGGCCATCTTTGCTCCATCCAGGCCTAGCCACAATCGCATCAACTCGAAAGCGATTTCATTCCCAAAAGCAGCTCATAAATCTCAACCAGCAGCATCGCGATCAAAAACAAGCAAGGAAAGGATGGCATCGACCACGTCCGCCCCGCTATTTCCAGACCAGATCATGCCTGGTGTTTACATCTCTGAGTAAGCACCCCTTGCCTAGCGCAAGATACAGGGCATTGACTGAATCGTGAAAAATAGCATCCAAACAGCTCATGCAGTGTTGAGTCCAAACTACCAGGCGCCGAACCGGCCCAACATTCGATACATCCTATCTATGCTCAATGCAGATCACCAACAGCCCAAGATTTCACCTGGAAAGGAGTCCGACTTTGTTCTAAAGCTCATTTTGCTTCGTGACAGCAGCTCAGAGAATCTGCTTCAATTTCTGGGCGAAGCTTGTGAATTCATCAAGTCAAGCCTTGCGAAAAAGGATGGCGGTGTCCTCATCCACTGCCACCAGGGGGTTTCCCGATCCGCGTCAGTGGTCATAGCCTTTGTTATGGAAGAAATGGATCTGGAATTTGACACAGCCCTCCGCTATGTTAGGGAAAGACGGCCTAAAGTCAACCCAAACCAGGGATTTGTTACACAGTTGGACATATGGCATCGTGTCCAGTACAATATCCGTGAGGACAATGGTGATTTCAAGAAGGAATATGCCGACTTCCTCGCAGCAAAGGAGATTGAGAATGCAAAAATGAAAGCAACAAAATGGTAAGAACCATCATCATCTCGAGTCCTATGCCCTGACGAGCAAACAGATTCTTCTGCTGGCTACTTACCGGGACCAAGCTACTAAGACTGAGATCAGCCGAACCTACAATCGTAGGTTGGGTGCAGCTACAGAGTCGACAGTGTTACCGAATAGTAGAGTGAGTCCTTTCAAAGGACTATCATGCCACCGTCCAGCGAGAAAGGTGGGGATGGTAGCAAGCATTCTGCTGAGTCTGTGAATAGAAGTCGTGGAGTACTATTACTTAAGGTCATGCAGCGGGAGCATTTTGGTTGACCCTTGGGCCTTGAACCTCGAGGTGTCCCAGTTGCTCAGACGAACTTGCGACTACATCATTGGGCGGAACTGGGTCGCTCCTTCCTGAAACGGTGTGGTTTCCACATTCTGCACGCCCATGGTCCAATGAGCGAGCATAGCTGGATATTCCCCCCCCACGGCTCTGAGAAATCTGCACTTCTTCTCACCTTTCTCGCATTCAAGTTTTCTGCTCAGTTCTCTCTGCACGGTTTCGTTGATATAACCTCTGTGATGGCTTCAACAAACTTTACTCCTTGTGAAATCTGAGTCGACGTCGACGTCACTTTGGTCGCACTTCTCCTGAACAAATTCACGATCCGCTTGAGGGCCCAGAGCATGCTCCCTTCGTCGTCCTTCCGTCACTTCATCGACCAGTCTACCCTTGTCTTCCAACTTTCTCCTACGTTCCCTCTACGCTTCATTATCTTCTCTTCAGCTTGCTGCTGACTCCGAACCACGGGCAAGCAGTGTCCGCTTTGCGTTCATCATTGTTCCTCATTATTCTTTCGCGTAGCACCGCTCGCAACCATTACCTTGCCTTGCATATTAGGTACCACCAAGCTGTATAAGCCTTTCTTCCATCCTCTTGCCCGGTCAGTCAAGCGAGGTTCTCTTGTCACAGTCCCTACATTCAGAGGGATCGTCTTGTCTATAGCGGTGTGCCGCTCCACAAGGTATGTCCTTCTAACGTTGAACATATTTCGAAGTTCACATGCCAATGATACCACTATGGATAATCCTTGTTGACCATTTCCCTAGGTTTATCGTGAATCAACGATCTTCCTGATACAGGCCACAACCCAAATTTTCCTTATCCTCACCCAGCCAGATCGCGATCTGAGACTATCGCCTATTGACGCAGGGAACCCAGGTACGCATACTTGTCCTGATGAAAAGCGAACTCACGACTAACCCTTGTAAGGGCAGCTTATATTGACCCTTTCCCAGCAACGTAAGTTGTGCCTGTCCCTTGACCTTGAACCCCATGTCTGCTCTAGTTAATATGAGCTCTTGCCTTTACGTCTGAGAACGATGAAGACCCTGAAGAGGGTACAGCTAATTACTGACACGCAATCTGGCTTCCACATGCCATCCCTATCCTCATACCTACCTGAAGCGGCCCAGGTGACACATTTGCTGGGATCCAGATTCACAGGCTCAGGGACCTATCTATCCCTGAATCTTATGTGAAGCCAGGCACCCCCGATCTCAGAACTATATATATCTGCCTGAGCCTCCAATGCTCGCTCTTCTTTCCCAACATCAACCCGCTTCTAACCACATCTTTATCACGAAAACGTCTTGCTAACGAGCCTCTTATCCTAGAGCTTTCTCCATTTGATGTTCAGATCCTTCAGACAGCCAAAATCAGACCTTCACCAGTTCAACGTCCTCAACAGGCATCTTCTTATCGGTCTTGTCTACATCCAGCTCATTAATCTGGGCAAAGAGCGACGGCCTCTGCGTAAGAATAGCGAGGTGAAGCTCTTTATTCTTGTGTCGTTTCTGCAACCGCTGCCAACCTGACGGTATTCCTCATCGATACAAAGTAAGTCAATCCCCTGTGCAACATGGAAAGCTTGCAGCGCATCTGCACAGCTTTGAAGGCAATTTGCTTTGCGATCTCTTCATGCCCTTTCTATTTTTAGCTGTTTCTGTCAACCGTCCAGCAATCTGCCACGGAAACTGCTCAGAAATGACGACAAGCTGGGCGACTCCATAAACAGACTGAGGAGTCAGTGAAGTCTTTGGACCCAATTCAATGTCAGCACATGCAATTCAAGTCAGTGCCGATCTAGACCAACCGATCTAGCAAGGCTGAGGCGGAGCTTCAACGCGGGGCCTTGGAGCGGGTCCGTCAAGTATATTACTCGATGCGGTAATCCCATGCCCGGAATTGGCAAGGCCACAGTTTGATTCACTCGCAGGACCCGCGGGCTGTATTCTATTTTGATGTTACCCATCCCTACCTTAGTCGCACGATACTTTCATTTTACCCAATGCTAACATTTAATGTCAGATACTTCTCGTTATTGCGGATCCTATTTGTACTTTCATCATGGTTCTCACACGCAAGCGCCAGGCGGAGGATGATGCTGCTCAGGTCAACAAAATCGATGATGCATGTTCCGCTGTTGCTTCTCTGGGTAAATCAGCATTGAAAGGAAATCTTGACAACATGGATGTGAAACCGACAGCACAAAGCCCCAAGCTTGTACCTGAAGATGCAAGCGTGGCCATCGTCACAGTGGTGAAGACTTCGGAAGATGATGGAGACATTCCTGCTTTACCAATGAATACCAAGGAAGCTACCAAATCACGCAAAGCGGCTGCAAAAGGTACGGTTCTGTGTTCCTTTGTTCTCCGACCCCATTCTCACATTGACAGGCAAATCTCCTCGCCAGAAGATCAAGATGGAAACCGATGAAGAAGATGCTGCAGATATGACAGAAGCGTCAACCTCAACTACTGACAGCAAAGGTCAGTCCAAGAGACGTAAGATTGGGAAGAGTAAGTATCTTTCGCGATATACCTGTTACGGAGCTGCATGCTAACAAACAATAGCCGACGTAACTGGCCAACTCACAGCAGACGATGGTGACTACACGTCAAATGTGGCTTCTAAGGTGTCTAATGATTGTCAAATCTCAACTCGAGTCCTTCGCAGAAGACGTCCTGCCCCGGTTGTCCGAACTCCTGGCCTTATCACGCTTCGAATTTCCCCTCCCGCCTTTGCTGCGATTCTGCGAAGAATGGAGAAGAAAAGAGCTGCAAAGGAACGCCGTGGAGAGGCTCGTCTCAACAGGTTCGGGTTTACCTTTGGCAGGAGCGAATTGGCGTACCACGCTTTCCCAAGAGAAGTCCACGTCAATACGGTCGCCAAAATTCTAGAAGATGAGCGACCCCATTTGCTCGCACAGATCAGCCAAGACAATGCAACTACACCAATGCATGCCGGACAAAATTTCAATGTCGATGCGATTGTTCGTGTCATACTCTCTCAGTCAAACACCAACGAAGCAGCATTGGATGCCCAACAGAGCATGATCCACGCCTATCCTTACACAGTCAAAGGAGTCAAAGTCATTGGCACAATACCAAATTATCATCTGATGCGTGTCCAAAGTGTTGAGAAGCTTAGGCAGGTGCTCTCAAAAGGTGGACTTCAGAAGATCAAGGCCGATGGTATCAAAAAACTTCTGGATGACATCTACAGCCACAATGTCTCGCTGCTTGGCAATGGAGAAGTGGCCTACAGGTTCAACGATCCAACCGCATCTGACTTTGTGCCCGGCCTACTTTCACTCGACTACCTCAGCGACATATATGCTACCGAAGGAAAGCAAGCTGTCTTTAATCACCTGGTCAAATTCGAAAAAATTGGTACCAAGTCAGCGTGCTGCATCATGGCTTTTCGCATGGGTATTCCGGTGTTTGCTGTTGACACACACGTTGCTGGTATGGCCAAGCTCCTCGGCTGGGTGCCTCAAGATGCGACGGAAAACGAAATTTGCTCTCACCTGGACTCCGTGATCGTTGATGATCGACAGAAGGTCGATCTTCACCAGGACTTTTGGCGCCATCGTCGTGCCTGTGACAAATGCAATGGTAGGAGCCAGCCAGGTTCTTGGAATTACAAGGAGATCGTCTGCCCACTTGAGCATCTCATTACCCGTCCACCACCAAAAAAATTGAGGGCTGGACGGTCGTCTGAAGCTGATCCGCAGCGTCGTCGCGATCCTCCAGTCAAAAAGGATAAAAAGGTGGACGAGGATGCGCAAAGAGCACAGGGCAAGATCGAGGTCACCTACCAGGTTGACGATGACTTTGATGCACTAACTAGTACGGTCACCATGAGAACTACTTGGATCAATGACTACAGTATGCTCGAGGCGGACGTTCAGATGATGATAGAAGACATTGAGGAGATTGAAGAAGTCAAGATGTGAATGAAGCCGGACGGACGGATTGTCTTTTGACACGGAGTGATTGATTTTATTTGAGTTTGCTTTTGCGGTCGCACTCATTCGGAGCCCAAGGGATGGTGGGAATTTGAAGTTTGCGCATGGAGTCATCATGGAAACGTCCCAGACGTGCACCAGGAAATGAGGGACGACACATGAGGGTGAGCTGCCGGATATTATGGGAAAGGCGACAATATGTTTACAATCGGGGTGGCACTGATACCAGCCTCGAATATCGAGAAACTCATTCGCAGCCATGAACTAGCTTTCAAGAAAAGTTGTGCTTTTTCTGCCAGATATGGGCAACAATGATATGATTTAGAACAAGAGAAGCCTGCTCGCTGTGCAGTATTTAGCTCGCTAATTAGTCTCTGGGACAAGTCGACTGCAAGATGTCAACATGAATTCCGGAATGGTCATCAGCAGTTATTCTCTGACACCATGAACGACTCACGTAGTGGCAGGAGTCGTGCCTTGGTAATGAGGAGAGTTGGTTCCTTTGCCACCCAGATTGGACGATGGTCGTCGGTCGCGCAAACTAACAAGGGACGGATGTTACCTTTCCCCACGGCTATCATCTTTGTCCTCCCCTTTCCAACCTAGCCTTCAGCACTAGCATCGACGAGAGGCAGGGTAAGATGCTTGCAGAATGCTTCTAAATTCTTATCTTTTGGCCCATCTACCTAGGTACCCTCAATACTCGGAGACTAGGCACAAGCGTATCGGGCCACCAACTACTCGTACACAGAGGCAACGGGCAACGGACGCCCTCGGCAACAGTGATTCTGTGGCTACCCTGGTCGTGATCCTGGCAAGCTGCTCCACATCTCATGCAGATGCATCGTCATCGATGGCTATCTCAAGTGATATCAGTGGCATGCAGTATGTACGTGCCTTCCATCGATGCTGCGACGGTAAGTGCGTGTGCCTCTTCATTCCAGCTGGCGGGCACCCAGTACCGTACCGAGGAGTCATCCTTTAACACTAAATTGGTTACCTCGACTGAGGTGGGACAAGATGGCTGTCTGTTGGTTTGTCCTCGCAGCTTCCTTCAGACTAGCTAACTAGCTGGGGTCTCCTTAGCCCCAGAGCTTCCGAGGAACCCATGCCACCAGATGGAAGAAAGTCAAAGGTCGCAGGCAGGAGCGTCGGATTTCGACGAAGGGTGACATGAGGTTGTGCAAAGCGCCCGCCCGAGCTACAAAAAAGCTGATCTTCCCCTCTGTTCCGCGGGGCGAAGCTGTCTTGGTCTCCGTTGCCTCTTAAGAGTTTCTGGATTCACAGCCCTCGAGCCATGGTTTCCTTACCTTCAACGGCCCTCGTTCTGGCTAGCATCGGGCAGTTGGCTCTCTCCCAGTTCGTGGCGGCTCCTCAAAACCTCACATCTAAAACAGGCTATGCCGATGTCACTGTCCGCTACAAGCCTGTACCAGCAGGCATTTGTGAGCAGGACCCCGATGTCAAAAGCTTCTCCGGTTACGCCGACGTGGCGCCTGGGCAGCATATCTTTTGGTGGTTCTTCGAGGCGAGGAACGTTGATCCCGAGCAGGCACCCTTAACCATCTGGATCAACGGTGGGCCAGGCTCGTCTAGCATGATCGGCCTATTCCAAGAGTTGGGTCCTTGCACCGTCAATGCTGATGGCGAGGCCGTCAACAATCCTTTCTCCTGGTCGAATGTCACAAACATGATCTTTATCGATCAACCGACCCAAGTTGGCTTCAGCTATTCGGAACCAGTGCCAGCCTACGAAGACCCTGGCGGTTTCCTGGTTCAGTTGCCCGAGAACAATTGCCCCGAATATGCCAGCGACTGGGCCTGTGGAACTTATTCCTACTGGAACGAATCATTGACCGCCAACAGCACCCCTGCGGTGGCACCAAACATGTGGAAGACACTTCAAGGTTTCATGGGCGCCTTCCCGGAATATGCAAGAGATGGAGTGTACTTCACAACTGAAAGGTATGTTGGTCACTATCCGTTAGACTGTAAGGCACTAAGACCAGTATAGTTATGGTGGCCATTACGCCCCAATTGTCTCGGAGTACTTTGTAGAACAGAATGCAAAGAACATCAGTGGAGCACACGAGATCAATCTCGAAGGTGTCCTCATCGGCAATGGCTGGTATGATCCCTTGATCCAGTACCAGGCCTATTACAATTTCAGTGTCTCCCCCGGAAACACTTATGGATATGATCCACTCAACCAGAGCGTGAAAGGTAAGTGTTCGTTCAGATTCTTACATGTCTCGGCCAGAACTAAGAATGCTTGCTTTCTAGATCAATGGTACAACAACCTCTACGGCCCAGGCAACTGTTATGACCAAACCTTGGACTGCAACATCCGTGGAATCGACTCCGTCTGTACTGCTGCCGATAACTTTTGCCTCAACGCAGTTGAGAACTTGTACGACATTTACCTAGAGCGAGACGAGTATGACTTCCGCTACCTCATGCCGAACCCCTTCCCTCCATCCTACTATGTTGACTATCTGAATACCCCAGAGGTTCAAGAGGCGATCGGTGCATACGTGAACTACAGCGAATCGAACGCTGCCGTAGGAGCTGCTTTCGGATCGACCGGCGATGACGACCGCGAGATCGGGACGGTCGCTGCGATGAAGAAACTCCTCGACCAGAATGTCACCGTGATCATGTACTTTGGCGACGCCGACTTCAATTGCAACTGGCTCGGTGGGCAGGTGGTTGCGGACAACGTTAAGGCTGTGGGCTATGAAAAGGCCGGGTTTGTCGATATCACCACCTCAGACAGCGTCGTGCACGGCCAGGTCAAGCAGTCCGGTAAATTCGCGTTCGTGCGTATCTACGAGTCCGGCCATCTTGTGCCCTTCTTCCAACCGCTGGTGAGCCTCGAGATGGTGGATCGCGTGCTGAACGGGTTCGACATCGCGACAGGTAAGACTGTGGTGACTAGCAGCTATATCACCAACGGCACAAAGCTGAGCACGTTTCATGAAGGAAACGCGACTGTTCAGTTCGTGGTTACGGACCCGGATCTGGTCTACAATACCACAACGAATGCTCCGAGCAATGCGACGACAGGTGAGCCACCGTCCGAGCTGAAGAAGAGACACGAGAAGCAGACCAAGAACAAAAGACAGAAGAAGCCATACCGGTTTGGAGACTGGCTCAAGCAGAAGAGGCAGGCCGATTTGAGAAGATGGCTGTGATCATGCATGGGATGGACGAGAGAACAGAACCCAAAGGGAAGGTAATTACTTACGAACCTAGTTTGAACCAGAGTACATAATGCTAGTTGAAAGAAAACAAAACCAACAAACACGAACCCATTCTTTATTCTTGTTCGTACTATTGTTGTTGTTTCTTGAGATGAGGTGACGTCCAGTCCTCGGAATACGAGGATCGGCCACCTCCCATCCCGTTTATCCCCTAAATATAATATGCAGCCATCCGCGGCTCTGTTCGCGGTGGTGGCTGAACCAGTTCCGTCGCCCAATGATGATGCACACATTCCGCGCCCTTGGGACAACCCAGCTCGCTATGCCTCCGCCACCGCACACGGAAGTCACAGGGAAAGCAGCAATGGAAGTAGAATGGGGTTTGATCGGCGAAGAATGGGGAGCAGGAGTTGTATCATATATATATATATATATATACATGTAGCTCCCACAGAAATTCGGTTTCGAGTAAAAGCGGAATGAATCTGGATCAATAGTAGGTAACATATTAGAGTAGATGGGGTGTAATATAATA
>Ga0105237_10002152_pt1 | contig 24808 bp, 26 predicted proteins | sample KBSC24metaG_FD_81520 | JGI IMG/M metagenome (GOLD analysis project Ga0105237, IMG submission 81520) | Corn rhizosphere microbial communities from Kellogg Biological Station, Michigan, USA - KBS C2-4 metaG | ecosystem: Host-associated > Plants > Roots > Rhizosphere > Soil | place: Michigan, USA...
AACACAGCAGAAAAACCTGCCAGGCCCCAGGAAGCGGCAGCACGCCCTGCAGCACGGCCACACCCAGTGGCACGTCCGGCGCAAAGGCAGGTCCGGAGACCGCAGCCCCGCCAGGAAAGAAAGGCGGAACGCGAAAAAGAGAAATACAGGTAAAAGCAGTAGGGACGAATATTACGCCTATTTGCCTCATTTCAACATTATATATCTATACCCCCACGCTACAAAAAAATCTGCACCCCGTCTTTACTACAAAGCGGCAGGCCCATCGGGCCTGCCGCTTTGTAGTAAATTTCAATCATGTTTTCAAACCAGGAATACCTCGTATCATTCTTCCTGGCGGGCCCTAACAACTATAATCCTCTCCGGCCAAAATTAATTTCAATCTTTATGTAGTTTTTTGCCCTTTGCCTATACTAATTGTGTATTAACAAAAGGATTATTCAATAGCTATCATGCAGCACGTTACAGAAGATAAATTTGTAGAGGCCATCAATAGTAATATTGGGATTATTCACAAAATATGCAACGTTTATTTCACCGATGCTGATGACCGGAAAGATATATGCCAGGAAATTTTATACCAGCTATGGCGGTCATATCCCGCATTTAAAGGAGATGCCAAATTCTCTACCTGGATGTATAAGGTAGCGCTTAACACGGCTATTACGTACTCGAAAAAAGCAGGGCGGGAAGTACCGACCGATATGCAGGCCGGCAATTGGGAACAACTTGCCGCCAATAACGACCCACAGCATAATTATGAAAGAATGGCCCTGCTTTATGCAGCCATCAACACACTTTCGGTAACCGATAAGGCAATCACTCTGTTGTACCTTGAAGACAACAGCTACGAGGAAATTGCCGAAATAACCGGCATTACCAAAACCAACGTGAGCGTGAGGCTGGTGCGGATTAAAAAGGCATTGAAGGAAAAACTTAAAAATATTATTTAAAAAAACACATATTATGGAAACACTTGATGAAGCCAAAAACTTATGGCAAAATACAAACCAAACAGTTGAACCCGCAATAAATAAAGCGGAAGTAGAAAACATTATCAGGGCCCGGATAAAGAAGGAGAAAAAAAGTGCCGCCGAATACTTTGGGCTGTCGTTTGCTTACCAAATCCTCATTTATGCGTTCGCAAGCCATTTAATAATTAAATATTGGGGCGATGGCAGGGTGATGTTGCTAGGCGTGGCGGGGGTGGTATTATATATTCCGCTTACCATTATTTTAATGCGCAAATTTAATGCGATGTTTAACCTGCCTGCGCAACAGATTGCTGATGTACAAAGCAATGTGAAAAATCAATATGCTTTGTTAGGCCAGTTTTTCAACTTTAAAAAGCGGTTCGAACTGCTGTCTCTTCCGCTTACTTCGGTAATATTAACCGGGATAATATTTATGCTGTATGTACCCGGCGGCGTCGGGGCGAATGTTGGCGGCGCAGTAATCACCTGCCTGGCGATGTTGTTAATTTACAGCGTGGCAGCCTGGTTTGAGAATAAGAAGCATTTTGTACATCCGCTTAACCGGCTTAGGTACATCCTGGATGATATTGCCCGGGTAAGCTAACACATTGCCCATATCCCGCCCGTACAACCGAAATGTACGGGCGGAGATGTATTATCAGGCTATTGCCGGTGCCACCAAAGCTTAACGACTTCTCGTACCCGGTTAAACAAGTATGGCTATATTAGTACACCGCCGTCGGTTCAAGCATTTCAATTGAACCCGGAAAGGCAAGCACTCTGCTTACTAACATTAGCAGCAATATTGCGAAATAGCTGCATATTTATTGGGTAGTTTAAATGTCCCTCTTCCAGGAAACATGCTAAGGATACTTTGAGGTCGTCAGCGGGACGCTGACAGATGATCGGGTTCAGCGTCCCGCTTGAACCGGCGAAGGTATACCATCAACCACAAAACAGCCTGTTTGCAAAACATGCACGCCGCTTGGGCCGTCAATCCTCTTGCCACACCAAACCAAAACCCATACCTTTATCATAGACATCCCACCTATGATAACAGCAACCCTAAAATCCCTCTTCAACCGCGACCTCCTCAAGCTAAAAGCCGAAATTGAATCCTATCAAAAGGAAGAAAATCTCTGGCGGACAGATAAAGGCATAGCCAATTCTGCAGGGAATCTGTGCCTGCATTTGGTGGGGAATTTAAATGCTTATATAGGCGTGGGGCTGGCCAAAACCGGTTATATAAGGCAGCGCGATTTGGAGTTTTCACTAAAAGATATCCCGAAGGCTGAATTAATCCAAAGAATAGAGGAGGTTATTATTGTAGTTGAAACGGGCCTTAATAATTTACATGATAGTCAAATGGGTACCGATTTTCCAATTGTTATCTGGGAAAATCCAACCCAAATGCTTTATACATTAATCCATTTAAGCACGCATTTAAATTATCACCTCGGCCAGGTAAACTATCACAGAAGGTTGCTTGATAGCGGTAATTGATGCCTGCATCAGGGGTTTTAAATAGCCGTGCATACGCCGTGTTTTCTCCGTTTTTCCGATAGCCATTCGTCCTTCTTACGAAATACTACTGCAGGTTGCTAAATACAACCATAAGTAGCGCAATTACAACTAACAGTTGCCATATTTATAGTGATTTCGGAAATCAACTCCAATAATTTTGCAATGTCGAAAAATAGAATAAAAAAGACAGCATTATGGAAATGAAGATAATAGGCAGCAAGATTGCCGAAGCACGAAAAAAAATAGGTATTTCACAGGCAGAACTTGCCGAGCAATTATTTATAAGCCCGCAGGCCGTTGGGAAATGGGAGCGGGGAGAATCTATCCCGGATCTGATTACATTTAACCGCCTTGCAAAAGTATTGGGCGTTGACCTTAACTATTTTTCAGAAGATTTTAGGCCCGCGGCAGAAACGGTATCTTTCGGCTCTTTGGCTAAGCCACCGGGTGAGCTGTCGTCTGTAAAGCAGGACAGTAAGCTTAACTGGGATATGTCGCGTGGGAACTGGGTGGATGCAGATTTTTCCGGTTTGAATAGCCTGCATGAAAAATTCAGTTCTTCCAATATGCAGCGCTGCAGGTTTATCGGTTCGGATATGTCGGGGCTTCTCTTAAAAAATAATAATGTTGAGAGCTGCGATTTCTCAGAGTCGAACTTTAGCAGCAGCCATGTTCAGGCATCCAATTTATCGGGGAATCTTTTTAAAAACTGTACGCTGAAAGACGCGGAATTCTCGGGAAGCTATATTACCGGCTGTGATTTTTCAGGCGCCGATTTTACTGGCGCAACTGCAAAATCCGGAGGTTTAGAAAAATGCATTTTGACGGATGCAACCTGGAATCGCACCTCTTTTATCGCAACATACCTGGCTGATGTAATATTTGGGGGCACAGTGGAAAATTGCTGCTTTGAAAACTGCTCATTTGCCAGGGTGACGTTCAGGGACGCAAAGCTTATCAACACTTTCTTTAAAAATAAAAGCCTGAAACGGATACAATTTATTGACTGCCAGGCAGACCGGATGACTTACGAATTCCTGAAAAACGGGAAAGCGGATTTGAGCGGTATTACATTGTTAACAGAATAAAGCACTTTCGGAAGTTAGCCGGATTTTACGGATGGTTTATTAATTTAGCCTGTATAATCAAAGTGCTTACAGGGCGATGAGTAATGATAGCTTAATTCGGTTTATACAACAAGTACTGCCCATGAGCCCGGCTAAGGTCGGGCTCATTGTCGAAAAATTCAGGCCGATGACTATCAAAAAGAACGGTTATATCCTGAAAGCAGGCTCAATTTGCAATCAGTCTCATTTTATCGATAGTGGCATTATGCGGGCCTATACCTATGATTTGGAAGGCAATGAAATAACCACCGCATTTTATACAAAAAACACTTTCGCAAGCGATATGCTTTCCTTCTTTAAAAGAAGTGCTGCAAAAGAATACATCCAAACAATTACCGATTGCGAAACCTGGTTTATAACTTACAGGGATATGCAGGATAGCTTTCATGCTATTCCCGAATTTCGCGAATATGGCCGCTTGAACATAGTAAATCAATATAGCATCTTAAAGGAACGGATGCTATCGGCACTACAGGAGACCGCAGAGCAGCGTTACAGCGACCTGGTTAATTCCAGCCCGGAAATTTCTCAAAATGTTCCGTTAAAATACATAGCCTCCTACCTGGGCATTACCGACACCTCGTTAAGCCGGATAAGAAAGGAGTTTGTAAAGAAGTAGCAACCGTTGATTTCTTGCCATTTGCGAAGTGTAAGCGCTGGGATTTGATTTTCTTTTGTGTGGTATTAAAACACATATCAAATGGGAAATTATATATCAGGCATGCCACTCTGGGCAATCGTATTATTTATTGTAACTTTTCTTTACTCAATATTCTTTATCACCGAGCCCGTAAAACAGGCTGCGCTCGACGCCGGGATAGTCCCGCAAAAATCAAAGCGCATTCAAATTGGCATTTTTATCTTTTACATTGCCTATCTCGCGTATGTTTCGGTGCTTTCTATAAAAGGCGTGTTCGACGTAGATTCAGTGCCACCCAAAGTGATGGTTTGGGCAGGCTTGCCATTGCTCATTATCTTATTTGGGTTTATCGGGAATACAGGATTATTTAAGTCATTACTCCGCGCTGTTACATTGGAGTCACTGATTGCTGTACACATATTCCGGTTGCTCGGCGCATTTTTTATTTTGATTTATGGCTTTCAACTACTCCCCGCGAAGTTTGCCTTTTCAGCAGGCCTGGGCGACATCATTACCGCAATTTTGGCCGCGCCGGTAGCGAGGATGGTAGCAAAGGAGCATCCACAACGGATAATTGCAGTTTATGCCTGGAACATTTTCGGCATATTGGACATTGTTGATTTGCTGGTGATAGCCGTTATTACCGGCGCCAACGGAAACCTAAGGGAAATGACCGTATTTCCGTTCGTATGGTTCCCGGCTTTTGCGCCCGCTACTATTTTGTTTTTACATGTAGCTGTGTTTAGGAAGCTACGGCAGGCGAAGTCTGAAAATTCATAACGATTACAGAGAAATATCCAATCGCCCGTCTTGCCAGAAGATAACCCATCAATCGTCATTTTCCGGGGAAGTACAGACTCCATGTTTGATAAAAGCGGAGTCTGTAATTTTTTTGCAAAAAAATTTGCGTAGTTAAATAGCTACGTATATATTTGTAGTCAAATAGCTACACAATGAATTTACGACGAGACGTATTCCAGGCCATTGCCGACCCAACCCGCAGGGCCATACTGCTGCTGCTTGCCTCGCAAACCTTAACCGCGGGAGCTGTAGCTGCAAATTTCGACACCGCCCGGCCAACGGTATCCAAACACCTGGCTATTCTTACCGAATGCGAGTTGCTGAAACAGGAGCAGAGCGGCAGGGAGATTTATTACCACATCAACGCAAAAAAAATGAAACAAGTAGCCGACTTTATAGAACCGTTCCGCCAAATGTGGGATGAGCGATTTAACAAGCTTGAGAGTGTTATGAAAGCATATCAACAAAAAAATAAAGAAAATGGAGCTAAAGACAAAAATTAATGCCGAAGACGGCAGGCAGGACCTGGTAATAATGCGCGAGTTTGATTTGCCGGTTGAACTGGTTTTTAAGGCTTATACAGAGACTGAGTTCCTGGAGCAATGGATGGGCACAAAAGTGCTGAAGCTGGAAAGCAAAACGCACGGGAGCTACAGTTTTGAGACAAGCGACCCTAAACGTAACGTGTTGCTAAAAATGAACGGTACAATCCATTTAGTTGATGTGAACCGTAAAATCGTCCGCACGTTTGAAATGGAAAATTCGCCCTTCGGCATTCAGCTGGAAGTTTATGACTTCGAAAAAATCACAGAAGATACCAGCAAATTAACCATACACAACATATACGAGTCGGTTGACAAGCGCGACCAGCTGATGCAGCTGCCGTTTAAGCAAGGCCTCAACATGGCGCATAGTCGTTTGGAAGATGTGATGGGTAAGTTGAAATAAAATTATTTAACCAATAAAACCAATTATAAAATGGCACAAGTAGCAATCTATTTAAATTTTATGGGGAATGCAGAAGAGGCATTTAACCTCTACAAAAAAGCATTTCAAACTGAATTTTCAGGTCCGCTGATGCGGTTTAAAGATGCGCCGCAGGGCGGAGCGCCGTTATCGGCAGAAGAAGAAAACCAGGTAGCACACGTTGCATTGCCCCTGCCCGGCGGCATACAGCTAATGGCTACCGATATGCTGGAAAGCCGGGGACAAAAGCTGTTGCAGGGAAATAACTTCACGATCAGCCTGGGCCCCGACACCAAAGAAGAAGCCGACAGGTTGTTCAAAGAACTTTCCGAAGGCGGAACAGACGCAATTGCGCCTCATGAGGAATTTTGGGGTTACTGGGGCACCTGTAAAGACCGCTTCGGTATCAACTGGATGTTCAATATTATGAAGCAATATTAACACCATGCAATCATGACAAAAAGAAATAAAATCATCTATTGGATATTCACCATTTGGCTTGCGCTGGGGATGGTTTCAACCGGGGTGGTGCAGTTGATGAAAGCAAAAACAGGCGCAGGTGGTGCTGACAGCGTTGCCCGCCTGGGCTATCCTATGTATGTATTAACCATTATAGGTGTCTGGAAGATATTGGGCGTGATAGCTGTACTTATACCCAAATTCCCGTTGCTGAAAGAATGGGCTTATGCCGGGTTTTTCTTTGTGATGTCGGGCGCGGTGATCTCGCATATTATAGCGGGCAGTCCGGCGGGCGAAACACTTCCGGCAGTGCTATTGTTAGTATTGACGATAATATCATGGTATTTCCGCCCGGCCGACAGAAAAATTGGTTTGGTTAGTTAATAAGCATTCATAACTTTAAATTAGTATCCATCATGAACAGCGACATGAATCCCAAAGTTGATTTCTTCTTTAACAAAGCCAAAAAATGGCAGGATGGCCTTGATAGCCTGCGCAAAATAGCACTTGATTGCGGGTTGGAGGAAGAATTAAAATGGGGTTGCCCTTGTTACTGCCTGGGGGAAAACAATGTCGTGCTGATTCATGTGTTTAAGGAATACTATGCCATGCTGTTTTTTAAAGGCGCGCTGGTGAGTGATGCAGATGGCTTGCTGATACGACAAAGCGAGAACGTGCAATCGCCACGGCAAATGCGGTTTACAGAGGATGAACAAATCGGTGAAATGGCGTCCATCATTAAAGCGTATATTCATGAGGCTATTGAAATAGAAAAGGCAGGCTTAAAAGTTGAGTTGAAGAAAACGAACGAATTTAAGATGGCCGATGAATTTAAATACAAGCTCGACCACATCCCTGCCCTCAAAGAAGCCTTTGAGGCCCTCACGCCCGGCCGCCAGCGTAACTACCTGCTCTACTTTTCATCAGCCAAGCAAGTCAAAACCAGGGAGGAGAGGATTGAGAAGTATATACCACAGATATTGGCCGGGAAGGGGATGAATGATTGAAAATAAATTTACAGTTGTAAAATTTACCCTATCTTTAAAACGTAAGGTTCTATCTTATTGATATGGATATTTTTTTTTTCGGTTCTTTTTTCGACGAAATCGAACTATTAATATCAGTAAAAGTGTAAGTAGAATCAATAAAAAAAGAGAGATTAGAAGCCAGTCTATTTCTGATACAGGAAAACTGTTTTTCTCAACAAAAAGAAAAATGGTTACATTTCTAAGACTGGGATTAAGTTGCTTTTCAACTCTACCTTCTAAAAGCTCTGGCGTTTTAAAGCCATAATAACTATTGCTCAATTTTTCGGCGATGAAGAGGCTTCTTAATGCTGGTAAATCTCTGTTACGAATGCTGTCTTCAAAGTGTAAGGAATCAAATTTGCTGGAAAAAAATTCACCCGTTTTATGTCTTGATGTATCTGGATGATATTTAAATGAGGTATATCGATAAGAAGAGTCGAAAGTTCGTTTCCATTTATGATCGCCTAGACTGTCAGCGCTACCTTTAATATATAATTTATAATTACCGTATTCTTTAAGCGGCTTTATCATCTTATTGAAAGAATTGACTGAAGCCATATAGTTCTTGTTAAAAGATGAAATGGTATAATGCCCCTTGTCAAATTTTAACGTGTCCGTAGATGACGCGTCAATGAGATTAATAGTAAAATATTTGCCGTCCTTATTACTATCTACTAACTTATGAGGAAACTCTTGAGTTTTTACGCTCGAGTTTCCACCATTTTCAAATACAAATTCAACTTCAGCTATCTTGACGCTTTTCAAATGAATTTTGCCGAGCATGATCAATAAAAAAATCACAACGATTGCGATTGAAGATATTATGATCGTAGTCCAGTTGATAGATTTTTTCTCTGATTTCGAAATCGAAGATAACGATGCTGAAATTGGCCCTAATTTAAAATCTGCCGACGCAAATTTCGGCCACTTCGATTTTGGAATTTTTGGTAACTTGTCTTTAGGGAAAAATTGATACAAATAAATTATGAGCAAGATAAGACACCCAATAGTTATAAAGAGTATCCAATGTAAATAATCAAGTTTCTCAAAAAGGTGATCCATTTTGGAAGTACGAACTGTTAGTGAAAGGTTAAATTCCCAATCTTAGTGCTCCCTTGTTTCGGTGCTATAAAGTTTAAGTATAACTAAGTTGATAAATAAATAATTAATATACAACTATTTATAATATTTTTTCATAATTCTGGGTTTATTAATCAGTAACACTATGCGACAAAAACTAAGCTTGATTACTCCTGGCGTTGATGATTTCGAAAAATCAGTAGCCTTTTATGAGACCGGTCTCGGCTGGAAAAAATCAGACAAAAGCATGCCCGGCCTGGCCTTATTTAGCCTTGGTGGACTGGTATTTTGTTTACACCCTCGCGATGAACTGGCAGATGACACAACGCTAACCTATCAGCCTTCGGAGTTTTCCGGCATGACCATATCTTATAACACCCGCTCGGAGCAGGAAGTAGACGAGGTAATGAAACAGGTTGCAGACCTTGGCGCTACAATTGTAAAACCAGCACAAAAAGTTTACTGGGGCGGCTACAGCGGTTATTTTAAGGATTTGGATCGATATTTATTCGAGGTTGCCTATAACCCATTTTGGGAAATGGATGACGAGGGTAATTTTAATCTTTAACATGATTATGAATACACTTACGCAGCAACAGCGGGAACTGATTGATACCTTGAAAATACGTTTTGCAAAAAACATAGGCCGCCATGAAGGGTTGGAATGGCAAGCAATACAAGCCCGGCTGGAAGCCAACGCCGATAAATTATGGTCGCTTAACGAAATGGAGCAAACCGGCGGCGAACCGGATGTTGTGGGGTGTGATGAAAATACCGGCGAATATATCTTTTACGATTGCTCTGCCGAAAGCCCAAAAGCCCGCCGGAGCCTTTGCTATGACCATGAAGCACTGGAGGCGCGTAAGGAATTCAAACCTGCGGATAGCGCTATGAATATGGCGGCAGATATGGGCATTGACATTTTAACTGAAGAACAATACAAGGCCCTCCAGCAACTCGGGAAATTCGACACCAAAACATCCAGCTGGATACTGACACCGCCTGCCATTCGGCAACATGGCGGCGCAATATTTTGCGACAGGCGGTATGAGCATGTATTTACCTACCACAACGGCGCAGAATCTTATTATGCTGCGCGGGGTTTTCGCGGTTCGTTAAGGGTATGATTTTCATTTCGCCTTCTTCTTCTTCTTCTTTCCATAAAAACGCTAAATTGAGCTTCCGTTATCCCGGCGGCATCTGCCAAAAAATAAACCAATACTACTGTTATGAAAAGAGGATTTATATGCCTGTTCGCCAGCTTCTTATTTGTACCACTTGCATTCTCCCAAAAGAAGACTACTGCGCATAAACCGGTGCCCGGCAATTCCATCGAGCCGGTTGGTATCATTAAAAACATCAGCGACTCTGCTCTGCTGGATATTGTGCAGCGCCAAACGTTCCGGTATTTCTGGCATTATGCGCACCCGGTAAGCGGCCTGGCCCGCGAGCGCGACAACACCGTTAAAGCCGAATATTACTGGGATTATATCAACGAAGCCGACGATGAACCGAACCTGAGTAAGCACACCTTCGGCCCGGAAGCATGCGCCATCGGCGGTACCGGCATGGGTATTTTATCAACCGTGGTTGCCGTAAACCGGGGATGGATTGGCCGTGATACGGCATTAAAACGCCTGATAAAAATCGTCGACTTTTTAATTAAGGCCGACTGTTATCACGGCATCTACCCGCACTTTATGGATGGGGTTACCGGCAAAACAATCCCTTTCGGCAGGGTGGATGATGGCGCCGATATTGTGGAAACATCGTACCTGATGATGGGCCTGCTTACGGGTAAGGCTTATTTTAATGGCAAGACGCTCCCCGAAAGATATTTCCAGAAACGCGTGCAGCAAATGTGGGATGCCGCCGATTGGAACTGGCATAGCGCCGGCGGCAACAAAACTTTGTTCTGGCATTGGAGCCCCCGTAATGATTTTGACATGAACTTTCCTGTATTCGGGTATGATGAAGCGCTGATAACCTATATTATTTCGGCATCATCGCCAGTGCACCCGATATCGAAAGAATTGTACGAAAACAGCTGGGTAAAAAGCGCTTCCTGGAAAAATGGCAAATCATACTTCGGTTACAAGCTGCCACTGGGCGATTTTGATATGGGAGGCCCCTTGTTTTTTGAACAATACACTTACATGGGTATCGACCCGACAGGCCTGAAAGATGACAACGGCATCGACTACGCCGAGCAAACTAAAAACCATACGCTTATCAACCGCACCTACTGCATCGAAAACCCTAAACATTATAAAGGCTACGGCGAAAACTGCTGGGGCCTCACTGCCGGCGATAGTTGGAAGGGCTATGTGGCCCACTGCCCTCAGGACGATCGCGGCGTAATACAACCAACCGCGGCGCTATCATCATTTCCTTACACGCCGGAATATTCCATGAAAGCGCTGAAGCATTTTTATTATGATTTAGGTGATAAGATATGGGGGCCATATGGCTTTGCCGACGGCTTTAGCGAAACGCACAACTGGTACGCCAAAACCCACCTCGCCATAGACCAGGGTCCAATTGTAGTGATGATCGAGAATTACCGCAGCGGCCTCATCTGGAAACTATTTATGAGCAACCCCGATATACAAAACGGGTTGAAGAAGTTAGGGTTTAAGAGTAAGTGGATGAAGGAATAGCTCGATTTGAAAATTTGAAGATTCGCTGATTTGAAGATAATGTTGGCTCAATCTTCAAATTGACACATCTTCAAATTTTCAAATCAATCAGGTTCAGGCAATTTGCACCCTTTGCAATTTGTATCTTTTCTGTTACCTTTAGCTGGCGCCCCTAATCGCCAACATAATCACCAAAGCTACAGGCTTTAATTTAAACTATTTTCTAACGCATGATAATCCTGATAATTAATGCGTTTTAAACTCACAATTGTTTGCGTCCTAATCAGCCTGGCCGGCTGGTCGCAGCGTATTATCCCGCGCTTCGAAACGCTGGGCATTAACGACGGGCTGCCTCATAGCTCCGTTTACGGCATTTACCAGGATAAAAAAGGCTTTATGTGGTTCGGCACGCCCGATGGCCTGTGCCGTTATGATGGTAATACGTTGTGCACCTTCAAATACCAGGCAAAAAGCAACACCGACATCGTAAATAATTTTATCCGCGGCAGCTTTTTTGAAGACAAAAATGGGAATATCTGGTACAGTAATGAAAGCGGCATTTTTAAATGGGACGTACTGACGGAGCGCATCGATAAATTAAAGATGTTCGAAAAGGCCGAGTTCCAAAATAGCGGCTTCCTGTCGCTTTACATGGACGATAACGGCGTGCTTACGCTGCTTAATATCATCAAAGGCGTGTATAAGTTCGACACCCGCAGCAATAAACTTACATTATATCCCTTCCCTTACAAAATGGACTTTTCGCGGTTTCTTTTTGCGCAAAGTAATGCCGATAACGAGGGTAACGTCTGGCTGCAGTTAGTAGGCAAAAATGGGCCATATATATTTTTCGATCAAAAAGCCAATACCTACGGTTTCCGGCTTAAAAGCGCACCGCCGCAGAGTATTTTTTTTGAAAAGGACCGCCGCATAATGTCGTTTGAGGATAAAATAGTTTTCCATAATTTGAAAACTAACCGCGACACGGTGATTAAAAAGACGCTTAATGGTAAAGCCGTTTCCTTTTACTCCGCACAAAACATCCGCGACAGCTATGGCAGAGAGTGGTTTACGTCCCGTGGCAGCGGCCTTTTTTACTATAATGAAAAAACAGGCCTTTTCGAGAACTATCATCACGACAACTCGAAGCTAAAGTCGCTGCCGTTTGATATTACTACCTGTCTGTATATCGACAGGGGAAATAACTTATGGATTGGAATCGACGGCGGTGGTGTGTCTAAATTGGATTTAAAAGAGCCTAAGTTCAACCTGTTCCCATTATCGGAAGGCGACTATCCGGTTCTAAAAGATTACTTCACCAAATGCTTTTATGAGGATGATAGCGGCAATATTTGGTTCGGAACGCATAATAGCGGGATGAACATTTATAACCCGCTAACAGGCGCCCTTAAAAACTTTCAGCATAAAGACGGCGACGACACCACTGTGCCGGGGAATATAGTAAGCGCATTTTTGAAAGATAAAGACGGCAATATGTGGGTGGGCAGCAGCGGCGGTATCAGCCTTTTTGATGTAAAGACAGGCAAATTTAAAACCATCCCGATAATTCATCAGCCTAAAATATATCCAAAGCTTAATGTTTTTGTTTTTAAATTACTGCAGCTGCATAACGGGGATATTTTGATAGCCACACTTTTGGGTTTGGTGCGTGTGTACAAGGATGAACATGGTAATTATACCGCACGGTTCCTGGATAAATATCCGTATATGCAGGGTAATATGATGGACGTGGCCGAGATGCCTGATGGCTCTATTTACACTGCAACATCGGGCGTAGCCCTTTACCATGCTAAACTCGATGGTATAATGTATAAACCGATAGGCACCTATATTCCCGGCACAGATTTACGCAGCGTGCGGCTTGACGAAAAAGATGCGGGCTGGCTTTGGATAGGCAGTGGGATGGGCTTGGTGCACTTCAATACAGTAACCCATAAATACCAGGTTTGGGGCGGAGAAAGCAGGCTGCCTAACACTTATGTTTATGGCTCGCTGGAAGACGAACAGCATAACCTTTGGATCAGCACTAACAAAGGACTGAGCTTTTTTAACAGGGCCGAAGATACTTTTGAAAACTACTCCTTTTTAGATGGTCTGCAAAGCAATGAGTTCAATACACAGGCATTTTATAAAAGCAAAACCGGCAATTTTTATTTTGGGGGGATAAAAGGCTTTAATTGGTTTAAGCCGGTAACCCGCGAAAAAAACAGGTTTAAACCCGGCGCGTCAATCACCCGGATTGAAATTAATGGTGCACCCTTTCTGAAAACTACCCCACATTTTAAAAACCAGGAAATTACGGTGCCGTACAATCAAAATGATTTTAACATACAATTTGCAGCGCTGGATTATACCCGGCCCGAGGCTAACAAAATTCAATACATTTTGCAGAACTGGGACAACAAGCCCGTTGTTACCTATGGTCGGTCGGTACGGTATTCGCATTTGCTGCCTGGCAACTATATTTTCAAATTAAAATCGGCCAATACTTATGGTATCTGGAGTGATGAGGAAAAGGTGTACATCCATATTACAGCGCCGTACTGGCAACGCGCCTGGTTTTACATTTTAGCGGGATTAATAGCGTTTGGCGGTATTGTTTACGTTACTTATATGCTGTCGCAGGTAAAAATCAAGCGGCGTCTGGCCGAACTTGAAAAAATACAGGCAATCGATGCAGAGCGCAACCGTATCAGCCGGGATATGCATGATGAGATTGGCAGCGGGCTTACCCATATTGCACTTTTAAGTGAATTGATACAAACGCACGAAGCCGCCGAGCTATCCATAAAAGCCGACGTAAATAGCATCTCGGCGGCGGCACGCAGGTTGTTGGAAAGTATTAACGAAATTATCTGGGCGCTTAACCCGCAAAATGATACGCTCGAAAGTCTGCTGGCCTATTCCCGCGAGCAGATGCAGCAATTGTTTGAGCCGTTTGCGTTACGCCTGCAAATTGACTTTCCCGACCCGGTCACTCATATCAAATTGACGAATGAACAACGGCGTAACCTGTACCTGGTAACGAAGGAAGCGCTGAATAATGTGATGAAACACGCCAAGGCTACCCAGGTTGAATTAAGCTGTGTGATAACTGAAAGAGTCATCCGGTTTACTGTGAAGGACAACGGAGTTGGCCTGCCCGAAAAAGCGGCAAAGGAATCACGCAACGGTTTAAAAAATATGCGCAAACGCATGCTGGATATCGGCGGCGATTTGCAATTATTGAGCGAAAAAACCGGGCTGACGGTGATTTACACATTTAATGCGCCATAAACCAATACTACTTTTATCACATTTAAATAATGGCGATAAAAAGCTACCTTAACAAGTTATGACACCCATAGTAATTATAGAAGACGACGAAAAAATCCGCAATTACCTGTCGGCATTGCTGGCGGGTTCGGGCGAGTTTAATTTGCGCGCGTCTTTTGTAAGTGCAGAGGAAGCTATCAACTATTTTGAATGCGGCCTTGGCGATGAAATAGAACTGGTATTAACAGACATTCAACTGCCGGCCAAATCCGGAATCGACCTGATAAGCTGGCTAAAACCCCACCGGCCGGATATACAGCTAATGGTGTTAAGCGTATATGACGATGCCGACCGTGTATTTAAAGCCCTGCAAGCCGGAGCAACAGGATATGTGTTAAAGAACACATCGGCCAATAAGCTCATCGAATCATTAATCGACCTCCGCAAAGGCGGTAGCCCGATGAGCAGCCAGATTGCCCGCAAGGTAGTAATGGCCTTTCAGCAGCAAGTACCATATGTCGACCCCAAAGAAACCCTCAGCGACCGTGAGAACGAAGTATTGCTGTGGCTGAGCAAAGGTTTCAGCTACCAGGAAATTGCCGATAAACTTTTTATCTCGATAGATACCGTACGCACCCACATCCGCAATACCTACGAAAAACTGCATGTACGGAATAAGAAGGAAGCGTTGCGGAAGACGGGGTACAGATAGTGATTAGAGACCGGAGTTTAAAGATTAGGCTTTTCCTGCGGTACCAAATAGGCCAACTTCCCAAAGCCCAGTTGGAAAGTTTTTCGTCTGTGAACTATGAACCATCAACCATAAGCTCCTCCCCAATTACCACTAATCTCACATTTTTTATAAAGCGTTAGCAGGGTAGTTTTACTGCTGATAATTCAATCACTCACCAAAACAACGTTATCATGAAAAAATTTTTACTTCTATTAGTTATGGCAGCGGGAGCATTTACCGCTAAAAGCCAGTCATCTGCTTATCATGCATTCAAGGTCGATGTCGGTTTCGGTTATGCCATACCATCGGCAAGCGGCAGCAGCACCAAGGCTGGTGTAACGTTTACTATCCAACCGCATTACCGGGTGTCTGATGATTTGGCTGTAGGTCTTCGCCTGGAGGGCGCTGCGCTTGCATTTCAAACCGGCAGCAGCAGCGACGATACCAAGGTTGCTGTATTGGCTTCGTACTGTGCTACGGGCGAGTATTATTTGATGGATAGTGGCATCAGGCCATTTGTTGGTGTGGGAGCGGGATTCTTTACACAATCATCGATCAACATAAACAATAGCAGCTATGCTGTTCCGAGCGCTACAAAATTTGGCTTTTTTCCTGAAGTGGGTATAGAAGCAGGTCATTTCAGACTATCTGCAGATTATGACATACTGCCTGATAAGGCAGGTTACCTGGCTTTTAAAATAGGCTTCTTCCTTGGCGGCGGCAGAAAGTAAATTAAATCTCAATCTTCAAAAGATCTATAAAAATGAAAAACGTACATTATTATATAGTTGTTTTGGCATTGATTGTCACGGCAAACTTTAGCTGTTCAAAAAGTAAGGATAACAATAAAAAGCAGTCATACACGTGCACCGGCTGCAAAACAACGCCTGACGCAGTCGCAGCTAACGACTCCAAAAACAAGGGAGTTTACAAAGGCATCATCATCGGCTCCAGCGGAACGGTAATGTTCAATGTTGCCAATAACGGGAGCACCATCACGGCAGTATTAACCGTCGATGGCGTTACGGCTAATCTCACAGCATCGGTAACAGTAACAGATGGTGCGGCCTATGTTGCGCCATTCACGGGCACATTAGGCGGAAACCCGGTAAGCATTACCTTCTCGGTTGATGCCAATGGAGGCTCACCCACGGTTACGTCCTTTAATATTCCGGGCCATGCCAGCGCCACGTTCACCATCGCCAAGGAAACCTCGAATGCATTGATAGAATGCTTTGAAGGGACGTACAGCACCACTAAACCTGAGACGGGCACTTTCAACCTGTTACTGTCAAGGTCATTAAAATTGTTCGGAGGTGCATCACGCAAAACCGGCGAAAGCGAGAGCCACTCGTTTCATGGGGCCATCAATGCAAATAGTGAATTGGTAGACAGTGAAAGCGGCAAGGTATTGGCAAAGCTTTCGGGCGATGCATTGTCTGCAACCTTTACAGATAACAACGGGTCAACCGTTACGGTTACCGGCAAACGTACTTTTTAATCAACCAACGGGTGTAGTTTCAATTAGGGGAAATTGCATCAAAGCGGGCTCCGGGCGTAAATCCGGGGCCTTTATGTCTGAACCAGAATTTATAGAATTAACGAATTAACAGAATTGAATTTTAGCACAAAGCAGCAGGCTATAATTTTCAAATCAGCACATTTCCAAATCATCAAATTTTCTCATCCGCACATTCGCACATCAGAAATCCACCCATCATCTATTCCATCACCTCGTAAATAGTAACCGGTTTCGCCTTATTTTTCAGCGTTACCGCGCCTATTTTTTCGCATTTGAATGACTCTTTTGCTTTGTGATATACTTCTTCGGTAATCACAATTTGTCCGGCTTTGGCTGCCGACTGCAGGCGCTGCGACAGGTTAACCGTATCGCCGATAACAGTATAATCCAAACGCTTTAATGATACTGATCCAATGTTGCCCGACACCATCTCGCCAGAGTTGATACCGATAGAAACTTCAGGTTTGTAGGATATATCGCCAAGTTGTATCGCTTCCATATTCTTTATATGCTCGCGTACAACAAGCGCCACATCTATTGCCTTATCCAAATGATATTCGCCCCTGAAAACTGACATAACGGCGTCGCCCATAAACTTATCCACGTGGCCGCCCTGGGCAATAATTTCTTTTACGATATTATCAAATAAGCCATTCAGCAAGGTAACAACCGTATTGGCGGGAACCTGCTCGGTAATGGCGGTAAAGCCGCACACGTCAATAAACATTACGGTAGCATCCACCAGCTCATTCTTCATCAAGCTGCCTTCAAACTCCTTATGGTTCATAAAATTCAGCACATTCTCGTCCACATACATCTTCAGGATGTTGTTTTCTTTAATGGCCTTCATGGTTTCCTGCAGCTGGCGCACATGTACTATGGTTTTCTCCATCGTAAGGTCCAGGTCTTCAAAATCTACAGGTTTGCACACAAAGTCGAAAGCGCCACGGTTCATGGCGGTACGTATGTTTTGCATATCGCCGTAGGCCGATACTACTACTGCTTTTACTATCGGGTTGGCCTCGGGCAGTCGGCTTAGCAGGGTGAGCCCGTCCATCACAGGCATATTGATGTCGCTCAAAATTACATCCAGGTCGGGGTGTTCTTTTACGCGCTCAAGGGCTTCCTCTCCGTTTTGGGCGAATACAAACTCATAAACATTTTCGCGTATTTTACGGCGAAATTTTTGCTTTACTAATAATTCCAGATCCGCTTCATCATCAACAACAAGTATCTTAGCCATTATTGGTTAAAGTGTTTTAGTTTTTCTTTTAATAGATTAAAATCCAGGGGTTTCGTTAAAAAGTCGTTGGCGCCGCGTTCCATTGCCTGCCGGTGATTTTCTTCATCGCCATAAGCAGTTATCATCATCACCGTTGGAGGCGGCGGAGGGTTCTCAAAATCATTGCGGATATGTGTAAGTAACTCCAGGCCGCTCATGCCCGGCATGTTAATGTCTGACAATATCAATACCACTTCCGACTGCTTGCTGTGCAGATAGTTCAGCGCGTCCTCACCCGATGTGGCAAAGGAGAACTCAATTTCATTATTCTTGATTTCTTTCCTGAAGCGCTGCAAAAACAGTGGTTGAACGTCTTCTTCGTCGTCGACTACAAGTATTCTCATTTTACCGGATAAATTTAGCGATTAGTTTAATACTATACAGGCAATGTAACTATAAATTCCGTGTATTCCCCATCTTTTGACAATACATCTATTTTCCCGCTGTGGCCTTTTACTACGATATCGTATGATAGTGACAGCCCCAATCCCGTCCCTTCGCCGGTTGGTTTGGTAGTGAAGAACGGCTGCATGATTTTGTCTTTAATATCCGCAGGTATGCCGCTACCATTGTCCTTAACTTTAATTACAGCCTGTCCGTCCTGCGCGATTGTGGCTACTGTTACTTCTGGTTTGTAAGCTGTGCCGGCGTTTTTTGCTTTTTGCTGGGTGGCGTAGAAAGCGTTGTTGAGTATGTTCAGAATAACACGGCCCATATCCTGGGGTACCATCTTAATCTTTGGCAGGGTACTGTCATAATGCGTTATCAATTCGGCATTGAAGCTTTTATCTTTAGCCCTGAGGCCGTGATAGGCCAGGCGCAGGTATTCATCCGCCAGTTTGTTCAGGTCGGTAGGTTGTTTCTGCCCTGTACTCGCCCTGCTATGCTCTAACATGCCTTTTACTATGGCGTCTGCCCGTCTTCCATGATGGTTTATTTTTTCCAGGTTTTGGGTAAGGTCAGCAGCAATATCTATCACATCTCCGGCATGCCCTGCTTTTGCTTCCTCCTGTAATTCGGCCAGCAACTCAATGCTCACTTCCGAAAAATTATTTACAAAGTTTAACGGGTTTTGTATCTCATGAGCTATACCTGCTGTTAATTCGCCCAATGATGCCATTTTTTCGGATTGAATCAACTGCTTTTGCGTGGCCCTCAATTCGTTCAGCGTATCTTCAGTGCGTTTCCTGGCTGCCTTAATTTCAATCAAATCCTGTTCGGCCTGTATGGCCTGAGCTTCGGCTTTTTGCAAGTCGAGGAAGCGGATATAGGTTTGTTCGAATACATTGCGGAAACGCTCAAAAATTTCCAGTTCGCCGTGGCTTAAAGGCGCATAAGCAGAAAGGCCCAGCGCTACCGGTCCCATCGAATACCAATAATAATTCAACGATGCGGCATCGGTGAGGTGGTTATCGATAAATACGTTGGTGGTTTTTTGGTATTCAAGAAATTCTCTCACGGCTGCGCCCTCAATATTCCGGGTAAAAAAAGCGCCGGGTCCTTCCAGCATTTGTTTTACAAAAGCCGCTTGTATCGGATGGTCATCATAATCAACTTCGGTGATTAAAGCTTTATCGTGCAGCCTGTAATATTCGTAGTTTACATAAATCTCTTTTAGCTCATAAATAACGGCCGTTTGCACGTTCCTTATACCTTTTACGTTAAGCGCTTCCAGCTGACCGCAAATAACGCGGCAAATGTCGAGCATATCATCAGGCTTCCGCATGCCCATGGCAACCGCCCGCACCCGCTCCAATGCTGCTTCAACCTCCAAATCGCGGTTCTTATATTCAACCAACTTGCGTTTTTGTTCAAGCTCTTCAATAGTTTCTTCTAACAGGATTGCCGTTGTCCGTTTTGCCTTTTCCGTTCTGTCCAGCTTAAATTCAGTAACGGTTATTTCGTCGTCTGCATCTTTTATAGCTTTGGCAAACACCTTCTTTTCTTCGGCCGACAGGTTTTTCGCCTGCTGTAAAAGTTCCTGTAATTTTTGCAGATGCTTGTTCATTACTCTGACGGAATATATCAAATCAGCACTACTTCAACGGTAGCTTTATCGTAAACTCGGTATACTCTCCCTCCTTGCTGTCAATATCTATTTTACCACCATGTGCCTTTACCACAATGTCATAGCTAAGCGATAAGCCCAGGCCTGTACCCTCGCCGGTTGGTTTCGTCGTAAAAAACGGCTGCATTATTTTTTCTTTAATCGCATCGGGTATGCCTGTGCCATTATCCCGTACGGTTATTATCATCAAACCGCCCTGGGTTTTGGTGGTAACCGAAACCGTAGGCTTAAATTCTGCACCAAGTGTTTTTGATTTTTGCTGAACCGCATAAAAAGCGTTATTGAACATATTAAGCAGTACACGCCCAATATCCTGCGGCACTACCTCTATTACAGGCAGGCTCTCGGCCAGGTGCATTTCCAAATGAGCATTAAACGATTTGTCTTTGGCGCGCAATCCATGGTAGGATAGGCGCATATATTCATCAGCCAGCTTATTAATGTCAGTGGATTCTTTGGTCGTGCTGCTGGCGCGGCTGTGCTGCAGCATGCCTTTAACAATACCATCAGCCCGCTGACCATGATGGCGTATTTTTTCAAGGTTTTGTTTGATGTCGGAAGCAATAGCAATGGCCTCGTCCTTATCGCCTTTTTCCAGCTCTTCAGTCATCTCCTCAATCAGCTCCATACTCACCTCGCTGAAGTTGTTCACGAAGTTCAACGGGTTTTGTATTTCGTGTGCTATACCGGCGGTCAGTTCGCCCAGCGATGCCATTTTTTCGGATTGGATCAGTTGGTCCTGCGTGGCTTTTAGTTCTTCAACTATTTCCTGCAGGTTTTCCTTTTGTTTAACCAGCTCGGCGGTGCGGGCGCTTACCAGGGCTTCCAACTCTGCCTTGCGTTCGGCAGCTATGCGCAGGGCTTCTTCCTGTTTGTTTGAGTTTGCCCATTTGCCAAAAATCCAGACGAAAGCAGCAACGGTTGCCAGTTCAAACCATGAATCGTGCGCTTCGTAAAATTTATTTATTACCAGGTGGGCAAAGCCATTGATAAAGCCTACGGCTACCAGCGGGTAGTTTGCCTGCAAATAGGGTTTTTGAAGTGCAAAGTCGGCCTCGTTATCAACGTAAAAAATCAGTCCTAACAATATCGCGGCGCCTGCCATATCGGCCGCCCAATCTTCCAAAGGAACGCCTACCGAAAAATAAAGCACAATTATTACCCATGTCGCGGTATTCAGCATAACGCGCCATTTTGGATATATTATCGACAATTTATAGCGTTTTACCAGCCGCCTGATTAACAGAAATGACGCAAGGAAGTAAAAGACAGTCATGTTTTTATATTAGTATTAGGTACTAAAAGTAAATATTAAAATTTTAATGTTTGCTATTGCACTTTGGTTGTATTATTTAATGGCAGCCAAACTGCAAATTCGGTGTACTCACCCTCAACGCTGTCTACATTAATTTTGCCGCCATGGCCTTTAACCACCAGGTCGTAGGTTAAGCTCAGTCCCAAACCGGTGCCTTGGCCGGTTGGCTTGGTAGTAAAAAACGGCTGCATTATTTTGTCTTTTATCCCCTCCGGAATACCTGTGCCATTGTCCTTAATCCGCAGGTAAATACCCTGGCTGCCTGATGGCGGCGTAAATATGCTGGTAGATACTTCAACCGTGGGAGTGTAGTCGTCGCCGGCGGTTTTTTGTTTTTCGCGCACTGCATAAAATGCATTGTTAAACAGGTTAAGCAATACCCGGCCTATATCCTGCGGAACTACTTTTATAAGCGGCAGGTCTTCGTCAAGGTGCATCGCTGTTTCGGAGTTGAAGGTTTTGTCTTTAGCTCTCAGCCCGTGATACGCCAGGCGGATAAATTCGGTCGCCAGCGTATTGATGTTTGTAGGTTCTTTTATGCCGGTACCCGCTTTGCTATGCTGCAGCATGCCTTTCACAATACTGTCGGCACGCTGGCCGTGGTGGCGTATTTTATCCAGGTTTTGCCTGATGTCCGAGGCTATGGAAATTGCTTCGTCTTTATCGCCTTTGGTTAACTCCAGCTCCATTTCGTCCAACAGTTCAATACTCACCTCGCTAAAGTTGTTTACAAAATTCAACGGGTTTTGTATCTCATGGGCGATGCCTGCCGTAAGCTCGCCCAGTGAAGCCATTTTTTCGGACTGGATAAGCTGGTTTTGGGTGGCTTCCAGTTCATCTAATGTTTGCTCCAGTTGGAACTTTTGTTCCAACAGCAATTCATTGGCAATTTTTCGTCTCCTGCTGCCGCGCCATAAAACAATCGCCAGTAAAATTAAAAAGGCTGCAATAACGCCAAGGGCATAAAGCCTTAAATTGGCGAAATAAGCATCCTGCTTCGCTTGTATTTCCCGCCGGTTTTGCTCATCGGTAAACCCCAGCGCCTGGGCACGCTGCGCCTTGTTAAAGTTTTGCAGGCTGTCGCGAATGGCATAGTATTCAAGCGTGTATTTGAGCGTACTGTCTGCCTTGCCGTTAAACGATTTCGATAGTAAAAGTGCAGGATAGAGCTTTTGCCGTAGCGACGAGCCTTTCGTCAATTGATAAACTTTGCGAGCATAATACAAAGCCGAGTCGCGCCTGTCGTTTCTTAAATAATAACTGCTGATGTCTAGCAAAGCCTCTGCCTCGTTCGCATCGTCGCGCCTGTTCTTAGCTATAACGGCTGCATAACGGTAGTATTTAAGTTTTTCGCTTTCGGGCGTAAACCTGCTCCAGTTTACCACAGCGAAAGCGGCCTGGTCTTTATAATTGTTAACGCTCCATCTTAAATATAGTGCGCCATAATTTTTAGCCGCTTCAGTTTCACGAAGCCGGTAGCAGCACGAGGTCAGGTTGCCCAAAGCCCATGCAATGGTTAAGGTATCTTTGGCAGCCTTTGCAAACTTAAGCGCTTTTTCGCCATATACTTTGCCCAAGGCAGGGTTATTATCGTCGTAACAAGCGCTCAAATTGTTGTACACGGTGCCGATTGCCTGTTTGTTGCCTGTATGTTCGGCAATTTTTAGCGCCGAAAAGCACATTTTTACCCCTGTATCATTATCGCCGTTTTCATAAATATTGTAACCTATTTCTGACGTAATAACCGCTTCGGTAATGCGGTCATTATGTGCCTTTGCCCAGTTAAGTATTTTGTAATGATAGCTTAACCCCTGCATAGATACCTCCAGGCCACTGTTAATTATCCGGTAAATAAACTTAATTCTTTGAGGAATGGATTTAGTGGAAATCAATAGCGTGAAAAGACTGTCTTTATTTACCGACGGGTTCATTTTGCTGGTATCGGCCAGGGCTATCCGTACCAGGCTGTCGACATTTACCTCATGCGTATCTGTATTTTGCGCTTTAGCAAATACGATAGTAAAACAGAAAAATACAACGAAGCAGAACTTCTTCATCAAATTGAATTTTGGCAGTGTATAAATATACCATGGGCGTATATTTTAAATCAAATAACTAAATAATCGGCTAATAAACAAATATAGGAAAGCATTGCCGGTAAAACATTTTAATATATTAGCCGCAAAAAAGATACTTTTTATATGCGACTGGATGATGCCGCCGAATTTATTATCACAAAATTAAACAACGAATTACCCGGTAATCTTGTCTACCATAATACCACGCATACGCTCGATGTGGTTGCATCAGCGCGGCGCCTTGGCGAAGCAGAAGACATATCGCCCGCCGATATGGATTTGCTCCTTACCGCCGCTTATTATCACGACAGCGGTTTTTTAGTAAAGATGGCCGGCCACGAGGAAGAATCGTGCCGTATTGCACACCAAGCCTTGCCGGGCTTTAGTTACAGTTCTGATGAAATTGAAAAGATATGCGGTATGATAATGGCCACCCGCCTGCCGCAATTGCCCCAAAATCATTTAGAGCAAATTTTGGCCGATGCCGACCTGGACGACCTTGGCCGCGACGACTTTTTCACTATCGGGGATAAGCTTTTTTTGGAGAATTCGTTTTTTGGATTGAAGAACGATCCGCACGAATGGCGATGCAAGCAGCTGGATTTTATGGAAAAGCACCATTATTTCACCAAATCTGCCATTAATTTGCGGCAAGCTAAAAAGGATGCTAACTTAGAGCGCATTAAAGCACAGGTAAACTATTGATGAAAAACTTACAATTACCTCATTGGCTGCAGGACACGCTCTACGTGGTTATCGGCATTTTATTTTGCGGTTTTGCATTAAAAAGTTTCCTGGTGCCCAATAGCTTTTTCGACGGTGGGGTAACCGGTATTTCGCTGCTGCTGCACGAGCTCTATCATTGGGACATTGCCTACGTTATTGTTATTGCCAATATCCCCTTTATCATTATGGGGGCGTTCCAGATAAATAAAACTTACGCCATTAAAACCGTTATCGCTATTATAGGGCTTGGCCTTTGCCTGTCGTTTATACATTACCCGCTGGTTACTTCTGATAAGCTGCTTACGTCAATCTTTGGTGGCGCGTTTATGGGTATAGGGGTAGGGCTGGCCATACGCGGCGGCTGCGCGCTAGACGGTATCGAAGTACTGGCACTTTATACCGGCAAACGAATCGCCTTTACCATCAGCGAGATTATCTTGGGAATGAATATTGTTATCTTCCTGGTGGCGGCAATAAAGCTTGGTTTGCCAACATCATTATACTCAATACTTACTTACTATACGGCTTCGCGAACTATCAGCTTTGTTATCGAAGGCCTGGAGGAATATA